>Ga0214474_1000720_pt1 | contig 15900 bp, 19 predicted proteins | sample RVTome_2_FD_187335 | JGI IMG/M metagenome (GOLD analysis project Ga0214474, IMG submission 187335) | Soil microbial communities from uranium-contaminated site in the Upper Colorado River Basin, Wyoming, United States - RVT95D214 HiSeq ...
ATGCATTCACCTCACCGCATTCTTCAAAGCCTGATCAATATCTTCCTTGATATCCTCTATATCCTCTAAGCCGACGGAGAGCCGAATAAAATCTTCTGTTACTCCCGTTTCCTCCTGCTCTTCCCGGGTTAATTGCTGATGGGTGGTTGAAGCAGGATGAATCACAAGACTCTTTGCATCTCCAATATTGGCAAGATGGGAAAGAAGTTTCACTGATTCAATAAACCTTTTTCCTGTTTCTAATCCGCCTCTTATCCCGAAGCCCACCAGGCCTCCAAAATTGCCCTTTAGATACTTCACTGCCAACTTATGGCTCGGATGTTCCTCCAATCCCGGATAATTAACCCAGGTGACTAAAGGATGGTTCTTCAAGAACTGGGCCACTTTAAGTGCATTTTCGGAATGTCTCTTCACCCTTAAAGGTAGAGTTTCTAGCCCCTGAAGGAATAAAAAGGCATTGAAAGGGCTCAAGGGTGCTCCCAAATCACGAAGCAATTGAACTCTCACCTTAATGACAAAGGCAACATTCCCTAAACCAGGGAAATTCCCAAAAGTATCCCAGAATTTCAAACCGTGATAACTTGGATCTGGATCGGTGAATTCAGGGAATTTCCCGTTATTCCAGTGAAACTTCCCGGAATCGACGATCACCCCTCCGATTGATGTTCCATGCCCGCCGATATACTTCGTTGCGGAGTCAACAATAATGTCTACCCCATGGTCTATAGGCTTAACAATGCCGATACCAACTGTATTATCGACAACAAAAGGAATGCCTGTCTCATGCGCTATTTGGGCAATCGCCTCAAAATCCGGTACATCGAGCTTTGGATTACCAATGGTCTCGGCAAAGATGGCCCTCGTCCTATCCGTTATTGCCCTCTTAAATTCGGTTGGCTTTGTTGAATCGACGAACTTCACCCTTCTGCCCAATTTTGGAAACGTGTAATGAAACAATTGGTATGTACCACCATAAAGATTATTGGCTGAAACAATCTCATCACCTACTTGTGTTATCGCTAATAAAGCAAAAGTCTCGGCAGCCTGACCTGAAGCCACTGCTAAAGCACCCGTGCCTCCCTCGAGGGCAGCAACCCTTTTTTCAAAAACGTCATTGGTGGGATTCATAATCCGGGTGTAAATGTTTCCAAATTCTTTGAGGGCAAAAAGATTTGCTGCATGTTCCGTATTCTGAAAAACATATGATGTTGTTTGATAAATGGGTACCGCTCTTGACCCTGTAGTTGGATCAGGGATTTCTTGTCCGGCATGAAGTGCCAATGTTTCGAATCCTCTTGTTGTCATTTTCTTGACCTCCTTGGTTTTATGTTATTTTGGTTAAAATGATTTAAAAAATAAAAAGCCCACTGACCATATTTCTTTAGTAGTGGGCTGCCAACATTGCAAACAATTTTATGATGATGTTCACATGGGCAGGCCTCCCATACTAGGCAAACGACACATTGGCATGCAACACATCATCATAGATTTGTTATGTTTTTTAAAGTAATTTCCACTTATTATCATTCTTTTCATATTAATTAAAATGCCCTCAAATTTTCCACAGATTCAGGTATTAAAATCAATATTGCATAACCAATAAACTTTGTCAAGTATTATTTTTAAAATCTTTATATTTTTTGTTGACAACCTAAAATAGAGTGTGTTACGTTGATATTGTGTTAAAAAAGGGCGTAAATATATTCATCTCAATAATATTGCTTTGGCCTCTTTTTATAGGAGTAGGCGGGTTTTCCCAAATGATCAACAATGGTCCTCCCTCTTTTCAAAAGACATGTGATATGGATCACTGCAATCCTTATACACCGAAATGTCCTCTTTGCCCTTCTTCAAGTTCCATTGTTCAATTCTTTCATCAAGATATGAGTGCCTTTCCGCCAATTCCCAGTTCCTCTATTACCTCATTTACAGTAAGCACGCTTTCCGATCAAGGATTTGTAAAAGCAATTTTCCACCCACCCACAGCTTAATCTTCTCATCCTTTCAGATTCCATAATTCAATTGTCATCTACCGAAGAGAGTCATTAGAGGTTCTACTATGAACCCTCTTTGTAGAAAACAGTTCCATTTTATGAAACTCCCTTCGTAAGGTTGATAAAGGGGAATGAAAATGAATTGCAGGGTTGGAAAACTCAAAATAATCAAAATGACAGACAAATCCGGTAAGGGTAAGAGCTTCGCCCATGATAAGCTGTCCGAAGGGTATACAGGCGAACAGGTCATCGAGCTATTACATCAGAAGTATGGTCAACGAGTTTAACAGGGGAGAGGAGGGAAATGATGGAGAGTAATTCAGCCAGTGTCAATATGTCAATATGCCCTTCATGTGGCGGAGGGAATGAGAAAAGAGATCAATTTTGCGTTAACTGCGGAAATCCGCTCCCGAAGAGTAAAAAGACGCGCTACAAGAAGCGATATACCCTTTTTGGAGCAATAAGTCTCGCTCTGGTTGGAGCAATCGTATTCTTCTGGATGGGTGGCTTCGAATCCAAACTGGTAGGAAAGGTAAATGGCGAAGGGATTAGCCGGAAAGAATTTTCTAAGAGGTTAGAACGGGCAAAGAAATTTTACGAAGTTCGGTACGGACAAACCCTTTTTCAGGGTGAAGAAGGAAAGGAGAATCTGAACCGTCTCAGAACTGATATTCTCGATGAGATGACAACAGAAAAAATCCTTCTTCAGGAAGCAAAGAGCGCTGGTTATGCTTTCGCACCCGATGAAGAGATTGTGAAGCAGGTGGAGGTTGTTAAGAAGAAGTATGGATTATCGGATGATAATCTCAAACAAAAAATGGGCGTAAGTATCGAAGACTTAAAGGAGGAGCTTCGAAAAGGGTGGATCATATCTCAATTCGTAGAGAAAGCCGTTCTCAAAGGGGATCAACAAAATAGTGAACTTATATTCGCACAGTGGCTTACCAGAGCAAAGACGAACGCTAAGATTGAAACTTATGAAAAATTGCAGCCTGTTTCCACGGCGAAGGCATCCTGTTGCAGCAGCGGCTGTGGCGGTGGAGGAAGGGCTCGGCCTCTTGATCCAAAGATCGAAAAGGAAGCAAAGACCAAGGCATTAGACTATTACGAGAAGAAGACCCAAAAGAAGGGACAAAGTGCAAGGGTTACCAACTTTGGATGTCACATTCAAGTGGATATTATTGAAGACGGTAAAGTTGTCGTTTCGCTTACTTACAAACAGGGAGAGGTTCAAGAAATCTAAAAAAGGATTCAAGAGGTCCAGTAAGAACCTTTAGAAAGCTCACTAAATCTGTAAAAAACAAACGCTTGAATACATGAACCCTCAAACCCTGAAATTACAAAGGAGGATTATAAAATGAATGCATGCCCAAAATGTCACACAAAGAATCAGGATTCGAACAATTTCTGCAAAAAATGTGGGTTTCAACTTTCAGGTTCTTCATTTCAGGATAAGAAAGAGAAGGTATTGGGTGAGAGAAAAAGGAAACCCTATTGGTTACCAATTTCCCTTGCCGTCATTGCCGTTATACTGGCAGCGGTTGGTTACTGGCTGGTCAAGGGGGATACAGCAGCAGATCCAAGAGTCTCCTCTCAGCCAAAAGTGAGTGAGAAGGTAGACTACTCGGGACAAACGATACGCATGACCGATATTCAGGCGAAAGTTGAGAAAGGGAAAATTTCCATCCCCCTCAATGTGGTGAAAGAGAAAAAGATTGTCTACTTCCAATATGAGGTCAACGGGGCTATTATTCCCCTCCTTTCTTACATTACACAGTCCGGGAGAGTAGTCACAGCAGTGAGCATGTGTGAGCCGTGCCGGTCCACTCGATTCCATATCAATGATAAAAAAATTGTATGTAATGCATGTGCCACTGAGTGGAATCTTGAAACCCTTAAAGGAATTCAGGGAGGTTGTCTCAATTATCCTCCTGATGTCATTCCAAGCACAATAGAAAGAGACCACATACAGATTGACGAAAAAATGGTTACTCAATGGAAGCCAAGAGTTTAAATACCAGATGGTAGCAGACAGAAGGCAGTAAATACTTATCTGCTTACTGCTTAGTGCTTACTGCTTTCTGGTCTTAATCGAGGTGACATATATGCGACTTAAGGATATTTCTATTAACAATCTCCGGAGGCGAAAAGGGAAGGTCTTCTTTCTCATCCTGGGTCTCACCATTGGCATCACAACCGTGGTCACCCTCATCTCGGTCACCCGCATGATGAATGAAGATATTTCAAAGAAATTGGATGAGTTCGGAGCCAACATCCTCATCATCCCAAGATCGGATGACCTTTCTCTTTCCTACGGAGGGATGAATGTCGGCGGGGTTTCAATCGATGCTCAGACTCTCAAGAACTCGGATATCCCAAAGATTCGGCAGATTGAGGTTCGGGAAAACGTCAGCATTGTCTCGCCAAAGCTGATTGGCGTTGTCGAAATAGAGGGGAGAAAAGTCCCCTTGATGGGCATTCAATTTGGAGAAGAGTTAAGGCTTAAGAAGTGGTGGAAGATTCACGGAGCTGAGCCAAGGAATCGGGATGAAGTCTTGTTAGGAAATGAGGTGGCGGTTCGGTTTTTCAAAAGTACAGGCGACACTTTATCCATCAACGGAAATGTAGTTAAGATAGCTGGCGTTCTGGATGAGACCGGATCACAGGATGATTTTCTTATCTTCAGTGATTTGATTTTTGTCCAAGAAGCGATGAAGAAGCTTGGGATCTTAAGCCTGATCGAGGTCTCCGCCTTTTGTAACACCTGTCCGATAGAAGAGATCGTAAAACAGATCTCTCAGAAATTGCCTCACGCCAAAGTGACGGCGATCAAACAGACCCTTCAAACTAAGATGGAGGCTTTAGACCATTTCAAGAAGTTTTCTGTTGGGATATCGATCATTGTCCTTCTTATCGGAAGCCTGATCGTCTTCACAAACATGATGGCCTCGGTGAACGAGAGAAAGAGAGAGATAGGAATTTTCCGAGCCATCGGGTTCAGAAGATCCCACGTTATCCGAATCATCTTTTTAGAAGCCCTGATCGTCGGTGTAATTGCAGGAATAGTAGGATATGTCTTTGGATTAGGGTTTTCCCAGATCATTGGTCCAATGATCACAGGGTTTAAGGGTAGGGCGTTGTCTATCGACCCCTTGCTGGCGATAGGGGCTATTTTCCTGTCTTCACTGATCGGAATCCTTTCGAGCGCCTATCCGGCGATCCATGCCTCGAAGATGGATCCAACAACGGCGTTAAGGGCGCTATAAAAACGCTGGAGGTTAGAGGATCGTCCGCCGTAGGGGACTTGAGGCTGAAGGTAGAAATACGTTTTACCTCAAGCGAAGCGCTCCTCCGACCTCAAGTGAAACGATCCTCAAACGGAGAATGATTATGAGTCTGATTGAAATTAAAAAACTGAATAAAGCTTATGAGAGTGGGGATGAGTGTGTCATGGTCCTTGTCGATGTCGATCTGAATATTGAAAGGGGTGAATTTATCTCTGTGATGGGGCCTTCCGGGTCAGGAAAATCTACCCTTCTGACCATTCTTGGAGGGCTCAACCATCCCACGAAGGGAGATGTGGTCGTGGACGATATCCCCATTTACAAACTTTCACTGGAGAAGCTTGCCGATTTCAGGAGAGAATATCTGGGTTTCATTTTTCAATCTTTTCAGTTGATTCCTTATCTTACGGTGATCGAAAACGTGATGCTCCCTCTTTCCATCACTCAGAGGACCAACCGGGAGCAGGTAAAGATGGCCGAGGAGATATTAGAGAGAATTGGATTGAGAGGAAAGGGGAGGAGACTTCCAGATCAACTCTCAGGGGGAGAGCAGGAAAGAGTGGCCATTGCCAGAGCCCTGGTGAATTCGCCGCCGATCCTTATGGCGGATGAGCCTACAGGGAATCTGGATTCGAAAACAGGAAAAGAGATTATGGAACTCTTTAAATCCATTAATGAAGAAGGACAAACGATTGTCATGGTGACCCATAATCCTGAGAATATAGCTTTTTCCACCCGAACCATCTCTCTCAAGGATGGGAGGGTGGAAAATAATGGTGCAAAGATCTGGTAGGTTTGAAATTCACGCTGGCGAAAAGAAATTCCCATGACAATGGTCAAAATGTGATGAAATTATGAAATATGCCTTAAATGAAATGAATATGCATATTGTTGCTCTAATTCTAATAGCACTGTTGATTTTATCCAATTGTGCCCCTCGGGTAATCCCCGGGCCAGTTTACCTCTATCCGAAGGTTGAACCCATCGACATAGAACTGAGGAATTTTTCCTTTCAACCTAATCACATTGCAATCTTGAAACATGGCACCTCCTTTCCTTTTCGCTTCCAGCTAAGCAACAGTGCTCAGATAAAACATAATTTCACATTAATAGACGGCCAAAGAAATATCTTGATAAGCGTGGATCTTATGCCAAATGAGTCAACAACCGTGACCATCGAGCCCCTCGAACCAGGTAATTATACATTTTACTGTAACCGATTCCTTCATCGTCGTGGCGGGGGTATGGAAGGAATGTTTATGGTAGCGGAGCAGGATGTGTAAACTCACAATGCATAAAAAGGAGATAATGTCATGAAGATTCGAAATCTGAAAACAAAAGTGATTGGTCCGGTCCTGCTTTTGATCCCTATGGCATGCATGCACTTAGGCGATGGCCACCATGATGGCGATCACCACCATTCCTCGATTTATCAACCATCTGTTCAATCCTTGGTCCTTGACCACCAATCAGGTGCAATCACGGGGCAGCGGGGAATCACAATTCGTCAGGAAAGCGAGGGCCAAAACTGAACCGATACGTCAAAGGCCTTGTAGAGGTCACCACCATCTTTTTTATGGCCCAGGGGCTTGTGTACCCTCATAACTGAAGAACGGGAACATATGATACAAAGGAGCAAAAAACTCAAAATCATTTTCCTTTTTGCGTCGGTTCTAACGATCACCCTTTGTCATTATGTTACTGAGTTGAGGGCACACCATTACCATCTTGTCTACCAGGGCGTTTACTTTCTCCCTATAATGCTTGCCGGTTTCTGGTTCGGCCTGCGAGGGGCATTGAGCACTTCTTTGAGTATCACCATACTTTATATTCCCTTCACATTCACGCACTGGGAGGGATTCTCCGGAGGTGATTTTAATAATCTAATGGAGATGGTTCTCTATAACGCTGTGGGCGTGATTTTGGGAATATTAAGGGATCGAGAGCGAGCCGGACGGAGACGATTGCGAGAATTCGAGGGGCTGGCCTCCGTTGGGAAAGCGGTTTCCGCTTTGGCTCACGACTTGAAAACCCCCCTGGTTGCTATCGGTGGCATCATCCGGTTATTCCGTCGAAGTCTCGAAAAAGATGGTCTGGATGTCCGAAAGCTGGACATAGTGATTGAGGAAACCCGGCGCTTAGAATACATGGTAAAGGAAATGTTGGACTTTTCCCGGCCACTGGAATTGCGCCGATCCAGCGAAGATATTAACCAGGTGATTAGCCAGAGTCTTGCGATCGTTGCAGATACGGCTCAGAGGAGAAAAGTGAAGGTTCAGATTCAGCCTTCACAGAATCTTCCCCCAGTCTCTCTTGACCCCCCTCGAATGAAACAGGTACTCATCAATCTCTTAGTTAACGCCATTGAAGCGTCACCCGAAGGGGGAATTGTCTCGGTGCATAAGTATCAAAAGAGGAAAAAACTCATTATTGATGTGAGTGACTCCGGTTGCGGCATACCAATCGACAAAAAAGAAGAAATCTTTTTCCCCTTCTTCACTACCAAAGAAGACGGGACAGGACTGGGGCTTCCTATCTCGAAAAAGATCGTTGAAGCTCACGAAGGATGCCTCGAAATCCACGAAAATCCGGAGGGGGGGGTTACATTCAGGGTCATAATGCCTTTTTGACTACTCACGGGTCGCTGGTGAAAAGAAATGAGATCGCCTCAAAGTACTCTATTTTTCATAACAAAATGCAGTACTACCCTATTTACTTCTCATGCCAGTTTTAGTACCTCTGAAAGAGAACACCCTTTTTACAGCCTCCGAGCCATATTTCCTATGAAGAGATTGATCGGTCGCGGGACGACCCATTGGGTTTCTGCCGGACATGATCTTAAGTAACCATTTTTCGTTTCAAGAAAATGGAGGTAGCATGACAAAGAGAAGCCGACTGATACTAATGGCATTCATGGTGGTGGGGATAGCGATGGTTACAACCTTAGCTATGTCTAAAGATATTCCCATGGTAACAATGGTATCAATCGATGAACTCAGGGGCATGCTCGACAACCCAGATCTCGCTCTTATTGACGTTCGATATGACAAAGACTGGGAAGGAAGCGATATGAAGATCAAGGGTGCAGTTCGCGAGGATTACAGGGACGTAAAATCCTGGGGTGATAAGTATCCTAAGAACAAGCTCCTCGTTCTTTACTGAGCCTGACCCGAAGAACGGACAAGTGCCCGTGTGGCACGAGAGCTGATAGACAGGGGGTTTACAAATGTCCATGTCCTTAAGGGTGGATGGAATGAATGGGTCAAGGCCGGGTATCCAACAGAAAAGAAGTAAGGTGGACCAAGTCAACTTATTCTGCGATACATGCTCAGAAGAGGGGCAAACTGAGAGGCAGGGCGACAAGAAGGTGAAAGATGAGCGTACATGGCAGCCATTGTGATTGGGAAAGGGCATGAAATGGCCTTAGCATGAAAGGAAGAAAACCATAGAAAAAATTCTTTGCGTAGACGATGACTTGAGTGGCCTTTAACTCTACAACGGCCGGGAAATTCTCAAAAAATGGGATAAGGAGTAAAATTTAAAATGGCCAAAGACCCAGTTTGTGGGATGATGGTTAAAGATGAAAGGGAACTAAAATATAGCTACCAAGGCCAGACCTACTATTTCTGTTCGGATTTTTGCAAAAGTGTTTTCGAGAAAGACCCGGATAGGTATGTTGTGCTGATCCGACCCTGTGTCGCCTCTGGTATGGAGAAGGAGAGAAGCATCGCCTACTTCTCCATGGAGATTGCAATCGATTCGAGAATACCGACTTATAGTGGCGGGTTGGGAATCCTCGCGGGAGATACCCTCAGATCGTGCGCTGATTTAAGGGTGCCCGTGGTTGCGGTGACCTTGTTATACGAGAAAGGCTATTTCTACCAGAAACTGGACGAACAGGGGAACCAGTATGAACTGCCTGTCCAGTGGAATCCCCGTGACTATTTAAGGCTGTTGCCTGAAAAGATCGAGGTGCAGATTGAGGGCAGGTCTGTGGGGGTAAGGGCCTGGGAATATGATATTGTCGGGATAACCGGATGTTCACTGCCTGTCATCTTCCTGGATACCGATCTAAAAGAGAACAGCGACTACGATCGAGGAGTTACCCACTACCTTTATGGTGGCGATGAGAAGTATAGGCTTGCCCAGGAAATGATCTTGGGAATTGGCGGAATAAGGATGCTCCAGAAGCGGGGTTATAAAGAAATCAAAAGTTATCACATGAATGAAGGTCATGCCAGTCTTCTAGTCCTGGAGCTTCTGAAGGAGCGCAAAGAGAACGAAGAGGCTGCTTGGGATTTCGAAGGGGTCAGGAAATCTTGTATTTTTACCACTCATACCCCGGTGGCTGCTGGCCATGATCATTTCCCCTATGATCTGGTCAGAAATCTTCTTAGAGACTATTTGCCCTCCGAGGTTGTCAAAATGCTTGGAGGAAATGATTTCTTAAATATGACGTTTCTTGCCTTGAACTTAAGTCACTACGTAAATGGTGTGGCTAAGAAGCACGGCGAAGTTTCGAGAGGGATGTTCCCCGGATATACGATTGATTCCATCACCAACGGTGTTCATTCATATACCTGGACTTCCGAGCCCTTTAAACGACTCTACGATAAATATATTCCCGGTTGGGCCATTGACTCTTTCACATTAAGATACAGCCTGGGCATCCCGAAACAGGAGATCTGGAATGCTCATCTGGAATCAAAGAAATTGCTCATCGATTATGTCAATAAGGAAGCGAATGCCGGGATGGATTACGACACCTTCACGATCGGCTTTGCCAGGAGGGCAACCCCATATAAGAGAATGGATTTAGTGTTTTCGGACGTGGAAAGGCTCAAACGCATTGCAAGGGAAGAGGGAAAGATTCAGTTTATCTTTGCCGGAAAGGCCCATCCAAGAGATTGGCCGGGGAAGGAGCTGATTAAGAAGATATTCGGTGTTTCGAATCAACTCAAGGAGACTGTCAAGATTGCTTATCTGGTCAATTATGACATGGAGATTGCCAAGATGCTCATCTCCGGGGTCGACCTCTGGCTCAACACCCCCCAAAAGCCTTTGGAAGCGTCGGGGACATCCGGTATGAAAGCAGTGCACAACGGCATCCCCAACTTGAGCGTTCTCGACGGCTGGTGGATCGAAGGGCATATTGAGGGAATCACTGGTTGGTCCATCGGATCAAAATCATCCGAACCGGGAAATGACGAGAAAGACGCTCAGGAGATTTACGATAAGTTGGAGAAAATCATTCTTCCAATGTATTACAAGGACACGGAAAGGTGGATGGATATTATGCAGCATAGTATCGCTTTTAACGCCTCTTTTTTCAACACCCAGAGAATGGTGCAGCAATATGTTTTAAACGCTTACCTGCATTAACTTTGAAACGGAGGTTTTAACGATGAGACGCTTTGCGATGGTTTTGGTTTTTGTCATTGTTGTCTTTTTGTCGAGTATGCCTATTGTGCAGGCTCAATTTTCAGAGGCAGGGGTGGAAAAATTCAGAGTGCCTGTGGAGGCCCCTGACTTCACGCTGCAGGAGATTGGAGGAGCGAAAATTTCTCTTAAAGAATTAAGGGGCAAGATTATCCTCTTGAATTTTTTTGCCTCGTGGTGACCGAGTTGCCGGAAGGAGTCTCCTTCTTTTGCTAAGCTTGGCGAAGAGTTCAAAGGGACGGATTTAGTCCTCCTCAAAGTGGCCATAAAAGATAAAGAAGAGGATGTAAGAAAATACAAGAGTGAATTCAAGATTTCCTCTCCCATTATGATCGACGACGGACAGGTAGCCAACGCCTACGGGGTATGGAGCCATCCTGAAACCTTCTTCATCAATCGCGAGGGAAAGATCGTAGGAAGGGAATTAAAGGAGATGGACTGGACTTCGAGAAGCGTGAAAAATCTTGTCCTATTCCTTCTGGGGGGGAAAAAATGAAGTGCATCCATCTAAAAAAAATCTTTTATTTTTTCCTTGTTGTAGCCTTTGGTTTTCTTGGATCTCGATGTGCCGCCCCAAAAGAAGAAGGCCATGCCCATGGGGATATGACGCCTGTGAAGACATACCCCAAGGACTACATCCACCCAATCACGGAAATCAATCTCGAGAAGGTGATACAGGAGAACAGAGGTTTGAAAATTCTCTTGGAGAACGCTACCGCGGTCCATGATTTCTATCGAGGGGGAGTGCAGGAGAAGGAAGTAGGTGAGTCATTGATTCAGGAAGGGAAATGGGAAGAAGCGCAGATCCATCTTGAAAGATCGAATCAGTTCTTGAAAGTCGTCCTGAAATATCTCTCAGAGGATGAAGCCTACCGCAACATTTACGGGGATCAACTGGTGATTTTCTTGCCGAATCTATTGGTAGCGGACAATTACCTGAAGCTAACTCAAATCTTTAAAAAGACTGGAAGGGATGACAAGGTTACCGAGGCAAAAGGGCATGGGGAATATTATCTTTCTCAATCCCTAAAAAGTCTGAAAACGGAGTGGGCATTTCAGATCCAGAAAGGATTTGAAGAAGCGTTGCTCAAGAAATGAGGAAAAGATGAAAAAGATCTGGATTCTGGGCTTAATTCTTTTCTTGGTATTCGTCCTTCACCAAGTCAGTTTTTCAAGGAATCAGGTGAGGCTTTATCTTTTCTATTCCGAAGAGACCGGAGGATTGAAGCTCGAAGAGGAGGTCATCAAACCTCTCGCAGAGAAGTACCCCCTTGAGGTCAAGTCCTTCTCTGTCAACCAGTTAAAAAATTATGACCTAATGGTTTCATTCGAAAAGCAAATGAAGACTCAGGAGAAGGATCTGCCCGTTATTATCATAGGAGAAAGAGTTCTTGGAGGAGAGGCTGAAATCCGAAGAGATTTGGAGGAATTGGTCAAGGTTTATGCGGAAAGGGGAGGTACTTCCTGGCCTTCGCTTCAGCCAACGGGAATAGCGGAAGAGGGGTGGATTCCTCGGGCTCCCACAGAGGAGGAAAAAAAGTCCGGGAAGATCATTTATGCGGCTTTTGTTTATATGCCGGGATGCCTCCATTGTGAAGAGATGAAGGCTGAAATGAAGAAGTGGGCTGGTCAGGTTCCAGAATTGAGAATCAAGATCTTCAGCCTGGTCAAGGAAGAGAACAAGAGATTGGATGAGGCTCTTTCCTTAATCTATCAGATCCCTGAATCCAAACGATTGGCCGATCATAAACTTTACATGGGTGAGGATTATTTATGGTCGAGTGATCTTCATCAGGAGACTTTTCGAAAACTGATCTCAAAATATCAGGGTAAGGGGGCACCTCCTCCCTGGGAAAAGGTTACCAGGGAAGCTCTTGAAAAGGGAGAAAAAAGCATCATCGAACGATTCAAGAGATGGAGTCTTTCAGCCGTACTGATTGCTGGCTTCATTGATGGTATCAACCCTTGTGCTTTTGCCACGATTATCTTCCTTGTCTCCTACCTGACCTTTGCGGGGAAAAAAAGCAGGGAAATCCTTCTCTACGGTATTGTTTTCACTTCCGGTGTTTTTATTGCCTACCTCCTGGTGGGATTGGGGCTTATGACGTTTCTACATCAATTGAGTGCCTTTCCATTCATCAGCAAAGGAGTCTATCTCCTCATCGCCTTTTTTGCTCTAATCCTCGGCATTATCAGCCTCTACGACTATGTCCTTTTTCGGCGAGGTCAAGTGGCCAAATGGAAACTTCAACTGCCAATGGGCATGAAGAAAAAGATCCATGAGATCATCAGAGAACAATCTCAATTCAAAGGGGGTCTCCTTGCCACCTTTGGAGCAGGTTTTATTATAGCGGTCTGCACGGTAATTTGTACCGGGCAGGTTTATCTTCCCACGATTGGATTTGTGATGAACATTCCCGAATTGAAAAAACATGCCATCTTTAACCTCGTCCTTTACAATATTATGTATATTGTTCCGTTAGTTGGGGTTTTTGTATTGACCTTTTTCGGGGTAACCTCTGAGAAGATGGCACTTGTAACAAAGAAATATACAGGGACGGTCAAGCTTTTAACTGCGATACTGTTCCTTGCCTTAGCTGGACTCCTCTTTTCACTCCACTAAAAACAACAGGGGGACTTATGAAAAAACATCTGATTCTTTCATTCATTCTTTTGGTTATCCTTTCACTTTTGGGGGGATGTGCCGGGATACCGGTAAGAGAGGAAGTCCGGGTTGATTTGTCTCTTCCGGTGGGAAGAATTGAGGGGAGTACTTTCATAGGAATTCGCTATCCTTTCAGGGTTTCCCTTCCCCCCACTAATTGGAAATTCTCCGTAGAAATTCCCGACTTTATGGAGGGATTGGGATTTAAAAGGCCCGGATTGGAGGAATCAGAATTGTTCATTATCAATCCGGTTACGAAATCGAACATCCAGATTGATCTGACACCGGCGGGGAGGACAGTAAGGTTCAACCAGAAACTGATTCAGGCGATCACAGCAACTGGGGCGGGGGGGCTTGTAGAAGAGTTAAAAATGGAGCATGGAAGAGATTTTCCAGTGGAGGTCACCCGTGTTACTCCTTATTCATTAAAAGGAGTCCAATACGCCGCCCACCGGTTTGTGAGATACAGATTGGGGGAGACACCGGTCATTCACGGATGGGTGTATGGGTTCTCAGAACCCTATCAACTCTTCATCATCTATATGGTTCTTGAAAAGGAGGGGTTTAATGATCTGGCCGATGTTACAAAGATACTCGATTCTTTTGAGATGCCCTCAAAAAAATAAATTTTCTTGTTGGGGCGGAATAAGCAGAAATAGGATAAGGTGGGAACAGACAAGCCTCAAAAGTGTGGTATTCTTAATTCTGGGCACATTTGTAATTCTTCTGACGTTTTCATGCGCTACGGTTTATCATGGCTTTCTTATGAAGGGAAGCATCATAGAAGCCTCCGATTCCGATGTTTATCTCTGCATCGGAAGCAAAGATGGGGCCACTGTGGGGCAGGAACTGGATGTCTATAAGGTCATTCGGGTCACGAGAGCAAGGCCAACTTTCAGACGAGAACATACTGGAAAGGTAAAAATCACTGAAATAATCGATGAGCACTTTGCAAAAGCAACAGTCATTTCAGGGAAAGCGGAAAAGGATGACATTGCGGAACTGACCCGTCCGAAATAACGGACTGGCCGGTCTGTAGGAATCAAGGGAAGGCAATCCTGGAAGGGCAAGCGAATCACGCCCATTCCTCCTCGAAAAGGCCACGCTCTGCCAGAGCTATTTTAATGATTAATGAATGTTCTTTGATAGAAGGAGGAATAGACAATGTCAAAAGATCCAGTATGTGAAATGGAGGTTAACGAAAGGGATGCTGCTGCTACTTATGAATACAAGGGCAAAACCTACTACTTCTGCGCGATGGGGTGCAAGGAAAAATTTGCCCAGAATCCGGAGAGGTTCTTAAAAAAGGGCAAAGAATAGAATCGCCCCGAGAAACATGAAACGCATCGCTGTCTTGACCAGCGGAGGGGATGCTCCTGGAATGAACATCGCCATCCGGTTAGTGGTCCGGACGGCCTTTGAAACGGTCGTTTCGAACAAGAAGCCACTCTATTTGCGACCATAAGAGTGGGCATGTGTGCTGGCAAGGTAGTTAAAACGATGGACGAAGAAAAGGAATATTACTAACTCATAAAGAAGGTATTCGATATACTGGCTCCTTTCTATGATATTGTGACGATGCCCTTTTCAAGGGTAAGGGATAAAGTGGTAAATTTTACTAATGTGAGAAATGGATCAAAAATATTGGACGTTGCTACCGGAACAGGGAAACAGGCTTTTGCATTTGCAAAACGGGGTTATGATGTGATTGGCATTGACTTATCTGAAGCGATGCTTAAAGTCGCCAATAAGAAGAATAAATTGGGAAATGTAAAATTTGAAGTAGCCGACGCTGCAAACCTGCCATTTGAGGATGACAGCTTTGATGTTTCCTGTGTCTCCTTTGGCTTACATGATATGCCTTTGACCATAAGAGAAAAAACACTGAAAGAAATGGTCAGAGTCACTAAAACAAAAGGGATGGTTGTGATCGTGGATTATGCCTTGCCTAAGAATAAGATTGGAAGATTTTTGATTTATCACTTTATTAAACTTTATGAAGGGAAATACTATTCACATTTTATAAGATCTGACCTTGGGGCATTACTTAGAAGAACAGGGATTGAGATAAAGGAGGAAGTTCCGGTATTGATTGGGGCCGGAAAAATCTTGAAAGGAATGAAGATGGAGAAAGATGCCGATGGGCAAGGAAGAGGCGAACAAAAGGAGGTAGACCAATGGTAGAAAAGAATAAAGCAAAACCAAAGCTCCTTTTAAAGAAAGTTCAATTCGAATTTTCAGCACCCGAGGCAGAAAAGGTCTACCTGGCAGGGACCTTTAATAACTGGGATGCCAGTGCTCATCCGATGAAAAAAGACAGAGATGGAGTATGGAAGACAAGCCTATCCCTGAAGCCAGGAAGCTATGAGTACCGGTTTTTTGTTGACGGTAACTGGGAGAATGATCCTTCTTGTTCTAACTGTGTCCTAAATGAATTCGGAAGCGAGAATTGCGTGAGATTTGTCGAGTAGGCGTCAATGCCTTCTCTTTCCACCCCTTCTTGATGCTATCAAGAATG
>Ga0214474_1000722_pt1 | contig 15832 bp, 12 predicted proteins | sample RVTome_2_FD_187335 | JGI IMG/M metagenome (GOLD analysis project Ga0214474, IMG submission 187335) | Soil microbial communities from uranium-contaminated site in the Upper Colorado River Basin, Wyoming, United States - RVT95D214 HiSeq ...
AGATATAGGAATCGAAGCGATCAAAGGGAAGATGGCCACGACCTTTAGAGGGCTTAAGATTGCTACCCATTATGGATGCCATGCTTTACGCCCCAGCCAGGTGGTCGGGTTTGATAATCCGGTAGCTCCATCTCTGTTTGATCAATTGGTTGAAGTAACCGGTGCTGAAAGCATTGAATGGGCCATGAAGCTTGAATGTTGTGGCGCTCCCTTATGGGGAATCAATGATCAACTTTCCATGAATTTGACTTCAAAAAAACTGACGGATGGGAAGAAATCGGGTGCGGATTATATCTGTGCAGCCTGTCCATACTGCCACATTCAGTTCGATAAAGTTCAGAAGATGATTCTTTCCCAAAAGAATGAAAATCATCCTCTTCCATCCATTCTCTATACCCAGCTTCTTGGATTGACCCTGAGAGTTGATCGAAAGGTTCTCGGTTTGGAGATGAATGAAATTCCGATCAGCGGGATTGAAGAATTATTAGCTAAGGAGTCAGAATTGGCACAAGAGAAAGAATTAGCTATAAAGAAAGAAAATAAAAAGGAGACAGGATTAACCAAGGATTAATTTTTTCGTTTAATGAAGGCAGGAAAAAAGATGAAACAAAATAGTATTGGATCAGTGATGGTGGTCGGTGGGGGGATTGCCGGGATGCAGGCCGCATTGGATCTGGCAAATTCCGGCTATTATGTCTACCTTGTGGAAAGGTCTTCCTCCATTGGTGGCGTCATGTCCCAATTGGACAAGACCTTCCCCACCAATGACTGTTCCATGTGAATCCTTTCGCCCAAACTGGTCGAGGTCGGCCGGCATCTCAACATTGAGCTCCTGACCCTCTCCGAGGTGAAAAGCATCTCCGGGGAGGAGGGGAACTTTGAAGTGAATGTGCTTCAATCACCGCGCTATGTGGACCCGGCAAAATGTATCGCCTGCGGTCTCTGTGCTGAGAAATGCCCAACTAAGATAGATAATGAATATGATGCAGGGCTTGCCAAGAGAAAATCGATTCATGTGAGATATGCCCAGGCCGTTCCTCTAAAGTATGCCATTGATCCGATCCATTGTATCTTTCTTACCAAAGGGAGATGCAAGGTCTGCGAAAAACTCTGTCCTGCAAAGGCCATCAATTTTGAGGATAAGGAAAAGGAGTTGACTATCCAGGCTGGAGCGATCATCATCTCCCCTGGATGTGAAGTTTTTGATCCAAAGGCTTATGACGTCTACGGTTACCAGCGCTCCCCCAACATTGTCACCAGCCTTGAATTTGAGAGAATGCTTTCTGCCTCCGGGCCCCTTGGCGGTCATCTGATCAGGGCTTCCGATAAAAAAGAGCCCAAAAAAATCGCCTGGATTCAGTGTGTGGGTTCGAGGGATCTGCATGAAGGGGCAAAGGCTTTTTGCTCAGCGGTCTGCTGCACCTATGCCATCAAAGAGGCGATCGTGGCCAAAGAGCATTCCAAGGAGCCTCTGGATACAGCCATCTTCTATATCGACATGCGAACCTATGGCAAAGATTTTGAGAGATACTATAACCGGGCCAGAGAAGAGGCAGGTATCCGTTTCATCAAATCAAGAATTACCCAGATTCTTCCAATGAATGGTACAGGTGATCTTCTCATCCGTTATACAGACGAGGCTCAGAAGAGGATTGAAGAGGTATTTGACCTGGTAGTCTTGTCAGTGGGATTTGCCGTCCCGAAGGAAGCGGTGGAATTAGCCAACAGGCTGGATATCCATCTTGATCCTTATTCCTTTACGACGACTAGCAGCTTCGAACCTGTTCAAACCTCGAAGCCGGGCATCTTTGTCTGCGGAGCTTTTCAAGGTCCCAAAGATATCCCTACCTCTGTGATCGAATCGAGCGCCTCTGCTGCCATGGCAGAGAGTATCCTGGCTGATGCCCGCTGGTCCATGACAAAGACTAAAACGATCCCTGAGGAGATTGATGTTCGAGGCCAACTTCCGCGGATTGGCGTATTCGTCTGCAAATGTGGGACGAATATTGCCGGTGTGTTAGATGTTCCAGCCATTGCTGAGTATGCCCGAAGCCTGCCGAGTGTCGTTCATGTGGAGGAGAATCTTTTCAGTTGCTCTCAGGACACACAGGAGAAGATGACTCAGATCATCAAAGAACAGAGGCTGAACCGGGTGGTCGTTGCTGCCTGCAGCCCTCTTACCCATGAAGTCCTCTTCCAGGAAACGGTGGTCAATGCAGGGATCAATAAATATCTCTTTGAGATGGCGAATATCCGCAATCAATGTTCCTGGGTGCACAGCGGGGATGCAAAGGCCGGTACAGAGAAAGCCAAAGATCTTGTACGAATGGCCGTGGGTAAAGTCTCCCTCTTTGAACCCATGTCCGAGCCTCGAATCACGATCAACCAGACAGCCCTGGTCATTGGCGGCGGTATTTCCGGAATGAGTGCTGCCAAGAATCTGGCGGCCCAGGGCTATCAGACTTGCTTAATTGAAAAGGGCGGTATATTGGGAGGACAGGCTCGAGACATCTACCAGACCTGGAGAGGAGAAGATGTTCAGAAAAACCTGACCAAGCTGATTCAGGAGGTTCAGTCCAATCCAAAGATCGATGTCTGCCTGAACACTGAATTGAAGCAAGTGGAAGGATTTGTAGGCAATTTTAAATCCACCCTTCAGATGAATGGGAATGAGAAGATATTAGAGCACGGAATTGCCATTATTGCAACCGGTGCTTCAGAGCTAAAACCGGATCAATATCTCTATGGCAAAGATACTCGTGTTCTGACCAGCCTTGATTTGGACCGAAAATTTATCCATGGTGATTCCATTTTGAAACAGGCCCGCTCAGCGGTTTTTATCCAGTGTGTTGGATCGCGTATCAAAGAGAGGCCCTACTGCTCTAAGGTGTGTTGTACCCATTCGGTTTTAAGCGCACTCAGGTTGAAAGAAGTCAACCCGGAGATGGCTATCTATATTGTTTACAGGGATATGAGGACCTACGGACTTCGAGAAGATCTCTACCGTGAAGCGCGAGCCAAGGGCATCCTTTTCGTCCGTTATGACGATAACAAAGAGTTAAAGGTGGACAAGGATAAGGATGATCTTCAAGTCCGATTTACCTCTTATGTCCTGAATCGAGAAATGGAGATTCGACCCGACCTGTTAGTTCTGGCGACGGCCATCATCCCTCCTAAGGGGAATCCTGTTGCCAAATTATTCAAGGTTCCGGTGAATAACGATGGCTTCTTTGTAGAGGCCCATGTCAAACTTCGACCCATTGATTTTGCCACAGACGGAGTATTTGTTTGTGGACTTGCCCATTCTCCAAAACCGATTGATGAATCGATTGCTCATGGTCTGGGAGCAGCAGCACGGTCTGTGACGCTATTATCCCAGAAAGAGATGTTCGGGAACGCCATTGTCGCCTCCATCAATCCTGAAAGTTGCGTGGGCTGCCAGGGATGCCTAAAGGTATGTCCCTATGAAGCCATTCGATATTTAGAAGACAAAAGAATCTGTGAGATCAATGAGGCAATTTGTAAAGGCTGTGGAGCCTGTGCCGCGACTTGTCCTTCGGCCAGCGCACAGCTCAAGCGGTTTACCAGCAAGCAGATCTATGTTCAAATTGAAAAGGCCATGGCCGCTTAGTGATCATTGCAAAATGCAAATTGTAAATTGCAAATTGAAAATTAGTAAGGTTGAAACCATTTTAAATTTTACATTTTGAACTTTGCTTTTTTATTTTGAAAGGAAGTTTATGATGGTAGAAGATTTCAGACCCAAAATTATTGCTTTTTTGTGTACCTGGTGAGCTTATGCTGCCGCTGACCTGGCTGGGGTCAGTAGAATGCAGTATTCCACTTCGATCCGAGTCATCCGGGTCATGTGTGCCGGGACGATATCGCCCCATTATATCCTGAAGGCCTTGCAGGCGGGTGCGGATGGCGTCTTTGTAGCCGGCTGACATCTTGGTGAATGTCATTACCAGTCTGGTAATGTCATGGCGAGTAAGAGGATGGTATTCCTAAAGAAGCTGTTGGAATTTTCCGGCATTCACCCGGAACGTCTCAGGACGAGGTGGGTTTCCTCTGCGGAAGCAGTTGAATTCGTTCATGAGGTTTCAGAGTTTGCGGAAGAGATTAAAAAATTGGGGCCGAATCCTTTAAGAGTGAAAGCAAAGGAGGCGGCTTAATCATAAGGTTAAGGTCAAGGTTAAGGCTGAGCTTGATTGAATAATCTTTTCTCAACCTTAACCTCAACCTAAACCTCAGGCGAGAATAGGAAGTAATGAGCACCAAGATTAAAGAAGCCATTCGGACCCTTTTGACCGAGGGAAAGATCAAAGGATTTCTCGGACTGAGAGAGGAAAGTGGTAACATCATGCCGCACCTCTTCTGTGATCCGAAGGAACTTGATCATCTCTCTCTGGGTGACTGGAAGAAAGCGGGCGACGCCCGTTACCCTCTTAATCAGTTAATGATTCGGTTGACGATGGAATATCCCGAAGAGACCTTTGCAGTTCTCGTTCGAGGTTGTGATGAAAGGGGACTCAAAGAACTCTTTAAGTGGAAACAGTTGAATGAAGATAAGATCGTCCTCATTGGAGTAGGTTGTCCTGATGAACTGGCCAAGGCATGCGAATGTGAAAAACCTTTTCCAGATAGTTTAATCGATGGACCAAAGGGAGAAAAAACGGACAGCGAGAAAGTGGCTCGTATCGAAGCAATGGATCTGGATACTCGACTCCAATATTGGAAAGCTGAGTTTGACCGGTGCATCAAGTGTTTCGGCTGTCGAAATGTCTGTCCCATGTGCTTTTGCAATGAATGCTCTCTTGAGGAAGACCAATTAGTGGGAACGGGGGAAATTCCTCCTGACAATCCTACTTTTCATTTGGCCCGGGCCATTCATATGGTGGGCCGCTGTATTGACTGTGGCTTATGTGAAGAGGCCTGCCCAGCAGATATTCCTTTAAGAACACTTTACAAAAAGGTGGCTGAGATTATCAACAAAGAATTTGGATATAAGACAGGTTTCAGTGTGGAAGAAAAATCGCCCTTCAACATTATTGAGGTGAAATAGTTTCATGGAATTCAAAACGGTTTTAAGCTTCTGTCCTTACTGCGGGTGTGGATGCGGATTGCTCCTGGAGGTCCTCAATGGAAAAGTCGTTGGGACCCTTCCTTCCAAAACCAGTCCTGTAAATCAGGGGAAATTGTGCGTCAAAGGCTGGACCGTTCATGAGTTTGTCACAAGTCCCAACCGATTGACTAGACCCATGATTCGCAAGGGCGACACTTTACAGGAGTCCTCATGGGACGAAGCGCTCAATCTTGCCGCCACACGCCTGAAAGAGATTAAAGAAAAATATGGACCGGATAGCATCGGTGTATTGACATCTGCTAAGTGCACGAATGAGGAAAACTATCTTTTACAGAAATTCACTCGTACAGCCATCGGGACGAATAATGTTGATCACTGCGCCCGGCTCTGACACTCCTCCACGGTGGCCGGGCTGGCCGCAGTATTTGGTAGTGGTGCAATGACCAACTCCATTGAAGAGATTGAGGGCGCCGATTGTATTCTGATTATTGGCTCCAATACTTCAATAGCCCATCCTCTTATTGCTACACGTGTCTTCCGTGCGAAAGCCAAGGGAGCCAAGGTGATCGTTGCTGACCCTCGAAAGATTCCGATCATTCTCCAAAGCGATTTACACCTTCGTCAAAATCTGGGAACGGATGTGGCCCTCATCAATGGTCTGATGCACATCATCTTGAAAAACGGATGGCAAGATCAGGCCTTCATTGATGAGCGAACAGAGAATATTGATGGATTGAAAGAAGTGGTTGAGAATTATCCTCCAGAAAAGGTATCAGAGATCACAGGAATTCCAGTGGTGGATCTGGAAAAGGCAGCAGAATATTATGCCAAGGCCGAGCGTGCAAGCATTCTCTACACTATGGGCATCACCCAACACACCACAGGTGTGGATAATGTCAAATCCCTTGCCAATCTCGCGATGCTTACCGGAAATCTCGGGAAGGAATCTACCGGCATCAACCCCCTCAGAGGACAGAACAATGTCCAGGGAGCCTGTGACATGGGTGGATTGCCCAACGTTTACACAGGTTATCAGACAGTGATTGATCAGGCGGTGCGACAGAAATTTGAAGAGGCATGGGGAGCAAAACTTTCAGACAAGATTGGATTGACCGCGACCGAAATGTTCCCTGCTGCCCTGGATGGGAAAGTAAAAGCCCTGGTGATTCTGGGTGAAAATCCAGTAGTGAGTGATGCAGATAGCCATCATGTGGAAAAGGCGCTCAAGGCCCTTGATTTTCTTCTGGTTATTGATATCTTTAAAACTCCCACTACAGATTTAGCCCATGTAGTTTTGCCCGGGGCTGCCTTCGCAGAGAAAGAAGGGACTTTCAGCAACACCGAAAGAAGGGTCCAGTTACTTCGAAAAGCTGTTGAGCCTCCTGGAGAGTCGAAACCAGACTGGCAGATTATTCAGGAGCTATCGAGCCGTTTTGGCTATCCCATGGATTATGAATCACCCCGTGCCATCATGGAAGAGATCGCAAAGCTCACTCCGTCTTATGGTGGGATCACTTATGGTCGACTTCAAGGTGATGGATTGCAGTGGCCTTGCCCCAATATTGACCATCCTGGGACAAAATTTTTACATCAAGGCCGATTTACAAGAGGCAAAGGCCTATTTAGCGCTATTGAATTCAAACCCGCTGCAGAGACAGCGGATGAAGAATATCCTTTTCAACTCACCACCGGAAGAGTTCATGTCCATTACCACACTGGTACGATGACAAGAAATTCTCCTTCATTGGAACGCGAAATTAGTGAGTGTTTTCTTGAAATCCATCCTGAAGATGCTACTGAACTCAAGGTAGATGAGGGGGATTGGGTTGTCATCTCATCCAGACGCGGGTCTGTTTCAACCCGCGTGAAGGTGACCGATTCGGCAGGGATAAAAACAGTATTCATGCCTTTCCACTTTCTTGAAAGCAGAGCTAATATTTTAACCAACCCCACATTAGATCCTATTGCGAAGATTCCGGAATTTAAGGTCTGTGCAGTGAAGATTCAAAAGATGGATGCTTCAGACAAAAGCACCTCTTCTTCCATATCAACTCATTGAGTGAACCAACCTGAATAACTGAAAATCAAAAAAAGGAACTAACCCCTCACCCCCCCCAAAATTAAAAAAATTAAACCAAGATTCCAAAATCGATAGATTTTGATCCTGAAATAAATTCAGGATGACATTACTTGCTTCAGACTTGGTTTGGAATGGCAAAAATCAAAAGAAATCCATTATTGTCATGTTGAACTCGGTTCAACATCTCATTGGTATTTTGAAATTTATTAATAGAAATGTTAATTATTTCACTAAGTTTTTCAAATATTGGTCAAAGAACCATTTCCTAAATCACAATTGTCTATAAAAACAATAAGTTAGAATTGACTAAAAAAAAATAATTTATCTTCAATTTTTCATAAAATTTTTCTTGACAAAAGGGAAGTATTTATGTAATTTGATGCGAGAAGAAGAAGAAAAATTTCACAAATAGATCCTAATAGGTGAATTTTTGGAATACTAATTTAAGGTTACTATGAGGCAATATCCCGGCTATAAAAAAGTTATATTTTCCATCGGGATAAGGGGGACTTCATGCTGATTGAATATCTTGCAATCCTCATTTTTGTTGCCATCTCTTTTGCTTTTGCTCTCATTATTATGATTTTGTCTGCCCTCTTAGGTCAGAGAAAACCCACGGCCATAAAACAGGCACCTTATGAATGTGGAATGACCACCATTGGTTCGAGCTTCCGGAGAATACCCATAAAGTATTACATCATCGCATTGCTTTTCCTCCTCTTTGATATTGAAATGGTCTTCCTCTATCCCTGGGCAGTGGTCTTCAAAGAATTTAAGGTCTTTGCTTTTATCTCAATGGTTGTCTTCATTGGAATTCTACTCATTGCTTATATTTATATCTGGAAAAAAGGAGCTTTGGAATGGGAATAGAGACCTATCTTGAGAAAACACCCTTTATGCCTGCCCTGGATTATGTCGTCAACTGGGGCCGAAAGTATTCAGTCTGGCCGGTCACTTTTGGTTTAGCCTGCTGTGCCCTTGAAATGATGGTGACTCATATTGTCTTGGACATTGGCCGTTTTGGCTCCGAGGCTTTCAGGCCAACCCCCAGGCAGGCAGATCTAATGATTATTGCTGGGACGGTAACCAAGAAGATGGCCCCTATGATTAAGCGTATCTATGAACAAATGCCGGAGCCCAAATGGGTCATTGCCTTTGGAGCTTGTGCCTGCTCCGGTGGGATTTTCAAAACCTACAGTGTGTTGCAGGGAGTAGATCAAATACTCCCCGTGGACTTTTATGTGCCGGGTTGTCCACCCAAGCCTGAAGCCTTGCTCGCAACTTGGGTGAAACTCCAAAAAAAGATAGAGAAAGAGACGCTTGCGGACCGAAAAAATGTTCGCAGCAGTCTCGAAATCGAAGGATAAGTCGAATAAAACCCGACTGCGAGAGGATAAGGAAGTGGCCGAAATCAATCTTGCTGTAAAGAAATTGAAAGAAAAGTTTCAGAATTCCATTTTAGAGATTTTAACTTTTCGTGGTGAGGTCACCGTTCTGGTCTCCAAAGGAGAGATTTTTGAGATAGGTCAGTTCCTCCATTCGGACCCAGATCTCCAATACCACCTCCTCACCGATCTCTGTGGCCTGGATTTCTTTCCACAAGTCCCCCGTTTTGAAGTGGTCTACCATTTATGTTCGATCAAGAATAATCAAAGGTTAAGGTTAAGAACCAAGGTGGGGGACAACGAATCCATTTCAAGTGTGGAATCGATCTGGAAGGTGGCCAATTGGTATGAACGGGAGGTTTATGACCTTTTCGGGATCTCTTTTGAGAACCACCCAGATTTGCGAAGAATTTTACTCTGGGATGGATTCGAGGGCCACCCGTTAAGAAAGGATTACCCGGTCGAGGGACCGGATTTTGACAAGCCTTTTATTCCAGAGGTCTAAAATGGCAGAGACACGGTACATGACTATCAATATGGGACCTCAACACCCGGCAACTCATGGGGTCTTGAGAGTCGTATTGGAATTGGAAGGGGAGATCATTGTGAAGGCGATCCCGCATCCGGGGCATCTTCACAGAGGGATGGAGAAATTGGCTGAAAGCAAGACCTACCATCAGGCGATTCCCCTCACCGATCGGCTCGACTACACCAATGCAATGGGTAATAACTTGGCCTATGTTTTGGCGGTTGAGAAGCTTCTTGGAATTGAAGTCCCAAAGCGAGCCCAATATATCCGGGTGATGATGGCGGAGCTTCAGAGGATCGCTGCTCACCTCATCTGGTTGGGGACTCACGCATTAGATATTGGTGCGATGACCCTCATTTTCTACAACTTCAGAGAGAGGGAGCAGATTCTGAGAATATTTGAAGAGGTTGCTGGTGGGAGGCTTACCCCGACTTATTTGAGGATCGGTGGAGTTTCTAAAGATCTTCCGGATGGGATAGAGGAGAAAATCAAATCATTCGTCCAAGCCTTTCCAGACCATGTCAAAGAGTATGAAACCCTTCTTACAAAAAATATCATCTGGCTGAAACGGACCAAAGGCGTTGGAGTTATCTCCAAAGAAGATGCAATCAGTTGGGGAGTGACTGGACCGACACTCCGCGGCTCCGGAGTAAAATATGATGTGAGAAAAGCCTTTCCCTATTCAAGTTATGAGCAATTCAATTTTGACATTCCCATTGGTTCGGTTGGGGATGTGTATGATCGGTACACCGTGCGCTTGAGGGAGATGGAGTGGTCGAATTCGATTGTAGAACAGGCATTGGAACGACTGCCGAAGGGGCCTATTATTGCAAACGATTCACGGATTACCCTCCCACCGAAAGACGATGTGACTAAGGACATTGCTTCGTTAATTCGGCAGTTCAAGATAGTCTCTGAAGGTTTTCAACCTCCTGTGGGTGAAGTTTATGCAAGCGTCGAGGCTTCTAAAGGTGAATTAGGTTTCTATATTGTGAGCGATGGATCGAATCGCCCGTTCAGGTTCCGAATTCGAACACCATCTTTTGCCAATCTGAGCGCCCTTCCAAAGATGATTGAAGGGAGTTTAATTGCTGATGTGATCTCAGTCATCGGGAGTATCGATATCGTACTGGGAGAAATAGATCGGTAAAAATCCCCCCTCGCCCCCCTTTTCTAAAGGGGGGCGAGGGGGGATTACAAGAAACACAAACAACGATTAACCAATAAAGAGGAACACATGACGGACATTCTTTTTAGCAGTTGGGGTGGTGTGGTAACGGATAATCGAGGAAAAACTGAAGTAGAGAAGCAACCTGTCTCTACTCTTAATCTGCCCTTGGAATTTGATAAAGAGAGGAAGATCAAAGCCTTCATTGGATGGGATGGTATTGTCGTCAGAGATCCAGAAGTCAATATAGTCGATTTGATACGGGCTTACCTGGAGGCAGTTCAGAATGAATCCTGCGGGAAGTGCACACCTTGCCGGGTGGGGACTCGAATTATGGCGACTATAATAAATCGGATTGTCGATGGTCAAGGCAAGGCGGAGGACTTAAAACAATTAAAATATTTAGGAGAAACAATTCAGAAGAGCTCCAAATGCAACCTCGGACAGACAGGTCCAAAGCCAGTTCTGGATGCCATCGATCATTATGAAGACCAATTCTCAGGTGCGATCCAATTACAGAAGAAGACTCCCCGCCAGGAATATAAAATTAAAGTGACAGCCCCTTGTGAAAGTGCTTGTCCTTCTCATCTACCTATTACCCGCTATATCGAATTGATCAAAGAAGGAAGATTCGAGGAATCCCTTGCCACCATTCGTGAGGCAACCTGTTTGGCTGGGATTTTGGGGAGGGTTTGCGTCCGTCCCTGTGAGGATAACTGTCGCCGTGGAAATGTGGATGAATGTATCTCTATTAAATGGCTTAAGAGGTTTGTCGCCGATTATGAATTGGAGAAGAGGAAAGAGCCGTCTATTAAAAAAGGAGAAATGCGGTCAGAAAAAGTGGCTGTCATTGGGGCGGGCCCGGCAGGCCTCTCATGCGCCTACTACCTTGCCCTGAAAGGCTATCCCGTAACCATATTCGAAAGATTAGGGGAACCAGGTGGAATGGCCGCCATGGGGATCCCTGACTATCGTCTCCCAAGAGACATTGTTGGATATGAGGCAGAGATTGTAAAGAGGTTAGGGGTTGAGATTCGGTATAATACTCAGGTGGGAAAAGATATCACCATCTCTCAGATGTTTGAGCAAGGTTATAAGGCCATCTTTATCGGTGTAGGCGCCCAGACCAATACATCCATGGGAGTCGAGGGAGAAGATAAAGGATACAAGGGATTCATCCCCGGTGTTTATTACCTCTTGGAGATCAATCAGGGAAGAGATCCCTACCCCGAAGGGAAAAGGGTAGTGGTGGTGGGTGGTGGAAACGTGGCCATTGATTGTGTGCGGTCTTCCTTTCGTATTGGCAAAGCGGATGTGAACTTGGTTTATCGAAGGACAAAAAAAGAGATGCCTGCTGATCATGTTGAGATCCATGATGCGGAGGAAGAGGGTGTAAAATTTCATTACCTCTGTAATCCTGTCCGGATCATTGAGAAGGAGGGAAAGGTTGTTGGAATGGAGTGTATCCGGATGGAGTTGGGCGAGCCGGATGAGAGCGGAAGACGCAGACCTGTTCCAATCAAGGGTTCAGAATTTTTCATCGAAGCTGATATTGCCATCCCGGCCATCGGTCAGGCCATTGATCTTTCCTTCCTTGAGGAGAAGGATGGGGTGAAGACGACGAAAAGATCTACCATCGCTATCCAGGAAGGGACTTTTATAACAAGCCATCCAGGAATTTTCTCAGCCGGAGATTGCGTAACAGGACCGGATGTCCTTGTGCGCGCCGCAGGCCATGGGAAAAAGGCTGCTGACAAGATTGACCTCTTCCTTCGTGGAAGTGAGGTAATTGAATCTGAAGAAGAACGTCTTGAGGCCCTGACCGAAAAGATCAAGGTTTATAACAAGAGTGAAAAGATTGGGATTTCCGGCGGACAGAAAAGGGCGTTGTTGAACATGCTTCCTGCTGATTCAAGAAAATGGATCTTCGATGAAGTGGAGGGAGGATTTTCCATCCCGGTGGCTCAGAAAGAAGCGGAGCGCTGTCTGAGATGTGTACGTATTGGGCTAGTTGCAGTTTAGAGGAGATAGATTCTGAATCAAGTTCAGAATGACATTGTTATTAAATCCCTTTTTGTCATGCCGAACTTGTTTCGGCATCTCAGTTGTTTTGGAGTCGGAGGGCTGAATACAGAATGCTAAAGCTGACGATTGATGGGAAAGAAGTTACGGCAAGGCCGGATCAAACGATCTTAGAGGTGGCCAAAGAAAATGGGATTTATATTCCCACCCTCTGTTATCACGCCAGATTAAGCCTGATCAAATCCTGCCGTATCTGTTTGGTCGATGTCGAGGGTGTGGAAATGCCTATGGCCTCTTGTGCGACGCCTGTGGTCGAGGGGATGGTGGTTCAAACCCACACGGAGCGCGTGGAAAGGATGAGGCATGAGGCTTTGAGATTATTACTGGTCAATCATCCTCTGGACTGTCCTGTCTGTGATGCCGGAGGAGAATGTCAGCTTCAGAACCGCACCTATGAATTCGGTATTGAAAAGAACGAGTATCCTCCGGAAAAAAGAGAGTTTCCCTCCATTTCTTATGGGACCCCTTTGATCCGACAGTGGTTTGATCGATGCGTAATGTGTCTCCGATGCATCCATGCCTGTTTGGATGTTCCAGGGGCGGATGTCCTCGAGGTAGCAGAGCATGGCTTCATCTCCCATGTGAAGGCTGTTCGGAAAGAAAATTGTATCTCCTGCGGAGAATGTCTCCAAATGTGTCCGGTGGGTGCTTTAACTGAGAATCTAAGCCCCATCAAAGGCCGGACATGGCAATTGGATAGAACACAGACCACCTGTACTTTCTGTGCATGTGGTTGTCAATTAGAGCTTAATACTCTCGCAGATCGGAAAGTGGTCAAGGTGACCACAAAAGGGGAAACCGGCATAAATCAGGGGAGCCTCTGCGTCAAAGGAAGATTCGGTTTTGATTTTATTCATCATCCTGACAGGCTTCAAAAACCTCTTATAAAAAAATCCGGAGTTTTTGTAGAGGTCACATGGGAAGAGGCCTTGGATCTGATCGCTCAAAAACTTAGAGGAATAAAGGATAAATATGGTGCTCAGAGCATCGGGGGAATCTCTTCCTCAAGGGCAACCAATGAAGAGAACTACCTCTTCCAAAAATGGATGAGAGCTTGCATTGGAACAAACCATATCGACAATGGCGCCCGATTGTCCAGCGGATCTTCTCTTTATGGTATGATGGCATCCACTGGATGTGGGGCGATGACTCATTCGATAGATGAGGTAGCCAAGGCTGATCTCATCCTTATCATCGGTGCGGATCCATATGATGATAATCTCATCTTCAGCAATAAGATGAGGAGGGCCATACGTGAAAACAACGCTAAGATCATCCTTGTCGATCCTCGAAAAACTCAATGGGAAAAATGGGCTGACCTATGGTTGAGACCTCTTCCAGGGACGGATATTGCCTGGATCAATGGTCTGGTTCGCCTCCTTATTGAAAAAGGCACCCAATCCAAAGAAGAGGGTTTTGGATCCCTGCAGTCCTCTGTGGAAAAGTTTTCTCCCGAGTTTGTCAAGAATACTACAGGAATTCCTTCAGCAGATCTCGAGAAAGTCGCCAATCTCTATATCTCGGCGAAAAAGAGGGCAATCGTCTTTGGCTCTGGTGTGACCCAACATGCCTATGGAACAGAAATTGTAAAATCTCTCTGCAACCTGGCCCTACTGACAGGAGAGACAGAAGAGGAGGGGGGAGGCGTCTATCCACTGCTCACTCAAAATAATGCCCAGGGTGCTTTTGATATGGGTTCTCTTTCGGAATTCCTTCCCGGTTATCAGAAGGTAGATGACGAAAAAGCGCGGGTGAAGTTTGAAGAGATCTGGGAAAGGGGAATTCCAGAAAAACCGGGCTTCACTTATATGGAGATGTTCGATAAGATTCTGGAGGGGAAGATCAAAGCCCTCTACATTTTTGGCGAAGATCCCTTCATCAATCTTCCCAACTTAGAAAGGCTTAAGAACGGGCTCCATCAATTAGAATTTTTAGTGGTTCAAGATCTTTTTATAACCCATATTGGGAGTTATGCTCAGGTGATTTTGCCCGGAGTGAGTTTTGCTGAGAAGGATGGGACCTTCACGAACATGGAAAGAAGAGTGCAAAGGGTTCGAAAGGCTATCTCACCTGTGGGTGAGTCCCTGCCCGATTGGAAGATCCTCTGCGATCTTTCTGCGAAGATGGATTATCCAATGGGATACCAGAGCCCTGCTGAGATCATGGAAGAAATCGCCTCTTTAACCCCCATCTATGCTGGAGTCAGTTACTCCAATCTGGAGAGGGGTGGGATCCAGTGGTCTTCAAGGAACGGGTGGAAACAGAGATTCTTCCCCATTGAATACAAAAGGCCAACCGAGCAGCTTGATGATAAATATCCTTTACAAATTATCCCCAGAGGATTTCATTATCATTACGGAATCGGGACTACGACCAAGAGAGCGATGGGATTAGCCAAGGTTTTCCCAGATACTTGTATCGAAGTTCACCCAGAGGATGCTATGAAAGCAGGGTTGGATGAAGGAGGAAAGGTGAGGATCATTTCACCCAGGGGCGAGGTGGAGACGATCTGCCGGATTTCCGGAGCTGTTCCCAAAGGGGTGGCCTACTTTGCCGCCGCATTTTTCCCGGTTTTTATAAATAATCTTTTGATCTCCGGATATGATGATACGAGTAAGAATCCTGAATACAAGGTCTTTATTGGAAGAATAGAGAAAAGATAGGAGAGCGCTTAAAACGATGATACGCTCTCTTGATTATACAGATTTCAAAAAATGATTAAAAGGATTTTCTGAGATTTCTGGACTTATTCAGAAATCTCATAGGGGAGAAGCAGGATGCAACTGTTATATCTTCTCATTGATATCATTGTGAAATGCATTGTGGTGTTTGCTTGCCTGTGGGTTATTGTAGCTTATGAAACCTGGTTCATGCGGAAGATGGCGGGGCGAATCCAGCTTCGATATGGACCAAACCGCTGTGGCCCCTTTGGATTGCTTCAGCCTTTTGCCGACCTTTTCAAAGCTCTTTTCAAGGAGGACCTCATCCCAGGCAGATCTGATAAGGTGATCTTTACTCTTGCACCGATGATTACTATCATTGCGTCCCTCAGCTTATTTGCAGTGATTCCCTTTGGAAATCAGTTTATCATTCCTGGGACGGATTATATCGTCAAATTACGAATTGCTGATATAGATGTTGGGCTCCTCTATATTTTGGGTATCGCCTCCTTGGGGGAGTATGGAATTATCCTGGGGGGGTGGTCCTCTGGAAACAAGTTTGGTTTAATGGGGTCCCTTCGGGCAGCAGCTCAAATGATCAGCTATGAAACGGCCCTTGGGATTTCGATTGTCGGGGTCCTCATTCTCTCACAGAGTCTCAGGCTGACTGAGATCATCCATCATCAGGCAGGAGGATTCTGGAATTGGAATATCTGGTATCAGCCTGTTGCTTTCATCCTTTATATCATTTGTGGTCTCGCTGAGATGAACAAGATCCCCTTTGATATGCCGGAGGCAGAGGCGGAGTTGGCATGTGGGTACAACATTGAATACAGCAGCAT
>Ga0214474_1000723_pt1 | contig 15829 bp, 12 predicted proteins | sample RVTome_2_FD_187335 | JGI IMG/M metagenome (GOLD analysis project Ga0214474, IMG submission 187335) | Soil microbial communities from uranium-contaminated site in the Upper Colorado River Basin, Wyoming, United States - RVT95D214 HiSeq ...
ATATACACCCGACAGCTATTTTAGTGGCCCTTATTTCGTCCCTCTATCTCCTTAAACTTGTACTAAGAGGGGGAAATATTCAATTCATTTTATATACGTATGTTGTATCCAGTGTACCCCCCCCCCCAATATTTTGTCAACCATTGCCAAAAGACTACAGCTAACCTACGTGTAGAATACAATCATGCCCAACATCATCGGAATTAACTTAACGCTGAAAGGCTTAGCAAATGGCGTGGACAAATTTGTGCCAAAATTAGCTACGATTTGCAAACTTTTGCAAGCAGTTGGTAGCGGGGGTTGGATTTGAACCAACGACCTTCGGGTTATGAGCCCGACGAGCTACCGCTGCTCCACCCCGCGACGAATCCCTCAAGTGAATATTTTTGTGCTCAGCCTGATGTAGGTCAAAGACCTCGACCATTAGTACGGCTCAGCTGAACAGGTTACCCTGCTTACACATGCCGCCTATCAAGCAAGTTATCTACTTGCGGTCTTACCCGGTTAAACCGGTGGGAGATCTCATCTTGGGGTGGGCTTCGCACTTAGATGCTTTCAGCGCTTATCCCATCCAGACATGGCTACCCAGCAGTGCCGTTGGCACAACAACTGGCACACTAGAGGTCTGTCCCTCCCAATCCTCTCGTACTAGGGAGAGCTCCCCTCAAATCTCCAACGCCCACAACGGATAGAGACCGACCTGTCTCACGACGGTCTGAACCCAGCTCGCGTGCCGCTTTAATGGGCGAACAGCCCAACCCTTGGGACCTGCTTCAGCCCCAGGATGCGACGAGCCGACATCGAGGTGCCAAACCTTGCCGTCGATGTGAACTCTTGGGCAAGATAAGCCTGTTATCCCCGGGGTAGCTTTTATCCGTTAAGCTACGGCCCTTCCACGCGGGACCGTAGGATCACTTTGCCCGACTTTCGTCTCTGCTCGACTTGTTGGTCTCGCAGTCAAGCCCCCTTATACCAATACACTCGATGCACGGTTTCCATCCGTGCTGAGGGGACCTTTGGACGCCTCCGTTACCTTTTGGGAGGCAACCGCCCCAGTTAAACTACCCGCCTGGCACTGTTCCCACCCGAAGGCAGGTTAGAACCAAAACCACGCAAGAGTGGTATTTCACCGTTGGCTCCACTGAAGCTTACGCCCCAGCTTCACAGCCTCCCACCTATCCTACACATGCACAGCTCGAGTCCAATGCCAAGGTATAGTAAAGCTCCCGGGGTCTTTTTGTCCAGTTGTGGGTAACCCGCATCTTCACGGGTATTTCAATTTCACCGAGTCCCTCGTTGAGACAGCGCCCAAGTCGTTACACCTTTCGTGCGGGTCGGAACTTACCCGACAAGGGATTTCGCTACCTTAGGACCGTTATAGTTACGGCCGCCGTTCACCGGGGCTTCGGTTCAAAGCTTCGGGTTAAAACCCTAACCTCTCTCCTTAACCTTCCGGCACTGGGCAGGTATCAGCCCCTATACCTCAGCTTTCGCTTTGGCAGAGACCTGTGTTTATGTTATACAGTCGCTTGGGCCGGTTTCGTGCCCCCGCCTCTACAGCGGGCCCCCTTCTTCCAAAGTTACGGGGTTAGATTGCCGAGTTCCTTAACGAGGGTTCTCTCGAACACCTTGGGATACTTACCCCCATCTACCTGTGTCGGATTGCGGTACGGGCACCTAATCCTTTAGCAACGAGGCTTTTCTGGACAGTGTGGACTCAGTTGAATCATATCGGGTTTCCCTTCAATTTTCCCCGCTCCTCAGCTTAGCGTTGAAGTGGATTTTCCTGCCTCAACACGCCTTAGATTGGGGACGCACCATGTCCGTTAGGCACGCTCAACCTATCCTACTGTGTCCCCCCTTTGCCTTAAAACAAGAATCAGATGGTATGGGAATGTTGACCCATTGTCCATCGCCTTTCCCCTTGGGGTTCGGCTTAGGCCCGACTAACCCTACGCGGATTGACCTTGCGTAGGAAACCTCAGATTTACGGTGGGCATGGTTTTCACATGCCTTATCGTTACTCATGCCGGCATTCTCACTTGCTATTGCTCCACTTTGGCTTACACCAAGGCTTCTCAGCTGTAGCAACGCTCCCCTACCTTCGTCAAAAGACGAACCATAGCTTCGGTAGCGGACTTGAGCCCCGTTAAATTATCGGTGCGACACCACTCGACCAGTGAGCTGTTACGCACTCTTTAAAGGGTGGCTGCTTCTAAGCCAACCTCCTGGCTGTTTTAGCAATATCACTGCCTTTCCCACTTAGTCCGCATTTCGGGACCTTAGCTGATGGTCTGGGCTGTTTCCCTCTCGACCACGGGGCTTATCCCTCGTAGTCTCACTCCCAGGATATGGACTTATGGCATTCGGAGTTTGGTTGAGTTTGGTAACCTCACGGCCCCGAGCTCATCCAGTGCTCTACCTCCATAAGTTATTACCTGAGGCTGTACCTAAATACATTTCGGGGAGAACAAGCTATCTCCGGGTTCGTTTGGCATTTCACCCCTACCCACAGCTCATCCCAGCACTTTGCCACGTACACGGGTTCGGACCTCCACCCAAGGTTAGTTGGGTTTCATCCTGGCCATGGGTAGCTCACCCGGTTTCGTGTCTAATCCCTGCGACTGATCGCCCTATTCAGACTCGCTTTCGCTACGGCTCCGTAACTGAGTTACTTAACCTTGCCACAGAGATTAACTCGCCGGCTCATTCTTCAATAGGCACGCCATCAGCCTGGTAAAACCAGGCCTCTGACTGCTTGTAGGCACAAGGTTTCAGGTTCTATTTCACTCCCCTCTCGGGGTACTTTTCACCTTTCCCTCACGGTACTCGTTCACTATCGGTCGTTAGCAGTATTTAGCCTTGGAGTGTGGTCACCCCAGATTCCCACGGGATTTCTCGTGTCCCGTGGTACTTAAGAACACAAGCAGAGACTTCAACCTTTCGTCTACGGGACTATCACCCTCTTTGGTTGCTCTTTCCAGAGACATTTGACTAGGCAGAAGTTTTTTTACTCTGTTACAGCTCTTGAGGTCTGTATCTTGTGTCTTGCAACCCTTGAATGACATAGGGCCCAAGCCCACTAAGCCACTCAAGTTTAGGCTCTTCCCCTTTCGTTCGCCACTACTCCGGGAATCTCGTTAGATTTCTTTTCCTCAGGTTACTAAGATGTTTCAGTTCTCCTGGTACCCTCTCGCTTTTGGCGAGAGCCTGGGTTTTACCCAGGCGGGTTGTCCCATTAGGGTATCCCCGGCTAGGTTTGCTAGACAACTCACCGGGGCTTATCGCAGTCTTGCCACGCCCGTCTTCGGCTGCTAACGCCAAGGCATCCGCCCTGTGCCCTTTTCTCTTCGACCTACATCAGCCTGAACACAAAATATATTCACTTTTTAAAGTGCAATGCGGCTTGGTGTACACCAAGCCGCATAAGTATACAGCAACTTAGACCTTAAGGTCAATCAAGTATGGAGGTGTACACCAATCATACGCATTTGTAGTATAAATCAACCTCTGGTACGTTGTCAAACAGAATTTATGGGCCAATTCATGGAGTTTGATGCTAGGGAAAGTGGCAAGATAAATTAGCCATCTGAACATAATGAGGGCTTTTGTTTATTCCCACTCTATAGTAGATGGTGGTTTGCTGGTGATGTCGTAGACCACGCGGTTGACGCCTGCTACTTCATTGACAATCCGGTTGGAGATACGAGAAAGCAGGTCGTAAGGGAGGCGTGCCCAATCGGCGGTCATGGCGTCCTGGCTGGTCACGGCGCGTATAGCTACCAGGTAGCCGTAGGTCCGGTAATCTCCCATAACACCTACACTTCTGACATCGGTGAGAACGGCAAAGCTTTGCCATAGTTGGCGATAGAGGTTTGCCTTTTTGATTTCGCTCATTACTATCCAATCGGCGGCTTGAAGTATCTCCAGTCGTTCGTTGGTTACCTCTCCGATTATGCGGATAGCCAGTCCTGGCCCGGGGAATGGCTGGCGCCATATCATATCTTCCGGCAAGCCTAGAGCTAAGCCGACCTCGCGGACTTCGTCTTTGAACAGGTAGCGCAGCGGCTCAATCAGAGTGAGTGACATTTTGGCGGGTAGACCACCGACGTTGTGGTGGGTTTTTATCTTGGCGGCAGCTTTAGTTTCTTTAGAAGTGCTTTCAATGACATCGGGATAAAGAGTACCCTGGGACAGGAAGTCGATTTTGCCTAGTTTGTCGGCTTTGTATTCAAATACCTTGATGAACTCCTCGCCAATACGACGCCGTTTGACTTCTGGGTCGGTGATTCCTTTTAGCCGCCTGAGGAATCTTCCGGAAGCGTCCACATATAATACATTCATTTTCAGGTTATTTCGGAAAGTGCTGAGGGCTCGCTCAGCCTCCTCGCGGCGCAATAGCCCGTTATTGACGAATATGCAGGTTAATTGATTGCCTATTGCCTGATGGATAAGGGTAGCCGTTACCGCTGAGTCAACACCGCCGGATAGGGCGCAGATGACCTTGCCATCCTGAACTTGTTGTCTGATTGCACTTATGCTCTCGGTAATGAAGCTGCTTGGGGTCCAGGTGCCATGGCAGCCGCATATACGGTAAAGGAAATTTTGGATTATTGTCTTCCCGTTCGGGGTGTGAACCACCTCAGGGTGAAACTGCAGCCCAAAGACGTTTTTGCCATTACCTATAACTGCGGTGGGTGAGTTCTCAGTGTAAGCCAGTGATTCGAAACCGGGTGGCATTTCTACTATCTGGTCGCCATGGCTCATCCAAACTGGTATCGAAGTGGGCAGGCCGGCAAAGAGCGGCGACTTCTTAGCGCTTACATGTAAGATAGCCTGACCATATTCGTGCTTATCTGCCGGAGCTACCTGACCTCCTAGCTGATGGGCTATAGCTTGCGTCCCGTAACAGATACCAAGGATTGGTAAGTGACTGGCATAAAGCTGGGCTGGAGCTAAAGGTGCTCCCGGCTGGTATACACTGGCTGGCCCTCCGGAGAGGATAATGCCCTTGGGTTGGAGGGAAGCTATTTTTGCCCACGGTTCATCAAAGGGTATCAGTTCGCAGTAGACATGGCATTCCCGGACTCGCCGCGCAATCAGATGGCTATACTGAGAGCCGAAATCGATAACGGCTATTGCTTCTCGGTGCCCGGGCGATATAGTCTCCACCTTAGAGGTGAGTTGCTCGCCTTGGAGCTCTTTGGCGATTTCGAGATAGGTCGAGACTTCAATATCGTCGCTTGTAGCTACGCGGTGGCTTTTTGCCTTTTTATCCATCTAGTTGCCTGGTTAGCTAAAGTATATCATAGCCTGACATGGCATACTACGGTTTCATGCCCTGTCTGGTTGGGCATCTTCATTGTAAAGGTGTTAAAATATATGCCGTACCGCGGAAGGTTAATTGATGAAACCCAGCAGACGTTTTCTTTTGTTCTGTAAAGGCAGCTTGGCTGTGTTGCTGGTTGCTTGTCTTCTTGGTCTGGCGATTTACTTCGGTAGTACTCATAGTGAGGAGGCGAACTCGTCAACATTCGACTTTGAATCTATGACCGAGATTGAACAGCGAGCATGGGATATGGCCTCAGAGGTAGTTGGTACAAGCATGGAAGTCCAAGAGCAGTTTGTCGCCGATGTACTCGCCCTTTATTACAAGGTTAAAGACAATGACATGGCTATTTTTTGTATTCCTGGTGGCTGGGGTAAGGAACCGCTGGCAGCTAATGCAGAAGGGCGGAGCTGGTTGATTGGGATGGAAGCTGAGCTGGACGAGCTGGGGTGCAATTACTGTGTAGTCGACAACATTCGTACTGGCAACGGCCTGGTTGAGTACCTCTTCGAATTTAAGGAACAGCTGACACATTATCCTTCTAAGGCTAAGGACTTAGCGGCTAAGATTGATTTCCTAACTCAGCAGGTTGCTGGCTTGAAGGTAATAATAACAGGGCAGAGCAATGGTGCTGCCTTTGCCGGCGAAGTAATCAGGCGTCTGGAAGAAGACTCTACGGTTTACTCCATTCAAGTTGGGGTTCCCTTTTGGCACAGGGTGTCTAAAACCAGTCAGTCGTTGGTGATAGACAATAATGGAATTGGATCTGATGCCCTTACCGATAGAGACCTTTTAAGGCTGCTAAAAGCTAATCTGGCGAAGATATTTATACTAAATCATGTACCCTCCTTCACGCCCATTGACTGGGTGATAACCAGGGCGGGTCTCGTTTTCTGGCCATACAATTTTGGTTTGGACCTGCGAGCGCCGGGACACGATTATATGTGGGAATATCCAGGTGTTGGGCCGGTGATTGAGGCATTTCTGGTTAAGAATTTCAGTATAAAATAGATTTCCCGTTTGCAAAGATAGAGCCGAAATGAGTAATCTGTCCAGTCAGGTAGTATTACAAGTTGACAGAGCCATCGAAATCCTTAAGGCCGGTGGCATTGTTGCTTTTCCTACAGATACGGTCTATGGATTGGGGGGCGACGCGTTCAATATCGAGGTGGCTGAGAGGATTTTCAGGGTGAAGCAGCGTCCCTGTCATTTACCTCTGCCAGTTTTGTTAGCTGACTCCACACAGGTGGCTTCTGTCGTTGATTCAGTGTCTGGAATAGCCAGGTTCTTGATGAAGCATTTTTGGCCTGGTGGGTTGACTCTGGTGTTGCTGAAAAAGGATTCACTTCCTGATATTATCACTGCTGGTAGTAATAAGGTGGCGATACGAATTCCTGACCATGTTGTGCCCCTTACTCTTATTCGTGGGTTGGGTGCGCCTATCATTGGAACCAGCGCTAACATTAGCGATAAGCCAAGTCCGGTGACGACTGAAGAGGTCGAGCAACAGCTTGGCAGACAGGTTGACCTGATTATAGATATGGGTAAATGCCCTGGTGGGTTGGAGTCAACCATAGTCGATGTTACTGGAGAGACACCGGTTATTTTGCGTCATGGTGTTATACCTGAAAAAGAAATTAAGAGGGCGTGCCAGGAGTATGCCAGGGAGGTAGGTAAAGGTGCATATTGCTCTGGGTTGTGATCATCGCGGCTTGAAGCTTAAGCAAGCCATTATGAGTCTTCTCACCGATCTGGGTCATGATTATCAGGACTTTGGCTGCTACGGTAGTGACCCTGTAGATTACCCCGATATTGCTAAGCAGGTAGCTGAAGCGGTTGCATCAGGGAAGTTCGACCATGGGATTCTAATTTGCAGCAGTGGCATAGGCATGAGCATAGCGGCTAATAAGATAAAAGGTATAAGAGCGGCTCTATGTTGTGGCACCTTGAGTGCTGAGCGAGCTCGGCAGCATAATGATGCTAATGTTCTCTGTTTAGGTGAGAATACGCTTGAGCAAGCTTCATCCTTGGATATTGTAAAAGTTTATCTTTCCACCACATTTGAAGGTGGCAGGCACTTACGGCGTCTGGAAAAGATACGCAATCTGGAAGCTACATAGCTTGACAATAGCTAGCTGCTATGCTAGTTTACTGGGATAATCTACATTTCCCGTATTTAGTGGCATTTCAGCTGAAGGAGACTATTTTGAAGAAATTGCGAAGTGATGGTGTTAAAGAAGGCATTGAGAGGGCACCACATCGCGCTTTACTTCGAGCTGTGGGCGTTGACAGCCATGACTTTTCCAAGCCTTTTGTTGGTGTGGTCAATAGTTTCAATGAGGTTGTGCCTGGACATATTCATCTGCGAAGTATTGCCGAGGCAGTGAAGGCGGGAATTCGTAGCGAGGGTGGTGTGCCTTTTGAGTTCAACACCATCGGTGTCTGTGATGGTATAGCGATGAACCACCCCGGGATGAAATACAGCTTGCCTAGCCGTGAGCTTATCGCCGATTCAGTAGAGATCATGGTTGAGGCTCATCAGTTTGATGCGCTTGTTTTCATACCGAACTGTGACAAAATCGTGCCCGGAATGCTCATGGCTGCGGTGAGATTGAATATTCCGTCCATCTTTATAAGCGGTGGTCCCATGCTGGCAGGACGTATGAATCAGGGTAGTCAAAGTGTAACAGTGGATCTCATCTCTGTGTTTAACGCCGTAGGTAGTGTTGCCCGCGGGAAAATGACCGAGGCCGAGCTTGAGGAAATTGAGATTGCTGCCTGTCCTGGTTGCGGGAGTTGCTCCGGTATGTATACGGCAAACACGATGAACTGTTTAACCGAAGCGTTGGGCATGGCCTTACCGGGCAATGGTACCATACCTGCCGTGGATTCCAGAAGAATCATATTGGCCATGGAAGCGGGAAGGCAGATAATGGCCATATTTAAAAAGGGTCTATTACCAAAAGATGTTATTACCAAGGACTCTATTGCCAATGCTTTTGCTGTGGATATGGCGCTCGGTGGCAGCACAAATTCTGTTCTTCACCTTGTGGCGATAGCTCATGAAGCGGGTATCGATTTCCCGCTATCTCTGATTAATAAGGTAAGTCAGCGCGTTCCGCATATCTCTAAGCTGAGCCCTGCTAGCGATGTTCATATCGAAGACCTCGATCTGGCAGGTGGTATCCCGGCGGTCATGCATGAGATAGCGGACTTCCTGAACGGAAAGTGTCAGACTGTATCATTAGCACCTCTGTCGAGTATTATAAAAGAGGGTAAGGTTAAAAATCGGGTGGTCATCCGTTCGGTAGACGAGCCGTATTCTAAGACCGGTGGTCTGACAATCCTCTTTGGAAACCTGGCACCTGAGGGGGCTGTAGTTAAGAGTGGTGCTGTTGACCCAGAGATGATGGTGCATGAGGGTCCGGCTCGGGTTTTTGAGAATGAAGAGGATGCGACCAGAGGTATAATGAAGGGTGAGATTAAAAAGGGCGATGTAATTGTCATTCGCTATGAAGGTCCTAAGGGTGGCCCCGGGATGCGTGAGATGTTGACGCCGACGTCTCTATTGAGCGGAATGGGGATGGATAAAGACGTGGCACTGATAACTGATGGGAGATTTTCTGGTGGTACCAAAGGAGCTGCCATAGGACATGTGGCGCCTGAGGCAGCCAGCCGCGGTCCTATAGCTGCGGTGAGGAGTGGTGATATCATAAGCATAAATATTCCAAAATGTAAGCTGGAATTGAAGGTGAGCGGCGCTGAGATAAAGAAACGGTTGTCAGTGCTGCCTGAGTATAAATCAAATATAAAGGCAGGTTATCTGAGAAGGTATATTGAGAGCGTTGGCTCAGCCAGCACAGGAGCAGTATTTGCTAGGTAGGAGACATTGATGAAAAAGACGGGTGCCCAGATTTTATGTGAAAGTCTAGTCCGGGAAGGCGTTGAAGTTATTTTTGGTTTTCCCGGTGGAGCTTTATTGCCGTTGTACGATACTTTTCCGCAATATCCAAAAATCAGGCATATTCTGGTTCGTCACGAGCAAGGTGCAGCTCATGCAGCTGATGGCTATGCCCGAGCTACGGGGAGAGCTGGCGTATGTCTGGCAACATCAGGGCCAGGCGCTACTAATTTGGTAACTGGAATAGCCAACGCTTACTTGGATTCGTCCCCAATGGTGGCTATTACCGGTCAGGTAGCCAGACCTTTCATCGGCAAAGATGCTTTTCAGGAAATAGATATCACTGGTATTACCCTTCCTATTACCAAGCATAACTATCTTGTACTCGATGCAAATGACATTGCCAGGGTGGTTAAAGAGGCTTTTTATATTTCCCAAACTGGCAGGCCAGGTCCGGTTCTTATCGATATACCACGTGACGTTTTTCAACAAGAGGCGACATTTGCTTATCCAGAAAGATTAAATTTACCCGGCTATAAACCGACGCTTTTTGGACACCCAGCGCAGATTAAAAAGGCAGCTGAGACGATAAATGTTGCTGAGCGCCCCGTCATTATTGCCGGTAGAGGTGTGATAATCTCAAAGGCTTTCGCCGAGCTTAAGGATCTGGCGGAGAAGGCGCAGATACCCGTGGTTACGACGCTTCTGGGCATTGGCTGTTTTCCTGAGACTCATGTGTTAAGCTTTGGATGGTTGGGGATGCATGGCATGGCCTACGCAAACAAGGCGGTATATGATTCTGATGTCATCATTGCTCTTGGGATGAGGTTTGATGACCGGGCTACTGGGGTCGTCAGCTCTTTTGCACCGCAGGCTCGTGTTGTTCACATAGATATTGACCCTGCAGAAATAGGTAAAAATGTGAGAGTTGATGTGCCTATTGTTGGCGATGTTAAAAACGTTCTTGAGGCATTAAATCAGCAGATTGTGCCACGTGAACATCTGGACTGGTTTAATCAGGTGGATAAGTGGCGAGATGAACATCCGGCGCTGGTAATCAGAGAGAGCGAAGCTTGTTTGCCACAGTACGTTATTCGTCAGATTTATGAAATTACTAAAGGTGATGCTATTGTAGTTACAGGCGTTGGTCAAAACCAGATGTGGTCGGCTCAATTTTTCTTTTATGATAAACCAAATAGCTTAATTTCCTCAGGCGGTTTGGGCACCATGGGTTTTGAGATCCCCGGTGCTATTGGTGCTAAGGTTGGTAGACCTGATGATACGGTTTGGTGTATTGCTGGCGATGGTGGCTTTCAGATGACCGTGCAGGAACTAGCCACTATAGTCCAGGAGAACCTGGCTGTTAAGATAGCGATCATCAACAACGGATTTTTAGGTATGGTAAGGCAGTGGCAGCAGTTATTCTATGGGCGGCGCTACGTACACACTCCACTTTCTGGCCCTGATTTCGTTAAGATTGCCGAGGCTTATGGTGTTCCGGCACTGCGAGTGACGGATAAAAAACTGGTGGTCTCGGCTATAGAAAAGGCGATGAATCATGAGGGTCCGTTCTTGATTGATTTTGTTGTTGAGCCCGAGGAGAATGTTTTTCCCATAGTCCCACCAGGCGCAGCACTGATTGAAGCGTTGGAAATGCCAAGTCCAGAGAAGGTGGCTCGTTCAAGTAAATGAGTTTAGAATATACAGCAAGAGGAGGACGAGGTCATTGACTACAGCAAAACATACTTTAGTTGCTTTGGTTGAAGATAGACCCGGAGTGCTTAATAGGGTTTCTAGTCTTTTGCGTCGGCGTAACTTTAACATCGATAGTATAGCTGTTGGGCATACCGAGCAATCTAATCTATCTCGAATGACTATTGTCGTGGAAGGCGATGATGCCAAAGTTGAGCAGGTCAGGAAACAACTTGACAAAGTTGTAGACGTAGTTAAGATAGTTGACATAACTAGTAATGAGTCAGTAGCTCGGGAGCTGGCTTTGATTAAAGTCAAATCAACTGCTTCCACTCGTAATGAAATTATTCAGATCGTTGACATTTTTAGGGCTAATATAGTGGACGTTTCCTCAGATTCACTGATAGTGGAGGTTACTGGAGATGAAGACAAGGTCAATTCTTTGTTGGACCTTTTCCGTGGCTTTGGTATCAGGGAGATAGCCAGGACTGGTCGTATCGCTTTAACTCGTGGTGGTGCTGGTCCGTTGCAGGTTGAAGAGTCTAAGGAGGTGAAGGCACCAAAGCAACAACTGAAAGTACCGCCCTCAGAAGCCGAAAGTCCACCAGACTGGTGATGACACAGAAATAGTCAAATCCGCGGCAGGGCAGATAAAAAACTTTTAAAGGAGGCATTATGGCTAAAATCTATTATGAGAAGGATGCTAAGTTAGACTTACTCAAGGGCAAGAGAATTGGCATTGTTGGTTTTGGTAGTCAGGGGCATGCTCATGCCCAGAACTTGAGAGATAGCGGCTGTCAGGTAATTGTCGCTGAAGCCAAAGGTACTGATGGTTGGAAGAATGCCAAAAAGGCTGGCTTCAAGGTGACAGATGCTGCCGTAGTAGCCAAAGAAGCGGACATAATTGTTATGCTTGTCCCGGATACTCTACAGTCGAAGGTTTATCGCGAATCAATAGAAAAGGAGCTATCATCGGGCAAGATGCTGATGTTTGCCCATGGTTTCAATATACACTTTGGACAGATTCTACCGCCTGTTGATGTGGACGTGACAATGATTGCACCTAAATGTCCGGGGCATATGCTGCGACGGCTTTATACTGAGGGCTCTGGAGCGCCGGCTCTTGTAGCTGTTCATCAGGATGCTTCGGGGAAGGCGAAAAATATTGCCTTAGCTTATGCTAGAGGTCTCGGCTGCGCTAAAGCCGGTGTATTGGAAACCAGTTTTGCAGAAGAAACCGAGACCGACCTTTTCGGCGAGCAGGCGGTGCTCTGTGGTGGTATTACTTCCCTGGTCAAGGCCGGGTTTGAGACGCTAGTCGAAGCTGGATACCAGCCGGAGATTGCTTATTTCGAGTGCTTTCATGAGCTTAAGCTCATCGTTGACCTTATGTATCAAGGTGGTTTGAGCTATATGCGTTACTCGGTTAGTGATACTGCGGAGTATGGCGATTATACAAGGGGGCCAAGGGTAATTGACGACATGGTCAAGGATGAGATGAGGCAAATTCTCGCCGAAGTCCAGACCGGCAGCTTTGCCAGGGAGTGGATTCTGGAGAATCAGGCAGGCCGTCCTGTCTACAATGCTCTAAAGCGAATGGATGCTGAACACGAGATTGAAGTTGTGGGCAAAAAATTGAGAAGCATGATGCCGTGGCTTAAGACTTAATTTGTAGGTGAAACACATGAACAGGGTCATTATTTTTGACACCACTTTGCGTGATGGGGAACAGGCAGCCGGGGCTAGCCTGAGTGTCCAGGATAAGTTGCAAATTGCCAAACAACTGGAAAAGCTCGGTGTCGATGTTATTGAAGCTGGTTTTCCAATAAGCTCGCCGGGCGATTTCGAAGCAGTTCAAGTTATCGCTAAAGAAATCAAGGGCTCAACTGTCTGTGCTCTGGCCCATGCCAATGCTGAAGCCATAGACAGGGCTTGGGAGGCAATAAAAAAAGCCAAAAAGCCTCTTATTCACGTTTTTCTGTCTGCTTCGGATATACATCTTCTTTATCAGCTTAAGAAGACTCGCGAAGAAATTTTGCAGATTTCGCGTGATATGGTAGCTCGAGCCAAAGGACACACAGATAATGTAGAGTTCTCTCCGATGGATGCCACTCGTACTGAGCCCGGGTATATATACAAGATATTGGAAGCGGTTATTGCCGCCGGCGCGACCGTGGTGAATATTCCGGATACTGTAGGTTGTGCCGTTCCCCAAGAGTACGGTGACTTAATAGAAGGCATCTTTAAGAACGTGCCCAATATCGACAAGGCTGTAGTTAGTGTGCATTGCCATGATGATTTAGGATTGGCTGTAGCGAATAGCCTTGAGGCGATACGAAGGGGTGCCAGGCAGGTTGAGTGTACTATCAATGGTATAGGCGAGCGGGCTGGTAACGCTTCCATGGAAGAGATTGTCATGGCGCTTAAAACCAGAAGTGACTTTTACCAGTTGACCACTAACATAGATACTACCCAAATTTATAAGACGAGCCGACTGGTGAGCGAGCTTACCGGCTTTGCAGTCCAGCCTAACAAGGCTATTATTGGCGCCAACGCTTTTCGTCATCAATCCGGTATTCACCAGGATGGAATAATTAAAAAGGCGATTACCTATGAGATTATGGACCCAAGGTCAGTGGGTATTCCATCTAGCAGCCTTGTCTTGGGTAAGTTGAGCGGTCGACATGCTTTTAAGGAGCGGCTGGCTGAACTCGGCTATATTCTGGACGAGGAATCATTTAAGCATGCCTTTCAAGCTTTTAAGGAGCTAGCCGATAAGAAACGAGAAGTCACTGACCGTGATATCGAATCTGTAATAGCTGAAGAATTGCGCACTACTTCCGAGGTCTATCATCTCGACCATGTTGAAGTTTCATGTGGAAATAATAATATCCCAACAGCTACGGTGAGACTTATTGGCCCCGATGGGCGGGCTGTGGCTGACGCTGACTTAGGTACGGGTCCGGTTGATGCTATATATAAAGCTATTAATCGAATAGTTAAGGTACCTAACAAGCTTACTGAGTTCACTGTGAAATCGGTGACTGAGGGTATTGATGCCATCGGTGAGGTGCTCATAAGGGTTGAGAGCGATGGCGTAGGGTATACCGGGCGTGGCGCCGACACGGATATCATTGTCGCCAGTGCCAAGGCTTACATGAATGCGCTGAATCGGCTTCTGGTGACTAAGAAGGCAAGAAAAGAGTGAGGTGTTTGGGTGAGTCTAACAGTGGATATAATCTTGCGGCTGCTTTTGGCATCAGCTCTGGGAGCTGGTATCGGTTATCAGAGGGAGCGGTGTAATAAGCCTGCTGGGCTGCGTACTCATATTCTAATCTCTGTTGGGGCTGCCCTCTTTACAGTAGTTTCACTTTTCGGATTCGGCGATGGTGTAGACCCATCACGTGTTGCTGCTGGAGTAGTGACTGGCATAGGATTTATAGGTGCCGGCGTTATTTTTCGTGGTATGCGCGGCGACCATGTAATGGGCCTAACAACAGCGGCGAGCGTATGGGTTACAGCAGCAATAGGGTTGGCGGCTGGAGTAGGGATGTATCTAGTAGCAACCATTGTTGCAGCAATCTCTGTGCTTGTGCTGATGATTCCTAGAGTGAAAGGATAAATTGAGAAACTGAGGTGATGAATTTTGACTTTAGCTGAGAAGGTTCTGGCGGCTCATTCGGGCAGAGATAAAGTCAGCCCTGGCGAGTTCATAAATGTCAGGGTTGATTTGGTTTTGTCGAATGATATCACGGCTCCTCTGGCGATAAAAGAGTTCCAGCGTCTTGGAATAAACAAGGTTTATGATCCGAAAAAGGTAGTGATGGTACCGGACCATTTCTGTCCCAATAAGGACATACTTTCTGCTGAACAGGCCAAGCTAATGCGCGAATTTGCTCGGCAGTATGATTTGATATACTTCGAGGTCGGCAGGATGGGCATTGAGCATGTACTCTTGCCGGAGCAAGGTCTCATCTTGCCCGGAGAAGTGGTGGTAGGAGCTGATTCTCACACCTGTACTTACGGAGCTTTGGGTGCTTTTGCCACCGGGATGGGGTCGACGGATATAGCTGTGGCTATGGCTACCGGCGAGATATGGATGAAGGTGCCACAAACTATAAAGTTAGTCTACCACGGAAAGCTTGGGAGGTGGGTTGGTGGCAAAGACCTCATACTTTATACCATCGGCGATATCGGAGTTGATGGCGCACTCTATTCGGTTATGGAGTTTACAGGCGAAGCAATTGACGCTCTGCCTATGGATGGTCGTTTCACTATGGCTAACATGGCGATTGAGGCTGGGGCTAAAGCTGGCATCTTCAGGGTGGATAATAAGACGAAGGAATATGTCAAAGACAGGGCTAATCGTTCATACAAAGTATATGAGTCTGACGCTAGTGCTGAATATGCAAAAGTGATTGAATATGATGTCTCGAAGCTCGAGCCGCAGGTAGCCTTGCCTCATCTGCCTTCAAATGTGAAATCGGCAAGTCAGGTAGTTGACATAAAGATTGACCAGGTGGTGATAGGGAGTTGCACCAATGGGCGTCTTAATGACCTGCGGCTGGCTGCCAGTATACTGAAAGGCAGACAGGTCAGTCATGATGTGAGGTGTATCGTCATCCCGGGTACGCAACAGGTTTACCTCGATGCATTGCATGAAGGCTTGATAGAGGCTTTCATTAAAGCTGGAGCCGTGGTCAGTACGCCTACCTGCGGTCCATGTCTCGGTGGGTATATGGGAGTGCTGGCTGCTGGTGAGCGCTGTGTTTCAACGACCAACCGTAACTTTATCGGCAGGATGGGCAGCCCCAAATCTGAGGTCTATCTGGCTGGTCCGGCAGTAGCCGCCGCCAGTGCTATTCTGGGAAAGATATCCAGCCCAGAGGAGATTATGGGCTAAAGGT
>Ga0214474_1000724_pt1 | contig 15804 bp, 12 predicted proteins | sample RVTome_2_FD_187335 | JGI IMG/M metagenome (GOLD analysis project Ga0214474, IMG submission 187335) | Soil microbial communities from uranium-contaminated site in the Upper Colorado River Basin, Wyoming, United States - RVT95D214 HiSeq ...
TGAAGCAGAAGCCCTACGGTGAGGTGCTCATCAACAGGGGGGCGTACAATTCGAAGGCCGCCTTGGCTGGCTCTCTGCTGGCGGTCAAGAGCATGCTCGACGCCGACATGCTGCCAATCAACCTGCATTTCCTGCTAGAGGGCGAGGAGGAGCTCGGCGGACGCAGCTTCCCGGACTTCGTCATCAAGAACAAGACCAAGTTCAGGAAGGCTAACGGAGCGTTCGGCCTGGACTTCAGTCAGAACATGGCCGGGGTCCCGTCCGTGACATTAGGCCTCAAGGGCTGCGTGTATTTCGACCTGATAGCCGAGGGGAAGACCAGGGGCGGTCCTGAGGCCGAACTTCACAGCAGCGATGCCGTGATCGTCGAGAGCCCCGTTTGGAGGCTTGTGCATGCCATCTCCACGATGGTCGACGAGAACCAGGACCCCGCGATTGACGGGCTGTCCGATGATGTGATACCACCAAGCCAGACCGACATCAAGTCGGCTGAGAAGCTGGCGGCCAGCATCAACATCGAGCACTACAAGAAGGAACTCGGAGTCAAGAAGTTCAAGATGGATGGGACCAAGGAAGAGGTCGTGAAAAAGTACCTCTTCGAACCGTCCGTCAACATCGACGGGCTCAGCGCGGGCTTCGAAGAGGACGGGACGAAGACGGTCCTTCCTCCTACGGCGAAAGCGAAGATCGACATCAGGATCGTGCCCAACATGACCATAAAGGGAACGCACGCGAAGGTCATGGCTCACCTGAAGAAGCGCGGGTTCACTGACATTCGAATGAGGAACTACGAGGACTATCCGTGGTCGAAGACGGACGCGGGCTCGGCAGTCTCCGAGGCGTGCGTCGAGGCCATGCGGTTCCACGGCTACGAACCGGATGTGTGGCCGACGACGGCTGGGTCAGCGCCGTTCTACGTCTTCGACCAAGTACTGGGGATTCCTTGGGGATATACCGGCCTTGGATTCGGCGGGAAGGCGCATTCACCGAACGAGTTCTGCACGGTTAAGGGGATGAAAGACTATGAGAAGAGCGTCGCGACGATATTCTCCAAGTTCAGGCAGCTAGCCGAATCGGACTGAAGCCCCTATGACTTGAAATCGTGAAATGTGAGGACCCCGTGACGATTCTCGCACACGCCAGTGACTAGACTGCAAATACTGTTTATATAGCATCAAGACCCATCCAGTGCAGAGGGGCACAGTCCGGAATCAGGTGGGGAGCCCCTACAGGGGATTGGAGCATGATTGCATCAATTAGAGCTACTCGCGCGTTAGCCATGTTGATTGTCGCAACGTTCCTGGTGTCCGCGGTCCCGTATGCCGCGACCGAGGCACCCGTGGTGAGCAATGCTGCAGCTGCGGGTCCGTATGTCCATGCAGGAATCATGCAGGACATCGCGAACTGGAATCCGCTGAACCTGGAGCTGGTATCTGACTACATGATGTGTTACCTGATGTTCAGCGTACTCTTCCAGTACGATAACAACTGGGAGGGACCCGTGAACGACCTCGCGACTGGATACACTCAGACCATCCACGCGGGCGGCAACATGACGACCTACGTCGACATCACAGACACCGCATACTTCAGAAACTTCGGGGACATGGCGAGCACGGCGCACCAGCTCAAGGCCAGTGATGTCGCGTACACGATCAACGCGATTCTAGACCACCCCGGAGGAGCTTGGGACATCTACATGAAGGATGTTACTGGGGCGAACGCTACAGGCGACTATCAGGTCGCGATAGACACCGCATATCCCAAGGCCACAATCATTGAGGACCTCGTCTGGATACCCATCCTGCCAGAGTTCCAGTGGTCGGCCCTCCCGACGTCTCAGATACTGGGAGGCAAGAAGCCAGATTGGCTCATGGGCAGCGGGCCTTTCGTCTATGAGAGCCAGTCCAAGGGCGTGTGGTACAACTTCAAGAAGGCCCTCAACTACCACGGAACGACAGACTACGGAGAGGCAAGAGATGTGGACATCGAGGGGATAACGTACACTATCTACACGGCTGCGCAGGGGCTTGCACTCGCACTGAACGACGGCAGAGAAGATGTTGTGGACATCTCAGGACAGCCGAACCTGTTCCTCAACACCGTTGGAGTTGACTCCATATACCCCGTGACGAAGCAGGTCACGGATGAGATGGCCATCATAGATATCGCGATCAACGCGATCCCTGAAGACTTCACGACTCAGACATTCGGGCTCGGCAACCCGATTCTGCGAGACCCGACAGTCCGAAGGGCGATCGGTATGACCTTGGACAGGGACTTCATCGCAAACACCCTGATGTACGGAATGCCGATCATTGCGGACTCGGTCATCGCAGACTCAGGAGGGCAGGCTTACTGGCACAAGACGATAGATGACCTCCTGCCGTTCGATCCTGTTCAGGCCAGACAGATACTCATAGACGCGGGATACGCCAACCTGGATGGAGACGCTTTCTTGGAGTGCACCGCGGGTAGCCTCGCAGTCCAGAACAACTGGGCAGATATCGGCGACGAACTCTCATTCAGACTCGAAGTGCCTAACACGGACCCCAGCTATGCCGCGATCGGTGAGAGCTGGGTCGGCAACGCCAGCGACGCCGGGATCAGGCTCAACTACGCGGTGAGATCAGAGTCCATAATGATCAACTCGGCCTGGTACAAGGCCGACTACGACCTCTGGGTCTGGTCATGGTATTGGGGCCCGGAACCCATCGGCACTATGTCCGTTTGGGAGACAAGCCAGCTCAAGGGAGGCGGGGACAACTGCCAGATGCCCATGGGACCGTGGTGGTATGGCCCGAGCAACGCGACGGAGTCGCCAATCGGTAAGGTGTACAGCGCCTATGACGAGAACCTGTCATTAGCAAGGAACACGCAGGACAGGGATGCGAGGAAGGCAATCATTGACACCCTTCAGCAGTGGGTCTACGACTCCTACTGCGAGTTACCCCCTATCTACCCGAACGGACTGTATGCGTGGCATGAGTTCAGGTTCATCGGATGGGGCGACTGGACCCTGCACCTTGGCCAATCGTTCGTTTCAGATCTGCCATGGCTGTGGTTTGACCTGGAGTGGAAAGGCGGGAATCAAGCGCCTACTTTCTTGAACCCGCCGCCTGATCCAATCCAAAGTGAGGTCAACAAGCCCCTCTCGGTCACGGTGACCGTGAGCGATCCCGAGGGAGACCCAGTGCATGTGTCCTTCGAGTGGGGCGACGGTACGGACAATACCACTGACAACGCTACAATCGGAACTCAGGCAGGGGTGACCTTCACGGTGACACACACATACACGACCCTCGTGCTGCCTCCGGACAGCCTCTTGCTGAATGTGACCGTATGGGATGACACGCCTGGCAACATCGCCATCGCTCGGTCCGTTGTGAATGTGATTCCCAAGCCGGATTTGGTGCCTGCACAGACCTACCCCGTGCTGAACGATCCTGTCGATAGGGCATATGTTGACCAGTGGGTCTCATGGAGTGCGGGCTTCATGGACGCAGAGTCCGGAGGGGACACTGGTGCGGGCCTGAGGTTCACCTGGGACTGGGACGACGGCACGTTCAACACCACGCTGTACCAACCTATGATCAACAGCACTCAGATACTTGACATAGCCTGGCACAGCTGGGCTGTCGAAGGGCCGTACATGGTGACTCTCTACGTTGATGACGGATCTGGCCTGGCAGGACATAACTTGTCCGTGAGCATACCCTACGACATCGTCTTGAACCAGCCGCCTGAAGTCCCCGTGGTCTCTGACATTATGGGCAACAGGGACGTTGCCGTATCATGCTGGGCGACCAGCAGCGACGTCGATGGCGATCCTCTCAGGTTCACATGGGACTTCGGAGACGGGGGCATTGCGGTGACGGACTCACCCGCCGGACCTGCTGGCATGATGGTCGTCTCTAGCCCGACGCATACATGGACCGCGCAGAGCACATACACGGTGACCGTGTACGTTGACGATCTCACGGGCGACGCCGGGCACAACGTGAGCGCGACTGGAACTGCGGATATCGGCCTGCCGAACGCCAATATGGCGCCTGGCTCCCTGGGCATTGTCGCCACGCCGAATCCGTCATATCCTGACGGAGATGTGACCTTCAACACGAGCGCGGTCGATTCAAGGGGCGACGACCTGACCCTGTATATCGATTTCGGGGACGGGGATGCTGATCTCGCAACGACACTTGGCGGCACCACGGAACGGCAGTACGCGGACTTCGTGCACGCATATGCAGCAATGGGAGACTACACGGTGACGCTCTGGGCGGACGACGGGACTGTTGGAAACAATGTGAGCCTGGCCATAACGGTCACGGTACAGCAGAACCAGGTACCTTGGCTCATCCTGCCTTCGGCAGCATCCGCGTTCTACAATGAGACCTTCGTCCTGACGCCCGCAAGGGTCAGGGACAACGACACCGCAGACGTGCTGTCGGTGTGGTACGACTGGGGCGACGGCACCTGGTCGAAGAGCGGAGACCCGCCGGTCTACAACGGAACGCACATCTACAACGTCACCGGGAACGCGACGGTCACGTTGTACGTCGACGACGGGACCGGCCTCCTGGGACACAATGTCACCGCAAACCTCACCTTGACCATCCTTGAGAACCTGAGGCCCGTGTTCATGGGGCCGGTCGTGGTCACACCCGATCTTGATCTTTACCAGCCAGGTGACACCGTCATGTTCGCCGTCACGGTCAGCGACACTGAAGGCGACACACTGAACATCACCTTCGACTGGGGCGATGGAACGACGCCCGGTAAGATTGAGAACATTCCGGGCGCAGCTGATGCGAACATCACGAAGTTCATCAACCACACGTTCGAGAAGGGAAGGTCAGATGCCTATGTCGTGAACATCACTGTCGATGACGGGCAGATGCAGTACCACTCGATCAAGCACTGGGTGAGCACCTTCGTCTCGATAAACGTCGAGAAGGAGGACGGCGGCATATCCACGCTGGTCATAGTGGGCATCGCGATCGTTGCCATAGTGGCCATCGCGCTGGTGGTGTTCCTGCTCATGCGCAAGAAGAAGGGCGAGCCGAAGGCTACGGGCGGCATGGAGGGCATGGCACCTCCGGAAGCCCCGCCACCTACGACCTGAGCACGGGCGGAGGAAAACCCTTTCACAAACCCTCTTCATTCCTTTCGGCCCGGAGGACGGGCCTCGGCGTAAGACAGCAAAACACATAGTAGAGACTTTAATCACGGTTCAGGAGTGCGACCTTGGCCTCGTTCAGAATGGTGCTGTTCAAGCGGTGCATGAACGCGTTCATCACCATACTGCTGATCATGGCGCTCAACTTCGCGCTGTTCAGGGTCATGCCCGGGAATCCTGCAGAGCTGATGCAGAGGACGCCGTACGCATCCGATTACCTCAAGTGGCGCAACATCGAACGGATGGGGCTGAACGATTCCCTCCCAGTACAATTCGTCGAATACTACAAAGACACTTTCACAGGAGACTGGGGCATGTCATATTTCTGGGAATCTCCGGTGATAGAAGTTCTAGGCGGAGCGATTTCGTGGACCATTCTGTTGGTCGGGTTATCTACGGTTTTCACGTTCGCCATAGGCATCGCCTTAGGCAAGATATCCGCGCAACGTAGAGGAAAAGCCCCTGATATGGTCATCACGGGCTTCGGACTGTTCTTCTATGGCATGCCGGTCTTCTGGTTCGCTCTCGTGCTGATGGTGATATTCGTCGGCAATCTGCACGTTCTGCCGTCCGCGGGTTACATGGAGTCGGGTGTTCCCGTGTTTCCGCTCACGGTGGACAAGCTCGCGGACATCGGCGTGCACATGATCCTGCCGCTTACAACCCTTGTCGTGGGCTCGGTCGCGGGCGTCGTCCTGCTGATGCGCAATTCGCTGGTTGATGTCCTCACGGAGGACTACATCGTCACAGCGTATGCGAAAGGGTTGAGCGAGAGACAGGTCATGAAGAAGCACGCGTCCCTGAACGCGAGGCTCCCGATCGTGACGACCCTCGCGATGGACACTGCGTTCATACTGGGCGGCGTGTTCCAGGTCGAAGTGATATTCACGTACAAGGGCATCGGGTGGTACACGATCAACGCCATCGAGAACCAGGACTACCCGATGCTGCAGTTCATATTCTTCATAGGCGGAGTGGCAGTGGTCATCGCGAACCTCCTCGCGGACCTGATACTCATCAGGCTCGACCCGAGGGTGAAGATCACATGAGGTGCTTTGATGGGTAGGTTCGAGAGATGGATTTCAGGCGGGTTGCGACGTCTGTTGTCCTTCAACCCGGTGCTCGCGGACAAGGCCGCGCTCTCGGGCAAGAGCTTGGGCAAGATCGTCGACCTGTTCCTAGGCAACTGGATGGGAAAGGCTGGGACGATAATCATCGTGGCGTTCCTTGCGTTCGCACTCGGGGCCGACCTCTTCCTGCCGTACGATCCCACTCGAAGCTCCTCCGAGATACTGAAGGATATGTCATGGGACCACTGGTTCGGCACAGACCAAAGAGGCAGGGACGTCTTCACGCGGACGGCGCACGGGACAACGGCCTCGCTGATCATAGGGTTCGTCGCGATGGCCATATCGATGATCCTCGGAACGATCGTCGGGCTGGCTTCCGGGTACTGGGGAGGCTGGAAGGACGAGGTAATCATGAGGATCAACGATGTCTTCCTCTCGATACCGTGGCTCGTCCTGATGATAGTGATAGCGTCCATCTGGGGTTCGAGGGACCTGTTCTCGATCATCGTCGTGATCGGCATCACTGGCTGGTCCACGACCGCCAGGATAGTGCGAGCGCAGGTGCTGTCGCTGAAGGAACGTCAGTTCGTAGAGCGCGCCAAAGCGATAGGCTCCGGTGAGTGGCACATTATCAGGAAGCATATCTTCCCGAATGTTGTCCCCTTGATCTTTGCGAACGCCATCCTCACGGTAGCCATCTCGATATTGTCCGAGAGCACGCTGAGTTTCCTGGGCCTCGGGCCTCAGGATGTCGACACTTGGGGGAGGATACTCGACGAGGCTGACAACTACAGCGCTGCGATTGCCGGCCCGTACGCATTCATCATCATGCCCGGGCTCTGCATCGTTCTGGTGATCCTCGGATTCACGTTCATCGGTTACGCGATGGACGAGACCCTGAACCCGAAGCTCAGGAAGAGGTAGCCGAGCGGGTCATCCTGGCATTGCTGGCACCCCATGATACTGTAGCCGCTGGTTCACAGCAACCTTTTAATACGGAAGCACGTTATCGAGCCTGCTTCATCCAATACAGTGAGGTATCTAGTTGGTCGAGAAGAAGACAAGAGCCGCTGCAAAGAAGGTCAAGGACAAGTGGAAGGCGAAGGAGTGGTACAAGATATTCGCCCCCGAGATGTTCAGCAAGATGCAGCTAGGTGAGACCCCCTCGGAAACGCCAGATGGCGTCATGGGGAGGATAACGGAGGCCACGGTGCAAGACCTGACCGGTGACTTCTCGAAGATGCACATCAAGATCAAGTTCAAGGTCCACGACGTGAGGGGCCTCGACGCGAACACCATGTTTTACGGACACGACCTCACGAGCGACTACGTCAGACGGTTGACCCGGAGGAAGAGGACCAAGACAGACGCAGTGGTCGACGTGACCACGAAGGACGGATGGCAGATCAGGGTGAAGCCGATGGGAGTCTCAGAACAGCGGATCCAGGCTTCCCAGGAGACCGCGGTCAGAAGGATCATGCACGAGGAGTTGCAGAAGGCGTCCTCAGAGGTCACGATCGGCGAGTTCGTGCGCATGCTCATCATGGGCGAGCTGGCGAAGAGGGTCTCAGACGCGTCCAAGATCATAGTCCCGATAAAGAGGATCGAGATCCGCAGAACCGAGGTCATGAGGATGGGCAAGCCCCCAGAGCCGGGAGAGGCGCCCATCATCGCTCCGCAGGAGGAGCCGGCACCCGAACCGGAGGAGAAGCCCGCCGAAGAACCGGCGGCCGCGGCGGAAGCGCCAGCGCCCGCCCCAGAGGCGGAGAAGAAGGAAGAGCCGGAAGTACTGCCTGCGGAAGAGAAGCAGGAATAGGACTACAGTCCAGGCCCTTCTCCAATGTCGGGGTGGCTCAGCCCGGTGGAGCGTCGGACTCATAGGGAGAGGTCTTGACCAGATGCTCCTAGGAAATCCGGAGGTCGCGGGTTCGAACCCCGCCCCCGACACCACTTCTGCGACACCATTATTGCTGGGCAGTTGATACACTCGCGGCCGAGGATTGCAGATGAGGATACTAATCTACACTGGCAAGGGCGGCGTTGGGAAGACCTCAGTAGCCGCCGCAACAGCTCTGAGGGCAGCAGCCATGGGCTACAGGACGGTTATCATAAGCACCGATGCCGCGCACAGCCTCTCCGACTCGCTGGAGTTCCAGCTATCGGGGCAGGTCACGCCCATTACGAAGAACCTCGACGGGATCGAGGTGGATATGCAGTACGAGCTTGAGAACCGCTGGAAGGAGATCCAGAAGTATCTGTCCGACTTCCTGGCCTCTCAGGGCATGGACGTGGTCACGGCGAAGGAGATGGCCATCTTCCCGGGGATGGAACTCATGTCGGCCCTGTTCTACGTCGAGGAGTTCCACAAGCAGAAGAAATACGATTTGATTGTGATGGACACCGCCCCGACCGCGGACACCCTAAGGCTGCTCGCATTCCCCGATACTGCTAACTGGTACTTTGACAGGTTATTCCACATGGTGAGGAACGTGCTCAGGGTGGCGCGGGTCACTGTGGGCAAATTCATCTCAACACCTCTCCCGACTGACAGGTTCCTTGAGGACCTCGAGAACCTGAGGGAGAGACTTGGGTACGTGGAGGACCTGCTCTCAGATCCTGAGATCACGTCTGTCAGGCTTGTCGTGAACCCCGAGAAGATGGTGATAAGCGAGACACAACGGGCGTACACATACCTGTGCCTGTATGGATACACAGTCGAGGCGATCGTCATCAACAGAATACTCCCCGATGAGCTTGGCGACGGCTACTGGAAGTCGAAGCTGGAAGAGCAGAGGAAGTACCTCGCAATCATCGACGAAGCCTTCTCACCCCTCAAGATGCTCACGGCGAAGATGATGCCGCGGGAGGTCCTCGGGATGAAGGCTCTGGAGAAGCTCGCCGACGAGCTTTTCGGGAAGAGCGACCCCACCAAGATCTACTCGACCGAGTCGCCGATGAAGATGTATGACGAGGAAGGGAGGAGCGTGCTCGCGATCAAGCTGCCTTTCCCCATGGACCAGAAACTAGAACTATATACGCGCAAGGATGATTTGACTCTGCAAGTCGGGGCCTTCAAGAAGTCCATCACGCTGCCTCACTCAATGACGAACAAGAAGGTGCTGGGAGCGGACATGGATGAGGGATGGCTCAAGATCAGATTCGAAGGTGAGAAGGTTGCCAAGAGAAAAGTTGGAAAAGGGCGTAGAGGCCGCAAAGCGGCTAGAAAGACATCTTGAATCGATTGCATCCAGCGTCGTCACGAAGGAAACGATGGCGCACTTTGTCAGCGCAGGCATGGAGATGATGCAGGCCGCGAACTCCACGATGAAGAGCATGCAGGTCCCCCAGGAGACCAAGGACCGTGTGCACAAAGCGGAGAAGGAACTGCTACTTGCGATGAGGAGTGCCATCGATGTTGTCATCGCAGAGCTGGACAAGGAGATGCCTTCCAAGAGATCGGAGATCAGGAGAATCGAGATCAAGAAGCCCAAACCGAAGTCGAGATGAACTTGCGAGCATATCGGCTCGCGCGTGGCTAACACATCTTTTTTATTCGAATTCCATTACTCCACATCCACTTCCGAGAGGAGGGGGGCTGAGTCAGTATGCCTAAGATGTTGGTACCTTATCCGGAGAACTGCACTGGCTGCAGGTTCTGCGAGATGGCCTGCACCATTTATCACGAGGGGGTCGTGAATCACGCGACCGCGCGCCTGCAGGTACATAGGAGAAATGTGAAGCTCGATTTCCCATCAGTGTGCACGCACTGTGTGTCCTGCGGAGAGGACTGCTGCGTCCTGCATTGCCCCGTAGAGGCGATCAAGCACGAGAACGGCAGGGTCTTCGTCAACCAGGACGAGTGCACTGCATGCGGAACTTGCGTCGAAGTCTGCCCGTTCGGCGTGATGCGGATGGAGGAGAAGGCCTTCAACTGCGACCTGTGCGGCGGAGACCCGACCTGCGTCAAGTTCTGCCCGATGAAAGCGATAGTCTACGAGGAGCCGAAGCCTGAGCAGTATGAGAAGGTCAAGAAGCTCCTGGGGGAGGAATGAAGATGAAGGGATACACTGGCAAGATCCTCAAGGTGGACCTGACTTCCGAGAAGTGGCATATCAAGACCTTCGATGAGAAGCATGTGAGGAATGTCCTCGGAGGGCAGGGGTTCTGCGTCGATATTGTCTATCGAGGAGTTCCTGCGAACACCAACCCCCTGGGTCCCGAGAACGTCCTAGCCATCGCTGGCGGGGCCTTCGACGGTTTCCCTGTCGGCACTGGAGGCAAGGTTGCGTTCGCTGCAAAAGGGCCTGCGACGAACACTCTGGTCGAGAGCATAATGGGTGGATCGATAGGTCCAGAGCTGAGGCACGCTGGGTACGATGCGCTCGAGATCACGGGGAAGGCAGACGGACCCGCGTACATATTCATCGAGGATGACAAGATCGAAATCAACGACGCCTCCGACCTTTGGGGGAAGGACACACGAGTCGTTCCAGAGACACTGAAGAAGCGACACGGCTGGGACGTCAAGGTGGCTTGCATCGGCGTCGCAGGAGAGAAACTGTCGAACATGGCCTGTATCGACTGCGACGACAGACAGTCCGGCCGAGGAGGGCTGGGCGCCGTCATGGGTTCCAAGAACCTGAAGGCCATCGTCGTTCGCGGCACGAGGGACCTCGTCCCGCACGACCCCAAGAAGCTGCTCGAACTCGCTCTGCATTACCAGAAGATCTACGAGGCCGCACCATCGTTCGTCGAGGACACGAAGTACGGGACAGGTGAATTCCTCGGCTGGGTGAACAAGGACAGAGGAGTCTTCCCGACCAGGAACTGGCAAGAGAGCGTGTATAACGACAGGCAACAGATAGACCCGTACTACTGGGCCCCCAAGTATGTGACCAAGAACAAGGCGTGCTTCGCCTGCACGAAACCCTGTGGCAAGCTCTTCGAGGTGAAGAGCGGGAAGTTCGCTGGCGTGGCCATCGACGGCATCGAATACGAGACATTGTACTCGCTTGGAGGGACCTGCGGGAACCCAGACGTCGAGAGCGTCGCGAGGGCGAACGAGCTGTGCGACCTCCTGGGTCTGGATACGATCTCGTGCGGGGTCACCATCGGATTCGCCATGGAGCTATACCAGCGCGGCATCATCTCGAAGGAAGAGGCGGGAATGGATCTCAGCTGGACGAATGCCTCGGATGCTGTGCCGAAGATGGTGGAGATGATAGGCAACAGACGAGGCCTTGGAGATGTCCTAGCGAGCGGAGTGAAGGTGGCCGCGAAGAAGATAGGCAAGGGCGCGGAGAGGTACGCGATACACACCAAGGGATTGGAGCCGCCCGCGTACGATGTCAGAGGTATGAAGGGTCACGGACTGGCATACATGACCTCGACGAGGGGAGCGTGCCACCTCCGAGCAGGATTCTATGCTCCGGAGCTTGTGGGCAAGTTCTGGAAGTGGGAGGGCATCGACAGGTTCTCCGCCGCAGGCAAAGGCCCAATGGTGGCGACGATGGAGAACTTCATGTGCGTGTACGACTCGGTCGGCCTGTGCAAGTTCTCGCGAGGGTTCTATTTGATCGCGAAGCTCCCTGAGGTGCTCGAGGCGATATCCGGCCTGAAGTTCACCGAGGACGAGCTGCTCGAGATCGGCGAACGCATACACAACATGAAGGGTGCGTTCAACTACAGGGAGGGCGTCACGAGGAAAGACTGGCTCCTTCCGCCGAGGATCCTAGAGGACCCAATCACGGACGGCGTCTCCAAGGGTTCGAAGATCAGCGTGGACGAAATGAACCTCATGCTCGACGACTACATGAAGGCCCGCGGATGGACTCCGGACGGCCAGCCGACCAAGGAGAAACTGAAAGAGCTCGGCATAGAATAGAACATCGAACGAAGCGCCGAAAACCCTTTTTCTCTATTCCCATTCTGAGAGACTCAGATGAGCTTGATCATCTCAGCCATCTCGTCGAGCTTCTTGAGGACCTGGGAGACGTCCCCCTTCCTCCCTACGACAGCGACGATCAGAGCCTTTCGACCGGCACCCACGAGGATCATCTTTGTGTCCTCGGACTCAACAATCACATGTTGAGGTGTGCCAACCCTGAGTTCTGAGTGGGCAGTCGAGGCCGCTCCAAGAAGGGTTGCGCACATGATTCCGAAGGTCTCCATAGAAACGCCCTCAGGGACATCCCCCGCAATAACTAGCCCGTCCCTGCTGATTACAGCTGATGCAATGGCCCCACAACTCTGCCTCAAGGCTCTTAAGGAGGGTTTGAGCTCCATCCTATTCTCCCCTGACCTGCTCTAGCTTGAACACGCAGTGCTTGTCGCCCTTGCTGACGCACTCGATCTCCTCGCAATGCAACCTGCGGTGCGTCTGGACCTCGTAGATCCTTCTCACAATTCCTCTGAGTCTGTGACATGTAGCGCTGTCCGACTGAGAGCCGATCTCGATGGAACCTTCCGCAACTGCCGTCGTCTCTTGAAAGACGATGTTATCCACCCAGCCCCTCGCGCGGAGCAGATTCGCGCATATCTCGAAGTACTTCTCGGGCTCCTGAGAGGCTATCTTGCCCATCTCCTCTCCCAGTATCATGCCCTCTCTGAAAAACAGGCCATAGCAAGCCTGGGACATCACTCCCTCGTAGAGCTTCCGTATCTCTTCGAATTCCGCCTGAGAGAGCTTCACAAATTTCATGAGTGTCGCCTCAGGATTTCTGTGGTGCATATTTAAGGTTTGGTGCCTGGTTCGCAGGCCAGACGTTGTCGCTCTCATGGCCAGTGCACTCTGTTGAAAGCCTTTTATCACAGCTACCCCATGACCGCGTAAAGGGTAGGATGTACTCCGACGAGGATGGCGAGCTGGCGGTCAGAATAGCTAGGGCGATAGTCGAGGGATTCGTGAAGCACACGAAGTTCCCTCTGCCGAAAGTGCCTGACTCTTTCACTCAGAAATCCGGTGTGTTCGTGACGCTGACTGCATCCCCAGGGGACGCACTGCGAGGCTGCATAGGGTTTCCTGAACCCATCATGCCGCTAATCGACGCAATCAAGGACGCAGCTGTCAGCGCGGCATCGAGGGACCCAAGATTCCCCCCAGTAAAGCCGGACGAGCTGAGGACCGTCAAAGTCGAGGTGAGCTTGCTGACGCCGCCTACGGAGATGATTGTCAAGAAGCCATCGGACCTGATCAAGGAGGTCAAGGTCGGCGAGGACGGGCTCATTGTCCAGAGAGGAGTTGCCCGCGGCCTGCTGCTTCCGCAAGTGCCTGTGGAGTGGGGTTGGGACGCAGAGGAGTTCCTTTGTCAAACCTGTCTCAAGGCGGGTTTGATGCCGGACGCATGGCTGCAGCAGGGGACCAAGGTCTTCAGATTCCAGGCAGAAGTCTTCTCGGAGGACAAGCCTGGAGGCGCTGTGAGACGGAGATCACTCAGTGAGGAGCATGGAAGTTGTAGTCGAGGGTAATTGCTACGTCTCCGGCAGGTTCGAGAGATGCTGTATAGGCATCGAGAACGGGAGAATCGTGAAGATAGCCAAAGTGCTCCAGGCGGACAAAGTGTTCAGCTTCGGTAACAGGATCGTCCTCCCGGGGGCGATAGACTCCCACGTTCACTTCCGTGACCCCGGCATGACGCAAAAGGAGGACTGGGGCACAGGATCACTTGCCGCGATCTGCGGAGGCGTCACGTGCGTGCTCGACATGCCGAACACCAGACCGGCAACGACGACGATCGCATCGCTCAGGGAGAAGAGGAAGATTGCTGCCTCCAGTAGCCTGGTCGACTTCGGGCTTTTCGCCGGCGTCAAGCGAGGGATAGACGTCCAGGCGCTGGCAAAGGAGGCGGTCGGTTTCAAACTATACATGGGCAGCACCACCGGTGACCTGCTGGTCCCACAGCCATCTCAGGTCAAGGCCGAACTTGCTGCAGTGGCGGCCACAAAGAAGGTCCTCGCGGTCCACGCCGAGGACGAAAGCATGAGGAGGAAAGACAGCGAGCGGGATCTCGAAGGTCATCTCAGGAACAGGCCGAACGAGTGTGAGGCGAGCGCAATCAGGAAGATCAGGGAAGCCGCGAAGGATTGCAGGGTGCACATATGTCATGTTTCGGCGAAGTCCTCGCTGCCGCTGCTGACGAACGCGGGCACGGTCACTTCGGAAGTTACTCCGCATCATCTACTTCTCGACATATCCACAAGGCTCGGGACCCTGGCCAAAGTCAATCCACCTCTAAGGCGTAGGGAGGACCGCCAGGGGTTGTTCCAGGCGCTCAAAGATGGCTCCTTCGATATCATCGCGTCCGACCACGCACCGCACACCATCGATGAGAAACATGAGGACTTCGACTACGCTCCGTCCGGGATGCCAGGTGTCGAGACTCTGGTGCCCCTGATGCTGCAGCACGTCAAGGAGAAGCACATGGACATCGGAGGGATGGTGCGCCGACTGTGCGAGAACCCCGGCACACTGTTCGGGCTCCGCAAAGGCAGAATTGCGGAGGGGTACGACGCGGACCTGATGGTCGTCGACATGGACTCCAGCGTCACGATCCGAGCGGAGAAGTTGCACTCGAAGTGCGGGTGGAGCGTCTATGAAGGGATGCTCGGGATCTTCCCGCGAGCAGTGTTCGTGCGCGGCAACGTTATTGTCGAGAGCGGGGAACAGGTTGGAGAAAGAATCGGAAGGGACGCGATTGGGCAGAACTCATCCTGATCTCGAGATAGACTACTCGGAGGTCAAAGGCAAGACTTATTCTTGCATAGACAACTGCGCGCTGTGCTGTCTATGCCAGCCCGAGCTTCTGCCGCTGGAAGCTGCAAGATTCCGAAATGACCCGATTCTCGCCCAGGGAGTCGCTGACAGGCACATCTCCCCAGAGGTCAGAGGCGCCGCAATCAAGTTGAGAGGCGCATATGGCGCATGTCATTTTCTCGAAAACAAGAGATGCAAGATCTACACGATGAGGCCTCATTTCTGCAGGCTGTTCCCGGTGAACGTATTCGTCGGCTGGCGGATTCAGCTGATGTTGAACCTTTCATGCAGGGGAATAGGCCTGCCCGGCGAGGATCTCGAGGAAGCCGCGAAGAAGATCGTTGCGGACTATGGGGACGAGGAGCTCTCATCGCAGCTCGGCCAAGCCAAGAGAGTATTCACGGAGTTCGTCCGGAACTGCAGGGAAACCGGAGTTGCACAGTCGTTTTCCTCGCTCAGGAACGCGGCTGACCTGCTCATGGACGAGCTTGGAGACGAGGTCGGCCTAAGCAGGGTGTTGACCTACGCTGAGCACGGACGAACAAGGCAGAATGCCTCCCCCGCAGACATCGCGAAGCTCGCAAGAAAGTCAGAAGCGGTCGCCGACCTGCAGGAGCGCGCACTTATGGACGGAACCGAGTTGTTCGACCTACCGGACCTGAGCTTGCTGCCAATCTATATCGATGAGAAGCTGGCCTGGAGGCTCTTCGAGCTGAAAGGCGATCGCATAATCGGATACCTGCTAGGAGAGGATGGCAGTACGAAGGAGTTCGCGAGGATCGATCCGAACGATGTCGAATTGA
>Ga0214474_1000725_pt1 | contig 15794 bp, 17 predicted proteins | sample RVTome_2_FD_187335 | JGI IMG/M metagenome (GOLD analysis project Ga0214474, IMG submission 187335) | Soil microbial communities from uranium-contaminated site in the Upper Colorado River Basin, Wyoming, United States - RVT95D214 HiSeq ...
CAAGGTATATGACGCAGTCATCACAGTTGCGACGAAGGACGCTATCGAGATGACGAGGAAGCTTGCCCGGCTCGAAGGGATCTTCGTTGGGATATCATCGGGCGCAGCCTGCTTTGCTGCAATCAAGGTTGCCCAGGAACTGGGCCCTGGCAAGAACGTGGTTGTTGTGCTGCCAGACCTTGGAGAAAGGTATTTGAGCACTGACCTATTTGCAGAGAACCCAGCATGACAGCCGAAGAGAAAGACGATGTGCAGATTGTGCTCGAGCGGGACCCCGCTCCCAAGAGCAGGACAGAAGCGGTCCTATTCAGCCAAGGCTTGCATGCTGTCAGGCTTCACAAGATGGCGCACAAGCAGTATCTGAAGAAGCGGTACAAGACCGCGAGAGCCATCAACTATGTCTCCAGGATACTGACCGGAGCAGACATCCACCCGGGCGCCACCATTGGGAAGAATTTCTTCATCGATCACGCAACTGGAGTGGTCATCGGCGAGACCGCTGAGATCGGGGACAATGTCTCGATCTACCAGGGGGTCACCCTTGGTGGCGTGAGCACGGAGAAGAGGAAGCGGCATCCAACGATCGGCAACAACGTTGTCGTCGGGGCAGGAGCGACAATACTCGGCCCAATAACTATCGGCGATAACGTCCGAGTGGGCGCAGGCTCAGTTGTCGTGAAAACAGTCCCGCCCAACTCCACCGTCGTAGGCGTGCCTGCCAAGATAGTTCAGCGGACGGGTGCGACCACGATAGACCTTCATCACGAGGAGCTTCCGGACCCCGTCGTCAACGCGTTCATCGACCTGTGCCACAGTCTGTCGGAGATGGAATACAGGATGGAGCAGATCGAGGCGAAGCTCGGGATAAAGCACGAGAAGATAGTCGTGCCAAAGCCCCCGGGAGTCAGGGCATCAGAGATGGCATGCCCAGTAGAGGATAAGCATTAATTACTCTCCAGTCATTCGAGAGGCGATAGCCGATGGCGCTCGTTTTGTACAACACCTTGACCAAGAAGAAGGAGCCTCTCGAACCGCTCCAGAAGGGCAAGCTGGGCATCTACGTCTGCGGTGTAACGGTCTACGACCAGTCTCACCTGGGACATGCGAAGTCGGCAATCAATTTCGATGTCATCGTTCGGTGGCTGAGACACCGAGGCTTCGATGTGAAGCACGTAACCAACTTCACCGACGTCGACGACAAGATCATCGCGAGGGCCAATGAGATGAGCATCGACCCGCTGATGCTGTCGCAGAATATGATTGACGAGTACTTCAGGGACATGGACGCCCTCAGAATCCGGAGAGCGAGCGTGTACCCGAAAGCGAGCGACACTATGGTCGACATCGTGAAGATGGTGCAGGGTCTGATCAAGAAAGGGTTTGCTTATGAGTCGCATGGCTCCGTGTATTTCAGCGTGAGGAAGGCAAAGGAGTACGGCAAACTGTCCAAACAGAACCTCGACCAGATGCAGGCAGGCGCGCGCATCGAACCGGGAGAGGACAAGCATGACCCGATGGACTTCGCCTTGTGGAAAGCTGCGAAACCAGGGGAGATCGCGTGGGACAGCCCATGGGGTAAGGGTAGGCCAGGATGGCACATTGAGTGCAGCGCGATGTGCCTTAAGCACATCGGTACGACCGTTGACATCCACGGCGGTGGGACTGAACTCATTTTCCCGCATCACGAGAACGAGATACTGCAGTCAGAAGCCTACAACGACGTTCCGTTTGTCAGATACTGGATGCACAACGGCCTGCTGACGATAGATCAGGAGAAGATGTCAAAATCACTCAAGAATTTCTTCCTCATCAAAGACATACTCGACAAGTATTCGCCAGGCACTGTGAGATTCTACCTGCTGAACGCTCAATACAGCCAGCCCTTGGACTACAATGAGAAATCGCTGGAGGAGGCCCGTAAGGCTCTCGAAAGGCTTCAGAACACCTATGATTCTGTGAAGGCCGCCCTGAAGACGGCCAAAGGGAATGACGATGTTGCTGCGCTGTGCGAGAAGGCCTTCAAGGACTTCGAGGCCAGAATGGATGATGACTTCAGCACGAGAGAGGCTATTGCGGTCATGTTCGACCTCGCAAGAGAGGCGAATAGACTCCTAAGCGAGGGGAAGCTGAGCTCAACGGGGGCTCAGAACGTCATCAACGTATTTGATAAGTTCAACAGTGTATTCGACGTTCTTGTGGAGACACAGAAGACCGGAGAGGACCTTTCTGGGAAGCTCATCGACCTCCTGCTCCAGATGAGGGAGGAGGCCAGGAAGCGCAAGGATTTCGCCCAGGCTGATACCATCAGGAATAGGCTCGCGGAACTAGGTGTTGAGATACAGGACACTCAAGATGGAGCCGTATGGAAGCGAAAGTGAGTCCCTCGATCGCACGAAAGAAGGCGGAGCTTCTGGCCGGTGGCGCCGTCAAGATACAGAAGGATTTCAGGCTTCCATTCCTTCCGAGCAGATCCACTGCTGGTCCCGGAGCCGGAAGCACTGCGGTCGTGCTCTCATTCGGGAATACGAGAGCGAAGAAGCCCATCACCAGAGGGGAAGGCGAATTCGAGCTAGTCCCACGTGAGACGGGGATGTCAATCCTTCGCGGAGGAGAGGTATTCATCAACGACGTCACGCTTCTTCCCACGATCTATCACGCTCCGCATCAGGCATTCATCAATATAGACAGCGAGTGCACGATGGACTGCAAATTCTGTGCAACACCCCGGTTGGAAGGCGACCTGACAAAGAACCTCACCGACCAGAAGATTCTAGCGATGATTTCTGACGCTTCAAAGAGAGAGGGATTTCGCTCAGTCTCTTTCACAAGCGGAGTACAGAAAACACCGGCATTGACCGTCAGGAGGATGGCACACTTGGTCTCAGCCACGCGTAAGATGCTTCCCCAGTCGCCCATCGGCGTTGAGCCTTATGCCACAAGGCCCGATGAGATCCAGTCCCTCAAGGACGCCGGGGCAGACGAGATCAAGTTGAACATCGAGTCGTTCGATAGAGACATCTTCGAGAAGGTCTGTCCTAGCAGAGACTTCGATCTCATCATGCACATGATCATCCACGCCTCTGAGGTATTTGGGAAGAACAGGGTTTCCTCGAACATCATCTTCGGACTCGGAGAGTCAGATGAGAACGTTCTCGAAGGCTCGCGAGTGCTCGCGAACACAGGGGCTGTGGCGACCCTGAGGGCACTGCGAACCAACCAATACAATGTCCCTGAGCTCGAACGAGTGCTCGGTCCACTTGCGCCTGTCACCGCTGAAAGAATGCTACGACTCGCAGCGGAGGAGAAGAAGATCCTTCAATCGCATGGGTTGACCACTTTGAGCTTCAAGACGATGTGCCACGCGTGCCTTTCCTGCGACATTGTGCCGTTCTGGGACGTTTGAGACTCATCTGTGAGCGAATACACACTGCACTGTAGGAGCGACCTTCTCCACTCGCACAAAGGCGAATCTCTCTAATTGTACTACTTTGCCCAGGGCGCTCGCAAGATCGCGTTCCGCGACACCTTTCCGCACGGATCCATCTGTCATCAGTACTTCAGCAGACAACGAATCCACCGGTGTCCAGTGAACAATCTGCACCCCCTCCTTCAAGACGGAGAGGTCGTTCCCAGCGTATCGAGCGACACCGTCCTTGAGCTCTATGTTGCACAGGTCTTTGAGCCGGAGGCGAGCGGGGTTTCCGGCCAAGTCCTCTTTGCTCACATAGACTGCCTGTTCCTCGCCCAGTTGCAGGTTCCTGATGCCGCGCTCCGGATGGTCAGGGTGGAGCGGAGCTCTCGCATGTAGCTTGGGAGCGTCCGTGATCTGAAGCTTGACGGGGTCGGCAACGAAGAAGTACCTGTTAGCGGAGTCGTCTATCAGATCCCGGTTGAACGAGTAGAGAGTCTTCCAAGAGAACTCTATGTCCACTTCCTTGATGCCTACCTCGATCCAGTAGCGCCTGAGAGATTCCGGTCTGATCCCTCTTCGCCGTAATGCACGGAGGGTGCCGAGCTGAGGATCGTCCCATCCAGAGTACAGACCCTCCCGGATGCCCTTCGCCATCTTCGAGGTCGATAGCTGGACGTCCTCCAAAGATATCCTCCCGTAGTGGATGTACTCGGGCTTCTTCCACCCGAAATAGTCGAAAACGTACTCTTGTCTGAATGTGTTGTTCAGATGATCTTTGCCACGAAGAACGTGCGTGAGATCGAGGAGGTGGTCGTCCACCGCCACGGATAGGTTCATCAGAGGATACACGCGGTACTTGGTGCCGGTCCTCGGATGGGGCGTGTCGTCTATCCTCAGGCCAACGAAATCCCTGATCGCTGGATTAGGATGATTGAGATCGGTCTTCACCATGAGCGAGGCCTCTTCCGGCTTGAATGACCCGTCGAACATCTTCTCCCATCGCACCATCTGCTCGTTCAGCGGCTGCTCCCTGTGCGGACAGGCCTTCTTGTGATTTTTCAAATCACGCCAGTCCTCCGGCTTGCAGGTACAGATGTACGCCTTGCCCATCTCGAGTAGTTGTTTCGCGATATCATAGTAGATCTCGAACCTGTCGCTTTGAATGAGGGTCTTGTGGATTGTTACTCCGAGCCATGCGAAATCCTCTGGGATGGTGTCGTAACCTGTTGGGTCAATCCGCGCAGGGTCTGTATCCTCGAACCTGTTGTAGCAGATGCCGCCGTATCTCTTCACGTATTCGTCGTTGAGTATGGCCATCCGAGAATGACCCACATGAAGCGGTCCCGAGGGGTTCGGCGCCATCCGCATGCGCACCTCTCCAATCACATTCCTGAGGTCCGGGAGACCGGCCTCCCTCGTCTTCACTTCCTTCACCAGAAGCTCGGGCGCTAGCGATTGCAGAGCGCTCCTCTGAGCATCGAGAGTCAAGGAATTGACTGAATCAATCACGGTCTTTGCGATTGCGGTAATCTCCTTAGCCTTCGGCCGAAAATCCGGGTTTTCCGCCATCACTTTGCCAAGGACGGCGCCCACGGTCGCCTTACCATTGTATTGCACCGCATTCTGCAGCGCGTACTTGCGCACAATGGCCTCGATTTCCACGGGCGAGTCGATTGGCGGGTGTCTATAAATAGATTTGACTATGACTGGAACCTGCCATACCAGAGAAAGGATAGAAATACGCATTAGCCAATGCATTAGACAGGTGGTCGGTCTGTCCATCAGGAAGCTTCTCGAACAGTTCCCAGAGACAGTTGCGGTACAAGGCAGAGTCTCGAGAGAGCTCGAGCTCACGAAGGCTCTCTGGAAGGAGAAGACGAAACCGGTGCTCTTCGAGAACCTGGATGGGTTTCGTGCCATAGGCAACCTGTGGTCAACCCGAGAAAGAATCGCGAGTGCGATGGCAGTCTCGCCGACCGATCTGTCCGCGAAGATGATGGAGGCGATGGATCATCCGTCTCCTCCTCAGGAGATTGACAACGCGCCTTTCGACAAGAACGTCCTCACGGACTTCGACCTAAGGGAATCTGCGATTCCGAAGTTCTATGAGACTGACGGGGGCAGGTTCATCACGGCGGGCGTAGTCGTCGCCGAGCACGATGGCATCAAGAACATGTCGTACCATCGGCTGATGCTGATCGGCGAGAACAAGTTCGCGATGCGCGTGGTGCCGAGACACCTTTACGCTCTGCACAAACGAGCGATGGCGAAGGGAGAGGACCTCAAGATCGCCGTTGCAGTTGGTTTATGCCCCTCCGTGATGCTCGCAGGGGCGATGAATGTCGAGTTCGGCAAGGACGAACTGACCATTGCCAATTCGCTCAGACAGTTGTGCCTGGGAGAACCGGTCTGCGTCAGGAAGATCAAGAACGGCCTCCTCGTTCCCGCATTTGCCGAGTATGTGTTCGAGGGAAGAGTGACCAAGGAGGTCCACGACGAAGGGCCCTTCGTTGACATCACGGGAACTGTCGACCCTGTACGGAAGCAGCCTGTTGTTGAGATCGACAGGATCTACCATGTGGACGATCCGATATTTCAGGTGATTCTGCCAGGAGCTAACGAACACTACCTCATGATGGGCATGCCGCGAGAACCTGTCATCAGAAGGGCAGTGGGGCTGGCGGTGCCCGAAGTGCACGCCGCAAGGCTCACGGAGGGAGGCTGCTGCTGGTTGCACGGCGTTGTTTCGATAACCAAGCAGAAAGAGGGAGACGGCATGAACGCCATCATGGCAGCTCTCGGTGCTCATCCTTCGATGAAAATGGTCACCGTTGTCGACAATGACATCAACATATTCGATGACCAAGACGTAGAGTGGGCCGTTGCCACTCGATTCCAGGGTCACAAAGGACTTGTCATGATTGAGAACGCCAGGGGCAGCAGCCTCGACCCCAGCGCTGACGAGACCACTACCAAGATGGGAATCGACGCAACCAAGCCTGTCGGCGGAGAGGGATTCGACAGAGTCAAGCCATGAACCGCGGGCTGACGGCAGACAGGGCGAAGAACTTCTACAAGGCGCCTTAAGTAGCCAGACGAAAGCATCGGAGAATTAGGCACAAACAATTAAATATCGTTCTTTCCTCAACAACCACAGAGGCAATCAGATGATCACAGTCACGCCGAAAGCAATCGAGACGATAAATGCAATTGTCAAGGAAGCCAAGAAGACAGACCCTATCAGGGTGTTCTTCGCTGGGTACTCCTGTTCAGGTCCAGCGTACATGATGGCCTTCGACAAGAAGAAGGATGAGGATGTCGAGACAAAGGTCGACGGGTTTGTTCTGATCTACGAGAAGGGGCTCGAGGACGAGCTCAAAGAAGCCATAGTGGATTCGGTAGACACTCCCGAGGGCCCTGGCGTCGTAGTCCGCGTCAAGTCGACTGGCACCACAGCATGCAGCACATGCGCAGGTTGCCACTAGATTCGGCAGGCCCGAGCGAAAAGATTCATACCCTCGGTCAGTTCTCAACGGCTCGTGTTCTTGGAGCACGAGCTCATCAAACCCTCCAGCACAGAGCAGAGGGATTATCAGGTCAACATCGCAGCTTCCGCTCTACTCGAGTCGACTCTGGTCGTTCTGCCTACAGGGATGGGCAAGACCATCGTCGCCCTCATCGTAATGGCTGAAACCCTCGTCCGAGGAAAAGGCAAAGTGCTGTTCCTCGCACCCACGAAACCCCTGGTAGAGCAGCACGCCGGTTTCCTCAGAGAGCACCTCTTGAAATTCGAACCGGTCGTGTTCACGGGAGAAGTCCATCCAGACGAGCGCAAGGATGAATGGAGAGTCCACAGACTCATCGTCTCCACGCCTCAAGTGATCGAGAACGACCTCCTGGAAGGCAGGATCGGACTTGCGGACGTTGATCTCATAGTATTTGACGAAGCGCACAGAGCAGTCGGTGACTACGCGTACGTGACGATTGGCAAGTGGTACGCCCAGAGAGACGGGCGCGTGCTCGGGATGACTGCATCGCCAGGTTCGAATGTTTCCAAGATAGCTGAAGTCTGCGAGAACCTGGGAATCACTGGCGTGGAGATACGATCCGAGTTCGATGAAGACGTTGCCAAGTACACTCAGGATGTCACTACCGAGTATGTTGCCGTCAATGTCCAAGAGGGCATAGGCAGGATAGTCTACCTGCTCAGGCAGATCTACGATGAACAGACCAAGAAGCTCGTGGAAAACGGGTTCCTGGACCCGAAGAAACCCCCCACGACGAGAGACCTCTTGGAAGCCGGGAACGTCATCAGGGCGCGGCTCAATTCAGGCAAGAAGAACATCCACCTGTTCAGAGCTGCCAGTGTCCAAGCGCTCGCGATGAAGGTCAACCACGCGATCGAGCTAGCTGAGACCCAGGGTAAGGGAGCTTTGGAGAACTACCTTGACAAGCTCTCAAAAGAAGGAGGCGAGAAGGATGGTTCGAAAGCCTCGCGGGACCTTGTCAAAGACGCGCGGTTCCAGCAGGCCAGAACCCTTCTCTACGGTATGGAGAGAGACCACCCGAAGCTGGAGAAGATGGTCCCGATCCTGAGGCAACAGTTCCTCGCGAAACCCGACTCCAGGGTGATCGTTTTCACGCATTACAGGGACACATGCGATATCATGACCCAAATGCTCGAGAAAGTGGAGGGATTCAAGCCCGTTCGGTTCGTGGGCCAGTCGAGCAAGGGCGAGGACATCGGGCTCAAGCAGAAGGAGCAGAAGGCGATAATCGAGCGTTTCCACAAGGGAGACTTCAACATCCTCGTCTCGACCTCGATCGCGGAGGAGGGGCTCGATATCCCTTCAACGGACCTCGTGGTGTTCTACGAACCAGTCCCTTCTGAGATACGGACGATTCAAAGACGGGGCAGAACAGGCAGGAGGAGAGCGGGAAGAGTCATCATCTTGGTCACACGCGACACCAAGGACGAGGCTTACCTGTGGTCGAGCAGGAAGAAAGAGATGCAGATGCGCAGAGAGCTCGAGTCGCTGAGGAGGAAGCTGAGGATGAAGAAGGGGCTGCCCCCAGAGCAAAGGCCGAGCCCGACCCCACTCACAAAGGTTCAGCTCGAAAACCTCATGACGGTCACGCCCAGGGAGGAGCTCTCTCTGAAAGTATCCGAACAGAAAGGCCAGAAATCGCTGGGCCAGTTCGGGAAGGGGGAACGTCCTAAAGGCTTGGCCATAGTCATGTCCTCCAGGATGACATCCATTGGCCTCAAAGGGGCCCTCGAGGCGACTGGCTTCGAGACTGAGGAACGGGACCTCGAGAACGCAGACGTCGTGATATCGTCGAGAGTGGCGGCTTCAGTCCACACGGTCGACCAGTTCATTCGAGGCATCTCCGACGGCTCGATCCTCGCGACACTGGGGAAGCTCAAGCACGAGTACTTGCACCCCATATTGATCGTCCAAGGCGCAGCTCAAGGCGAAGGATCGCAGGCCGGCAACGCGGCTGTGTACGACGCCCTCAGCTCCGTTCTCGCCGAGTACCATGTGTCCGTCCTGTCTACCGGCAACGCTGAGGAGACGGCCACCATGATTGGGTCTCTCCACAAGCAGGAAGAGGCAAAGCAAGCTGGCCGCGGGAAACCCCTCCAGACGACCCTTGATCCTGCCAGCCGACAGATGTTCATGGTGCAGGGACTGCCCAACGTGTCCGCGACGCTCGCACAAAGGCTACTGAAACGGTTTGGGAGTGTCAAAGGCATAGCGGATGCGGACGTCGAAGAGCTTATGCAAGTCGAGGGGATAGGTAGGGTTATCGCCGAAGGGATCCATACAGTGCTGAGACATGGATTCGGTGAGGAGGAACAGTGAATGGCGACACAGAAGTGTCCTTTGTGCGAGAGCCCGTGCATAATCAAGATCATAGCCACCGATGACGAGCGGTGGTGCAAGGTCGATGTCTGTTCGATGTGCGGCACGATGTATCCCGCGGGCCGCAAGGTCGTTCAGATCAAGCAAAAGAACGCGAAACCGAAGAAGAAGACCAAGGCAAAGGTCGTCAAGAAGAGGAAGAAGTGACCACCCTCTGAAGGACATGCCAGTCACCTGAAGTCCATTCAGATACATTTATCAACCCCTTGCTCATACGAGTGGAGCTGAGGCCCATGGAGTTCAAGCTGGTCGAGAAGAAGAAGGACATGCTGAAGCTGGAGATAGCCGACCCAGATGACACTCTGATATATCCTTTGATACACGAGCTTCTCCAGGACAAGAACGTCATCGAGGCCCGATATGTCACAGGTCACCCCCAGCTGGACACGCCGGTCCTGGTCGTGGAGGTCAAAGAGGGGAAACCGCAGGCCGCCCTCAAGAAGGCCGCGAAGGCCCTTTCGAACCAGTTCGTGGAAGCGCGTCAGCTGATCGAGAAGCAGCTCGGCTAGCGCCGACCTAATGTTATTACACTCGGTCATTGTTCTGTTGGTCGTATGATGGAGAGCGAGCTTGGTCTGGAAGTCTTCCTCACCGAAGGTGTGAGGGGCATCGGTGGGAAGCTCCGCAAGGTTCCCGAGGACTTCGTCGTCGAGGAGATCTCAGTTCTGCCCGCTCCATCCCTGGACGGCAAGTATGTCATTGCCAAGGTGTGGCACCGCAACTGGGAGGCGAACAGGCTGGTCAGGAGGCTCTCCAGCAACTTGCACGTCGGTAGGAATCGCGTGGGCTTCGCGGGCACCAAAGACGGGAGGGCAGTTGCAACCCAGCTGATGTCATTCAACGCGCCGCTACAGGACGTGAAGGCACTCACGATACCAGATGTTCGGATAATTGATGCGTACACTTCCAGGAGGCCTCTAGAGATCGGGGACTTGATAGGAAACAGATTCAAGATCAAGGTCTCTGACTTGGCAGAAGATGTCGACGTCAAGACAACTTGCGCTGAGGTCCGGGCGAAACTTGACAAGACAGGTGGGTTCCCAAACTTCTTCGGAATCCAGAGATTCGGTTCCATAAGGCCCATCACGCATCTTATCGGAAAGGATCTTGTCAGGGCTGACTTCGAGGGTGCGGTCATGAGGTACATTGCGAACCCTTCGGAGGAGGAGAGTTCCGAGGCGAACGACGCCAGAAGGCACCTCCAAGAGACGAGGGATTTCGAGAAGGCACTCACCGAATTCCCCACAAAGCTCACTTTCGAGAGGACGATCATAGGCCACCTGAAGGACAACCCGGAGGACTACGTTGGGTCCCTGAGGAGGCTCCCCCACAATCTCCTGATGATGTTCGTCCATGCTTACCAATCGTACCTATTCAACAGGATGCTCAGCTGGCGCATCAGGGATGGGATGTCCCTCCTGGAACCAGAGGTGGGAGACATCGTCCTGCCGCTGACGAAGACTAATGTCCCGGATCACGACACTGCGATTATGGTCACGCAGGACAACTTGGAGAAGGCGACCAAGAATGCGCGTGAGGGGAAGGCATTCGTTAGCGGACTCCTTTACGGCACCAGCTCGGTCTTCGCAGAGGGGAGGATGGGGGAGATCGAGAGGCGAATCGTTGAGGGAGAGGATATCAAGAGCATGGACTTCCAGATTGTTGGCCTCCGGGAGGCGTCCTCAAAAGGCACACGGCGCGAGCTGCTCGCACCCTGCAAGGGTCTCACAATCGAATTTGGACCGAATGAGGCCTCATTCCAGTTCTCCCTGAACAAAGGGTGTTACGCGACCGCGCTGATGCGGGAGTTCATGAAGACCGAAACCAGTTCGTATTGAGGTAAGGGTTATGTCAAGAAAGAGGCATCACAGGAGGGCGCGACTGTGAAGAAACCCAAGACCGTCCTGACATGCCCCCAGTGCGGCTCCTCGGACCTTTACTATGAGGCCGCATTCATCACGGGACAGAAGTATCACTGCAAGAAGTGCAACTACATCGGTTCGTTTGTGATAGAAAAGGACATAGAAGAAGCGGAGAAGTAATCTCCGCGGTTTCTCTACTCAGGCGAACATCACGCCAGATTCCATCGCCTTCTCGGAGCCCTCGTCCAGCACCTTGGTCACGGCCTTCTCGAAGTCAATCATGGTGACGAAGTCCCTGTTGTCACGAATCGCGAACATGCCTGCCTCGGTACAGATGGCCTTGATGTCAGCTCCGGTTGCCCCTTCCGATTTGACCGCTAGATCCTCAAGGTTGACGCCCTGGTCGAGGTTCATGCGCTTCGAGTGTATCTTGTAGATATCCGATCTCGATTCGAAGTTCGGCATGGGGATCTCGATGATCCTGTCGAACCTGCCTGGTCTGAGCAAGGCCTCATCGAGTATGTCCGGCCTGTTCGTCGCACCGATGATCTTGACCTCGCCAAGCGGGTTGAACCCGTCTAGCTCTGCGAGCAGTTGCATGAGGGTCCTTTGGACCTCTCGGTCGCCCGAGGTTGCTAGCTCTAGCCTCTTGGCTCCGACGCTGTCAATCTCGTCGATGAACACGATCGAAGGCGCCTTCTGACGGGCAAGATCGAAAAGCTCTCGCACCAACCTCGCGCCCTCTCCGATGTACTTCTGCACTAGCTCCGAACCGACGAATCTGATGAAAGTGGCATTAGTCTGTTTCGCGACCGCCTTGGCGAGCAGGGTCTTGCCCGTACCCGGGGGACCGACTAGCAGGACGCCCTTCGGTGGGTCGATACCAACTTTCTTGTAAAGCTCTGGTCTCAGCAGAGGATCCTCGACGGCCTCCCTGACCTCCAGTATCTGCTCCTGAAGACCTCCGATGTCATCATAGATGGTGTCGGGCTTCTCGATTATCTCCGCGCCAACGACGATTGGGTCCAGCGATGGGGGTAGAACTCCCATGACTGCGAGAGTCTGCTTGTTCAGCGCGACGCGCGCACCCGCCAGCAACAGGTCGGGTGAAACATAATCGGATGTGCTGACGATGAAGTCGGGGCCCGTCGAGCTCTTGACGACGACCCGGCCGTCAGCGAGTATGTCCTTAATCTGTCCGATGATGAGTGGAGGAGCCTTCAGCCTTTCCAGCTCCGCCTTGAGCCTCTTGAGCTCCTTCTGCAATCTGATAAGTTCGCCCTCGACGAATCTCTTCTCGCCCTCGACCCGGCGAGACTCTTCGACAAGCTCGAGGTTCCGCTCCTCAAGAACGGATATCTTCCTATGAATCTCCTCGAGCATCGGGCTCGGCGATTGGTCCTGTTCCAATGTTGTACACCTCATTTGGGTCGATTCAATCCAGCCTGCGATTATAAAGGTTAAATAGTCTATTTATTCTTTGGCGTTCTAGCTCAGAAGCGTGATTTTGATGATATGCGAGCTCTGCGGCAAGAACGTCACATTTGCCAGGAAAGTGACGATTGAGGGCGTTCAGCTTGAAGTCTGCGCCGAATGCGCGAAGTTCGGCGTCGAAGCGAAGAAGCAGGCCCCCAAGGAGGAAGCGCCCAAACCCGTCATCGCGCAGAGGCTCGAAGTGCGGGAGCGGCGCTCTCGGCCAAGGGATGTGCTGGAGGCGACTGAGAGAGGGGAGCTCGTCGACGATTTCGCATTGCGCATACGGGATGCACGGTCGAAGAAAGGCATGACGCAAAAGGACCTCGCAATGAAGATCAACGAGCGGCTGACGGTCTTAGCCAAGATCGAGACCGGCGACATGCGTCCGGACGACAAGTTGATAGGGAAGCTCGAGAAGGAGCTAGGCATCAAGCTGAAGGAGAAGGTCGTTGACACACCTGTGGCCAAGGGGATGAGCTCGTCGACTCTCACTCTCGCTGATCTGATAAAGATGCAGAAGGACTGAGGCTAAGGCGTCAGATGGTCCCGGCCAAGTATCTCTGATTCGGCCCTCTGAATGAATGCGCTATCCAAGGAGAGCCCATAGTCTGAGGCCACCAACAGGGCGGCGGGCTCGACATCTATGCCCAGCATCTCCTGCTTCTTGTTCACCCTGGACACGACCTCCCTCTTGGGCACAGACCTCACCTTCACGATCTTCTCGACAATCTCGGAGAAGAGGTCCGCTTTGCTCTTAGACACCTGTTCGAGAATCTGCTTCGACGGTCTGTAGTCAAGGGGTACATCGATCGAGCTCAAATCGAACGTAGGAACTATGTGTCCGTTCTTCCTCTGAAGCAATCCGCCCGTGATGCTCACATCAAGGAGCTTCTGAGCCTCCTTCGGTGAAAACCATCTCAGATCAAAGGAAGCTGACGAAACGAACTCCTGCTCCGTTAGGAACTCCTTTCCCTTGCGCCTGAAGAGCACAGCTATGCTTCTCTGAAGATCACTCATTGCTCCCTAGTCCCCCGATATCTCCTGCCACGATGTAGTCCACACCGAGCTGCTCAAGCCTCGAACGCTCGGACATCGGCGCGAAGACACCAAGAGAGATCCCCAGCTGCTCCTTCATGCCCGCCGCCTCACTGGCCAGCGTGCTTGGGACGAACATCTCCGTGATGCCTATGTCGCGAACGTCCCGGGCGAGCGAGAGAAAGGTCCTTCCAGCAATGCCTTCATCAAAACCCACGATCCCATCCCGGTAGTCTACTTTCAAGGTAATGTTTTCGGAGAGCTTAAAGGCTCCTCTGAGGTCGTCAAAGTGCGAAAGAGTCGCAGTCCCGACGACGCACTTCTCCGCGCCCGTGATCAACATGTCGATGACGTTGTTCGCATACCGGACTCCGCCTTCGTAGAATGTAGGAATCGTCTCGCAGATGACCTGCGCGATGCCGAGCTGAGGCTTGTTGCGTCCGATGCCCTCCATGTCCGCGAGATAGAGCTTCTCGAACTTGTCCGAAACCTCAGATACCAGTTCGGCAATCTCTGAACGCGCGAGCGCGGGTGCGCCTTCCCCAACAGACGTTAGACCACTGACGTCGTACTTAGTAAGAGTTCGTCTCCTAATCTCGACGTAAGGTACAGCAATCATAGGCAAACTCCGCGTGAGCGAGCAGGACGTAGATAAAGGGTCGCACTCCAGAGGAAGCAGACGAAGCGATGCTTCGAGTGGCCCATCGGTCTCATCTGAATAGCAGGAACCCGACACTGAAACCTGACTGATAATGCCAATTGTTAATTAACCACCTCATGAATTGACTCTGCATGGCGCTCTCCAAGAAGATGGTATACAGTATCATCGCCATCATTGTGACAGTCGTAGTGATCATCGCGACAGTGGCTTGGCTGATCATCACATACAATGGCCTGGTCCGCGAGAACGAGAAGGTGGACAGCCAATGGGCACAGGTGCAGAACGTCTACCAGAGGAAGATCGACCTCATACCGAACCTTGTGTCAACGGTGTCCGCCTACCAGCAGTTCGAAGCCTCGACCCTCACCAACATAACCTTGCTGAGGACTCAGTGGATGAACGCCAACACAACGGAGGACCAGGTGAATGTGACGAATCAGCTGGACTCGCAGTTGGCCACCATCATAGTCACATACGAGAACTACCCTGACCTGCAGTCGATAACAGCTGTGAGGGACCTCATTATCGAGCTGGAAGGCACGGAGAACAGGATCACGACCGAGCGCATGCGGTATAACGAGTATGTCCAGGACTTCAACGCTCACATGAAATCGTTCCCGGCGAGCTTCGTCGCGGGGTGGGGCGATTTCGAGGAGAGAGAATACTACGAGAGTCCGAATGCGCCTCCTGCCCCTTGAACATGAAGCATATCCTGTCGCCCACACTAGCAATCATAGTCCTCGTTCTGAGCCAAGGCTCGGCCATTGCTGACTATCCGAATCTGGAATATTACGTGACGGATCAAGTGGACGTGCTCACTAGCTCAGAAGAATACGAGATAGAAGGGATCTGCGTAGATGTCTACGAGCTGACGGGGGCCGAGGTGGCTGTCTTGATCGTCAATTCGACCCTCCCGGACGGCATCGACCTCTTCGCCGTCGAGACATTCGAACGGAACGGTCTCGGACAGGAGGGCAAGGACGATGGCCTTCTGCTCCTAGTTTCTGTCGAAGAGAATGCATGGCGCATAGAGGTCGGGTACGGCCTGGAGGGAATCCTGCCGGACGCCAAGGTCGGCAACATTGCGGCGACGAACTTGGAGCCGTATCTAGCTGTAGGTGACTACTACACGGGCATCTACGAGACCACATACGCTCTTGGCGTTGAGATAGTCGACAACTATGATGGCACACCGCAAGAATCGGAATCGCCATATCCGATCCCATGGATACCGCTGAAGACCTGGCAGTTGGCACTCGTGATAGGCGCCATCTTTGGACTGGCAGTCCTCACGAAGGGTCGAATCTTCCTCCTATGGATGCTTTTCTCCCGCAACTGGGGTGGCGGAGGGAAGAGTTGGGGCGGCGGGCGTTCTGGCGGGGGAGGAGCAAAGGGCAGGTGGTGAGGCAAGACTGGCTAGA
>Ga0214474_1000726_pt1 | contig 15785 bp, 14 predicted proteins | sample RVTome_2_FD_187335 | JGI IMG/M metagenome (GOLD analysis project Ga0214474, IMG submission 187335) | Soil microbial communities from uranium-contaminated site in the Upper Colorado River Basin, Wyoming, United States - RVT95D214 HiSeq ...
GCTCTACCTCAGAGTTGGCTGCGGCCAGTTGCCCTGAAATCATAAATCCAGCGATGTTGGGGATAACCACGGCGGCGATAATGCCCAGAATGGCAATCACGATAAGTAGTTCAATCAGGGTGAAGCCCTTCTCTCCACGGTGCATCCCTTTCATAAGTTTTTCCATTATTTTTTCCTTTTTACCTCCTTTTTTCGTTCTTTTGGTTTCTGGATTTAGCTCCAGTGAGCTCTTTTGTACTCTCTATTGTATCGTGACCCTGTCTCACCTCCTTTACGTTCTTCTGGATGTAGCTCCAGTAATTCATTAGGTCATAATTTGGATGGTATTAAGTATAGCGTAATCCACACACCCGTCAATCGCCCATTAGTAATGGGAGTGTAGTACCAACCTCAGCACCTTGCTCCACCAGGAATGCCAAATTCCAAAATCCAAATGACAAATCAAACCCAAATGCCAGAGTTCAAATGACAAGTGAAATCGACACGCCGCGCCTGCCGACTCTTGGCGGGCAGGTCAAATACTGATGCTATTTCTTAGATAAGAGAATTGAAGAGAATATCAAAGTAAGCTCTTGGGCTTCCTTCGATAACTTCTGACACTCGTCTCGCCTGTTGGGGTTCGCCTTGGCAATCATTCTGAGCCAGTGCTTTGTTTCCTTTGATTCTTTTTTGCAGATAGAGATTTTATGTTGGAAATCCTTTTTGGATTCTGCTCCATCGGCTTCCATATAGTTCGCCCCAACACTGGTTCCTGCTCTTACTATCTGGCTGATGAGTGGACTATTGATAGGGTTTTGAGGGAAAGTCTTTACGAGTTCAATAATTGCTTCACCGAATTGTGCGGACCGTTCTTCAAGGTTGTACTTCTTTCTGCCATTGGGATTTTGAACTTCATTTGACATTTGGGCTTTGTCATTTGTCATTGTTTGTGTGTTCAGGTTTTGGGTCTGGGATTTGGGCTTGTTAAGCCGGCTACAGTTGCTTGACCTCAAAGACCTTTATTCCCTGGCGCCTGGCAAACTGCATGGCTTCCCTGGTGAGTCCGGGAACAGCGACAAAGACCTTGTCCAGAATACCGGCATCATAAGCCTTATCATCGAAGTCGAATACCCTGTCCAGCCCCATGGGCTTCTCATCCTTTTCGACGCCGATGGCAATGCGATGAGTGATAATGCCCTCATCCTTGGTGGCCAGTATGTCTATGCTATGGGCAGCGCCGGACCGGCCTTTGACATCAGCGTTTTCCTTTATCTTGTAGCCGTGTTTCTCCAGGTACTGCGTAAGCTGTGATCTGGACTGAAACTCGAAGGGCTCCTTCACTCCTTCCGGGCTCGGCTGGGGCTTGCCAGTCAGCAATATCTCCATATCTTTGGGTTCAAGCACTTTTATCCGCTGGTAGGTGGCGAACTTCCTCGCCTCTTCGCCCAGCTCAGGGATGATGATAAGTATTTTGTCGTGAATGCCGCCGTCGTAGGCTTTGACATCAAAATCCAGTATCCTGTCCAGTCCTATCCTCTCCCTGGCAATCTCAATCCCTATTGCCACGGTATGGGTAATGACGCCGTCATCTCTGGTCGCCAGTATATCTATGTAATGTTCCGCCCCTGACCTGCCCTTCACTCTGGCATTTTCCGTTACCTTGTAGCCGTGCTGCTTTAAGAACTCAACGAACCGTACCTTGGGCTGAAGTTCAAATTCCAGCCAATTTCTCTTCGATTCATCAAAGCTATAGGCGTAGATAACTATCTCGCCAACCTCATCCTCACTGAGAAGAGAGGAACATTTCATACAGCGCCACTTCAGGAACGGCACATTGAATATCTCGCTGCAATCACGGCATTTGTATAGCACCCCCTGGCTGCGGTAGTCGGCCCCTATAGTGCGCAGCTCCATTTTGCACCTGGGACATACATATCTGCCCTTAGCTGTGAATTCATCTTCAAGCCCGACATATTTGCAGGCGAAGTGCTCGAGGATTCGGCCTCGGGCAATATGCCCTGAGCCGCATTTAGGGCAGTGTGTGCTCGGTCTCAAATTTACTGATTGGCACCGGGAACAACGGAGGAGCCTGTCGAAGAAACTCTTGTTCACGACATCCTTGGCAGCCAGAGATTCCATAATTGCCAAAGCTTCCTTGCCTTTGACGTTTAGTGTTTGCTCAACGGCTGGATAGGTGTAGCCCATCTCAGTGGTGAAATCATACTGGGGTTTAATGTTAGTAATCCTTCCCGCCAGCATTTCAGCCACCAGTTTTATCGCTATCTCATTATCTAACATGCCACTTGCGGCCTTAGGGTCTTCTTTTGCCTTTTCCGCCTTATTTACTTCTGCCATATATTGCCTCCGTTCACGTATTCAGAAAAAGTATAATTCCCAGCATTGCAGAAGTCAATGAGAGGAAGGTACTACCTTTGTGAATCTTTCGCATTTTGGTGTTGCGAGCGCTTCTACTTTTTGTCAGTGCGAGGCCCTCCCTTCTTTGTCATACTGAGCGCTTTTCCTTCTGTCATTGCGAGCGGAGCGTGGCAATCTGCATACTCACCAACCCTATTGAGATTGCTTCGTCGCTAGTGCTCCTCGCAATGACAGAGAAGGGGTGTCATTGCGAGCACCTGAAAGGCGCGTGGCAATCTATGCGGGTAAATACTGGGTCCTAGTTTCCAAGCTGTAAACAAATCCAAATAACGAGTAAATTCCAAATTTCCAAATGTCAGACCTCCCCCTTAAGATAAGGGGGACTCCAGGGGGTTATGAATCCAGTGCAGGCGTGGCAATCCTGTTTGCCAGACCTTAGACACAACTGTAGTGCGACCTTTTAAGGTCGTGCAGTGCCGGTCTAGCACGAGGCTAAAGCCTCGTGCTACATTTTGCGTTTTGATGTGTCATTTGGGCTTTGTCATTTGTCATTCAAATGCAGTTTTTGGCTTTTGACTTCTGAATTTGCGTGTGGGTGGGTTTACTGCCGAGGGAGGGACTCGAACCCACACTCCCGTGAGGGAAGCGGATTTTAAGTCCGCCGCGTCTACCATTCCGCCACCTCGGCTCGGCACTTAATAGGAAAAAAGGCGGCGGGCGGATTCGAACCGCCGCATCGGGGTTTTGCAGACCCCTGCCTTAACCTCTTGGCTACACCGCCACAGCCAGTATGTTTACTGGAGCGGAAGACGGGATTCGAACCCGCGACCTCCTCCTTGGCAAGGAGGCGTTCTACCGCTGAACTACTTCCGCGCTAAAGAGATTTTACCGTCTTTTTCTGGTTATGGCAAGCAAGTGTCACCCCAAAAAGTCGCAAGATATTCTGGGAATTCTCGAGCGATTTCAACTAAAATAAACACAGTTTCTGCGAAAGTCGCAAGATCTTCGGGGAGCGAGTTAAACGTGGTGCCGAGGGGGAGATTTGAACTCCCACGGGCTTGCGCCCACCACCCCCTCAAGATGGCGTGTCTGCCTATTCCACCACCCCGGCCTGGCAGGGGCGGCAGGACTCGAACCCGCGACCTGCGGTTTTGGAGACCGCTGCTCTAGCCAAACTGAGCTACGCCCCTGTATCAGCGCAATTATATCAAAAATACCCCTGGGGCGACTCGAACGCCCGACACGCGGTTTAGGAAACCGCTGCTCTATCCATCTGAGCTACAGGGGCACGCCACTACCATAAAGCTCGTGTTTCCCGAGTTTCATGGTGGAGATAGGGGGATTCGAACCCCCGACCCCTGCGATGCGAACGCAGTGCTCTCCCAACTGAGCTATATCCCCGAATTCAATTTTAGCAATACTCCAGGTCACGGTCAATTCGGCTGCTCTGATATAGCTCAGATATGCGAGTGGCTATTCAGATATTTGTAACATCGAGTAACAACGTTCCGTGTCGTTGCGAGCCCCGACTTGTCGGGGCGGGGCAATCTCATTGCGAAGCTGGAACCTGCGATAGTTGGACTGAGAGACCTCCTCAGAGATTGCTTCGTCGCTATCGCTCCTCGCAATGACAAGAGACGAGTGTCACTAAGGTGTCGAATGAAGGCTGCTTCTTGCCTCTGTGTGATAACACTGCTATACTGGACGAAAGCTATGACCTATGAAATTGTCATCGGCCTGGAGGTTCATACCCAGCTACTAACCAAAAGTAAGATGTTCTGTAGCTGCAGCGCTGATTATGCCAGCACTCCTCCCAATACCCATGTCTGCCCCGTTTGCCTGGGCATGCCCGGTGTTCTCCCCGTAATCAACCAAAAGGCAATAGAATATACAGTAATGACCGCCCTGGCTTTGAATTGCACCATGCCCGAATATACCAAATTCGACCGCAAGAACTACTTTTATCCTGACCTGATGAAGGGTTACCAGATTTCCCAGTATGATGCTCCCATCGGAAAAGGAGGTTGGCTGGCCATTGGTAGCAACGGTAACAGCAGAACAATCAATATCACCAGGGTGCATCTCGAAGAAGATACGGCCAAGTTGCTGCACAGGGGGGACCACAGCCTGATAGACGTCAATCGCTCTGGGGTGCCTTTGATGGAGATTGTCAGCGAGCCTGAAATAAGCAGCCCCGAAGAGGCTCGGGATTATCTTGTCAGGTTACACAATATCCTACGTTATCTGGAGGTGTCCACCGCAAATATGGAGGAAGGAAGCTTCAGATGCGATGCCAACATAAGCATACGTCCGTCAAATAGCAAGAAGCTTTTACCCAAGGTGGAAGTCAAGAACATGAACAGCTTCAAAGCGGTCTACCAGGCACTAGAGTATGAGGCGAAGAGACAAGGAGATGTACTTGACGAAGGTGGTGAACTGGTGCAGGAGACCAGAGGTTGGATAGAGGAAACAGGTGTAACAGTGCTACAGAGGACTAAGGAGTATGCTGAGGATTACCGATATTTTCCCGAGCCTGATTTACCACCCCTGGTTCTGGACCGGGCCTGGATAGAGGAAATCAGAGCCAGACTCCCTGAATTACCCGAAGCACGCAGAGACCGAGTTATGACCCAATATGGGTTGTCCTTGTACGATGCTAGTCTTCTTACTGGCTCCAGGCCGATGGCGGATTATTTTGAAGACTGTGTCAAGCTAATGGGTTCCAGCAAGGCAAAGGCTGTTAGTAACTGGCTTCTGGGGGATTTCAGCCGGCTCCTTAACGCTACCAACACTGAGGTTGAAAATGTTAGAATAAGTCCGAAACGTCTGGCAGAAATGCTTGGCCTGGTGGATAGTGGCGCTATAGGCGGACCGGCGGCCAAGGTAGTGCTTGAGGAGATGTTTCGCACTGGCAAGAGAGCTAGCGACGTCGTGACAGAAAAGAAACTCAGCCAGATTAGCGATGCCGACGAAATAAGAGGGGTGATAAAACAAGTGCTGGCCAATAATAGCGGGGCAGTAGCAGATTATGCCTCTGGCAAACAGCAAGTTTTGACGTTCATCATAGGGCAAGTAATGAAAGCCACAAAGGGAAGGGCTAATCCGGGCGTGGTGCGAGAGATTATTATACAGGAGCTAGGAGGTAAATGAATTGCCTACTTATCTTTTAGTCGCTCAGATACTAGTATCAATATCCTTGGTTGCTGCTGTGCTGTTTCAATTACGCGGTGGAGGCATAGGGGGCATCTTCGGGCAAGCTGACTCAGTGTATCGAACTCGGCGTGGGATAGAAAGCACCCTTTTTAAGCTTACCATAATCTTAGCCGTCGTGCTGGTTGTCCTTGCTACTTTAATCGCTGCCCAGTCTTAGTATCTATAGATGAGTTCCATAATAACCCTGACTACCGACTTTGGCTATGATGATGCTTACGTTGCTGCTGTGAAAGGCGCTATCTTAAGCATTAACCCTGAAGCTAATATTATAGACGTCAGCCATTCTATCAAGCCGCAGAATATCCTCCAAGCTGCCTTTGTACTTAGCGTTGCTTACCGTTACTTCCCTAAGCAGACAGTTCATGTGGCTATCGTTGACCCCGGCGTAGGTAGTGAGCGCCGGGGAATAATACTGAAGGCACCTTCGGCTGTCTTTGTTGCTCCCGACAATGGCATCCTGAGCTACATAGTTGATGATTTATTTGCCAATGTAGTTGCCCATTCTATCGGGCAAAGCCTGACAAATCAGGCGACCACAGAGGTAGTATTTAAGAAAGGTCTTGAAGCTGCAGCTATTACGGACCCTCGGTTCTGGCGACATCCAGTCAGCCCTACCTTCCATGGAAGGGATATTTTTGCCCCGGTGGCCGCCGGCCTCTCCCTAGGCATTTCCCCTTATGAATTCGGGGAAAAAATCAACTCCCTGCATATCCTTCCTATACCAAAACCGTCCCTTGATTCGGAGAGTAATTTAGTTGGCCGGGTCTTACATGTTGACCGCTTTGGCACGTTGGTTACCAATGTCAAAAATAATGATTTGCCCGGGAAAGATGTCAGGATTGAGGTGGCTGGTCACTGTATTCAAGGTATTAGCGACTACTATGCGCAGAGAGAAGGGATAATGGCTATCATGGGCAGCAGCGGTTATCTTGAAGTGTCGCTAAGAGACGGAAGCGCTTGCGATTTTCTGGGCGCAATAGTGGGGGACGAAATAAGAGTGACTTCAGCGGCATAGTGAGAAGACATCAAAAATGCCAATCCAAATCACCACGCTAAGCGAAAATACCGCCGCTAGATTGAGCCTTCTTGCTGAATGGGGGCTCAGTATCTTGATAGAGGCAGACGGCTACCAGATTCTCCTGGATACGGGGCAGAGTTTCTCAGCAGTTTATAATGCCATTACTTTGGGAATAGACTTATCAAGGATTGACAAGATTGTCTTCAGCCATGGCCATTTAGACCACACGGGCGGCTTGCTACACATCCTTAAGATGGTGAGGGGCAAGGTTGAGATAGTTGCCCACCCCGACATCTGGGGGCTCAAGTACGTTGGGCGTCCTGATCGGACAATGGAATACATTGGAGTGCCTTTTCCCAAGGAATCGGCGGAAACGCTTGGGGCCTCCTTCAACTTGACCAGAGAGCCAGTGTGGATCAGCGAAAATATCGTTACCAGCGGCGAAATCCCCATGATTACCGAATACGAAAAGATTGATTCCATGCTTTATGTCAAAGAGAAAGGTGAACTTAAGCCCGATCCGCTGTGGGACGACCAGGCGCTTTTCATAAAATCTGAGAAGGGCTTGATTATCATCCTGGGTTGTGTCCATCGGGGCATAATTAATACCATAAAATATGCCCAGAAATTGACCGGGATGGAGCAAATTTACGCAGTCATCGGTGGCACTCACCTTGTTAGTGCTTCACCGCAGAGAGTGGATTTGACGATTGCCGAATTGTTGAGTTTCGGAATCCAGAGACTGGGGGTGTCTCACTGCACGGGCTTGCCAGTAGCCACCATGCTGGCCCGAACGTTCGGCAAGGCTTTCTTCTTCAATAATGCAGGCACGCGCATTGACGTCTAGACGGCATTTGCCATCCTGAGCGCCTCCCTGTCGTGACGCCAGGCACTCTGTTGTGGTCATTGCCACTCTGAACATTTTCAAGAGGAAAGTGTTAATATATTAGCTGATGCTCTGACCGTGAACTTGGATGGAGAACGTTTCAGGATAGGAACACACATGAAGACAGGAAAATGCCTACTAATTGTGGCGGCATTGGTGCTGGTCTCGAGTTCTTCTTGCGCGGGATTGTTTATCACCAGTCTGGAGGCTGAGGCAGAATGGGTTGCCCCTCTAGGTACCATCAGGGTGACTTGCATTGCCTCGGGCTCCGATGGCGGCGGCCTGAGCTATGAGTGGTCAACCAGCGGGGGCAGCATTAACGGGACAGGTTCGATTGTAGACTGGATTGCTCCTGAGGATGTTGGTATGTACGACGTCACAGTTGTGGTTAGCGACAGCCAGGATAGACAAGACGACGCATCAATAACTCTCATCGCATCGATTGGTCCGCCACCAATAATTGAAGACCTGATTGTTACTGCCGAGCACAAATATTTGAAGGAGAGTAGTGCCGGGTACAAGGTGGCGATGGCATACAATTACAGTATTGAGTGCGTTGCTTCTTCGAACACAAGTGGCGAACTGACTTACGAATGGTCATGCACAGGTGGTGAGATCTCCGGTGAGGGTTCTATTGTCTCATGGATGGCTCCGGATGCGGTGCATGATGTCACAGTCACGGCGAAAGTATTTGATGCCCTGGGAAATTGGGTCAGGAAAAGCATAGTCTTGGAAGTGGTGGCCTGCTCAGAGTGCACTTTTGGCTAAGACTAGCAGATGCGCAACGATTCTGAAGCAAAAGGGGTAGTCTTCGCAGTGGCGACCTGCGCGCCAGCGGCATTTGACACAAGAGATTCCTGTGAATGAATGCCGAGTCAACGTGTTTTGTTCCCCGAGAATATGGGGTGGCTTTCGGGTTGGGTAGTGACTTCATCCCAAGATGGCTTGGCTCAAACCATGCAATGATGAGCGACAGTTCCGATCATCCCGTAAAAGTGGTAATATATGTGATGCCTTGAACACGAGCTTGAGCAAGTGACGCTTTAGGAGACAGAGACTAATGAACAGGAAAGGATATCTAATAATCGTGGTAATTCTGGCGGCAGCATTGCTGCTTTCAATCATATTCTGCCTAGTGCTGGCCAACCATCGGCCGGTTATCACCGGTCTGGAAGTTCAGCCAGAGAGAGTCCTTCCTCGGGGAACCTGCCAGGTTGTGTGTAATGCCACTGACCCCGATGGCGACGAGCTAATCTATGGATGGTCGGCTGCCGAAGGTACAATAGCGGCGACTGGGAGGAGAGATACAGTTACCTGGACAGCTCCCAATTCTGTCGGCTCCTACAATGTCACGGTCATTGTGACTGATAGCCGTGGCGGTGCAGTCAGGAACTACGTGACCATTACAGTAAGGGCCGATAGATCGCCAAGCATTAACAGTCTGACAGGCGGTGCAGGCTGGACGCTTCCTTCCGGGAGTCTCAGTGTGACATGTGACGCATCAGACCCCGATGGCGACGAGCTGAGTTATGAGTGGTCAGCCAACGGAGGTGATATTATTGGCACGGGGTCTGAAGTGACCTGGAATGCTCCCCAAGAAGTTGGCATATACTACATTACGGTCGTGGTCGCCGATGACCACGGTCGCTCAGATACAAGAACGCTGCCTGTCAGTGTAGCTGCGGAGCAACCGCCAGTCATCCAGGACTTACTCGTAACGAAAGACCGTTATGGGCATTGCTACTTGAAGAAATACTCGGGGGGATATTACGTTGGGAAAGGACAAATGTATGATATTGAGTGCATCGTTTCGGACACTGGCATCGAACTATCTTACGAATGGTTGTGCGACGGCGGCGACCTTTCTGAGGACGGCTCTGTAGCCGTCTGGACTGCCCCCAGTACGACCGGTTACGTTACAATCATGGTAATAGTGTCTGATATCGCTGGTAATATGGCTAGCAAGAGTATTGTGCTGAATGTGGTATCTTGCTCAGCATGTACATTTGGATCCTGCAGCACGGGGTAAATGGCAGTTCTAGCTGAGGGCATGGCCATCAGAGCAGCGACTCGCACACCGTGCACTTTTTCCGTGGAGAATCCTGGACAACGAAAGCCATTTCTCATTGGCATTTATCAATGTACGACAGCGTGATCAAGTTCCTGAGAAACACTTTCCAGGACCGCTTCAAGAGATACCTGATTATATCCCTGATAATTCTGGGAATAGTCATCGGTTTAACGAGCCAGGGAACGTCGAGTCCTGGCGAAGGTTTTGAGGTCCGTTTCTTTTATCTGCCCGGCTGTTCACACTGTGAGGAACAAGAGCCGTTTAACAAAGAATTAGAGAATACCTACTCAATTAATATTACTCGTCACGACGCAACTACGGCTCAAGGAAGCGCCTTGTTGTCTCAGATGCTTGAAGAGTTAGGGGTAGAAGATGAGCCAGGTTTTCCCGTAACAGTCATAACAATCTCGGAGAATCAAGTATTTATTGATGGTTGGGTGTCTGATGGTTGGGTATCTCAAGAGACGACGGGCAGAGAGATTGAGGACGCCCTGGAGAAATGCCTGGCGGGGAAGTGCCCGCCGTCGGCAGGTGCAAAACCTAGAGACACGATTGTGTTACCGTGGATAGGGGAAATTGTGCTGGCTGATTATTCACTTCCAGCTTTGGCCGTAATTTTGGGTCTTGTGGATGGCTTCAACCCCTGTGCCATGTGGGTACTTATTTACCTCATATCATTAGTAGCGGTCTTGAGAGATAGAAAAAGGATATGGCTGATTGTCGGCTCTTTTGTTCTGGCTTCGGGAGTTCTGTATTTCCTGTTCATGACGGTATGGTTCGAGACTTACCGCCAGTTTATCGGTCATGTCTCGGCGGTGACAATTGTGATTGGATTGGTGGCTCTGGGTGGAGGGATATTGCAGGTAAGGGAAGTGATAAAGACAAGAGGCGCCATTGTCTGTGAAATTACCGACGAGGAATCCCGAAAAAAGACTATGACCAGAATGCAGAAGATTGTGTCTTCTCCCATAACGTTGGGAACGATAGCGGGAATTGTAGTTCTGGCCTTTTCGGTGAATCTTATCGAATTCGCCTGTTCAGCGGCAATTCCCGCGGTTTTTACTCGAGTTCTATCTCTGGCTAGCCTCACCACCTTCCAATATTACAGCTATATCCTGCTTTATGTCCTCTTTTTCATGCTGGATGACGCCGTTATCTTCAGCACCGCCGCTTTTGCTCTGACTTCCAGCCTGGGAGACCGGTATGCAAAGTATTCCAGACCAGTGGGTGCGGCAATCTTAATAATTCTGGGGCTGCTGCTGATCGTCTGCCTTTACTCTGGTCAGTTCGAGTTCTTGAAACAGATATGCAGTGCACTGCAACTCCGGTAAAGCCACAGGTCCAGCTATGCGACTGGTTTTCAGAGTTATTGGGGCTCAAAGCTATGCGCCCGGTCAAAATACACCAATCATCTTCAGGCCTGCATAGACCATAAAAGCAATAAAGATGTATTTCAGTGGTTTCGCCGGCAGGGCGTGTGCTGCTCGGGCTCCAAGTTGTGCTAGGGGTATACTGGTAGCTGCCAAACATAGCCATATCGGTAAATTCACGTAGCCTATGGAATAAGGGGGCAAGCCAGATACTCCCAGTCCATTCACAATATAGCCAGCAATACCACCCAGGCTAGCAAGTATTATGGAAGCCACCGATGTTCCCACAGCAACGTGCATGGGAAAATTTAATGCTAGCACCAGCACAGGGACTATCAATACTCCGCCACCAAGCCCGGTCAGCCCGGTTACCATGCCGATCGGGAATCCACAAGCTGCCACGAGCCCGAGATTTTCCAGTGGCTCCTTATCTTCTCTTCTCAACTTCGGCATTATTCCCAAACCCATCCACAAAGCAACAGCCAGAACCAGTCCTCCGAAGCCTGTTTCCAGTATTTCACAGGGAAGATGAGCTGCCAGAGTGGCTCCTACCAGAGCTCCGGCCAGGGCGGCTGAGCCTAGAATCAAAGCTGTTTTCCAGCGGACTGCTTTCTTTTTGTTATGTCTCCAGCTGCCACTTATAGCTGTGGGAAAAATCACCAGCAGACTTGTCCCGAAGGCTACTCTTATGGCAAGGTCTTGAGAGACACCCATAGACAACATAAGCCAATAACTGACCGGAATCATGACTGACCCGCCCCCAATCCCCAGTAACCCACTGGCAAAGCCAGTGCCTGCTCCTGCAGCCAGCAATATGAGGATGTGATTTGCTGTCAGCATTTTTTCTTTCCTAGCTTGCCTTCCAGCCAGCCGGATTTGACAACAGACCTTTCATCCACCGCAGGAATATACGGCTTGATATCTAATAGTGGAGTGCCATCTGTGGCGTCCAGTCCCTTCACTTTGAGTACATTCTCTTCTCTGGCTACTAGCTGCACGACAGTCAACCCGAGGGGACAAGGCCTATGGGGTGACCTGGTGGTGAAGAGACCGTGTGGAATATCATCCCAGGGCGTTTTAACCAACAGATGGAATCCTTTAGATTTATGAAACCAGTAAATGACGATGATGTGAGAGAATCCCTCGATATCCTGTAAGCCCTCCTCGAATTCCTTGAATACTTCTATCCTCGAAATCTCATCACTCTTATGGCCCTGATAAGGGGCTTTGTCCGTATTCTTATAAGGAGAATGAATTACCCCGATGGGCTTCAATTCCAGGTTCTGTTTCCTTGTCATCCCTCAAGCCTCAAAAATCAACCTGTCAGACCTTGGAATGACGTCGCTTATCTGCAATCTTGGCCGCCTCTGTAAGCTCTTTTCCACGGCTCTTTCTTGAAAGCCAAATAGTCTTTGATTGCTTCCTTGAGCGTGTTGGCTGCCAAAAGAGCGCAGTGGAGGTCATCTTCAGGGAGTCCATCTAGTGCGTCCAGAACATCCTGCTGGGTGATCTTCTGAGCCTCCGAAATGCTCTTCCCTTTAGCCAGCTCAGTGACCGTGCTGCCCGAGGCAATACTACACCCGCAGCCGTCCGTCCAGAAAGAGGCATTCAGCACTTTGCCATCTTTTACTTTGAGGCGTATTTCCATAGTATCCCCACAGGAGCCCGTTATTCTGGCAAATCCGTCAGGGGAGGAAATTTCGCCCAGATTTCTGGGGTTGAGAAAATGGTCAATTGTCTTCTCTGAGTGGGTCCTTCTCATGTCTTCCATAACGGATTGCTCCAAGTCTTTGAACGAGTCATCACATTTTTCTGCCATCTTCTATGCTCCTCTAGAAAAAGATTTCACGGGTCAGGCTAGCTTGCATGACTGCGTATGGTCACCTTTCACTCTTTCCGCTTAAGGCTGCGACCACATTGGTAAAAAGCTCAGATACAGCATCTGAACTGTATTTCTCAATTTTCCCTTCGTCACACAACCTGGCTAACTCCGGATCAATGGGCAACCTCCCCAGAAGAGGAGCCCCCGAAGCCTTAGCCATTTCCTCCCCCTTGCTCTTACCGAAAACCTCAAACTTTTTACCTGTCTCAGGCAATACGAGATAGCTCATGTTCTCCACTACTCCCAGAACTCGAACATTCATCTTTTGTGCCATCCTCACGGCCTTCTTGACTATCATCTCGGTCAACTCCTGGGGGGTAAAGACATCGATTACCCCTGAGATGGGTATTGCCTGTAGCACCGTCAACGGCGCATCTCCTGTACCCGGTGGCAGGTCTATTATGAGGTAGTCGAGCTTTCCCCAAAGGACTTCTTCCCAGAATTGCGTGATAGCTTTAGACATGAGGGGACCTCTCCAGATAACCGCTTCATCTTCATTAGGCAAAAGTAGGTTCATGGACATAATTTCAATTCCAGACCTCGATAATATGGGCAAAATACCTGTGTCGCTACCTGTGGGGCGAGCATTTACCCCGAACATCTTGGGAATACTGGGGCCAGTTATATCAGCATCGAGTATGCCCACAGCCTTTCCTTCTCGAGCAAAAGAAGTAGCTAATAGACTGGCTACCAGAGATTTGCCGACTCCTCCTTTGCCACTCATGACCGCTATTATCTTCTCAATCTGATTAAGCTCTTTGGGTCTGACTTCGATAAATTCAACGGTTACCTCTTTCACCCCGGAAAGCTTGCTAATCGCTGCCACCGCTTGGTCCTTCAGCAAATTATGATGTTGGCTGGGGATGGCAGCCGAAGCCAGAGTTATTTTCGCCTTGCCCTCACTAATTTTGGCACTTCGAACTAAGTTCATTTGTACCAGGCTGCGCATTATCCCGGGAACCAGCACTTTGTTGAGTGCATTTTGCAGTTTTGGCTCGATTTGATTCACCAAGTCACCTCCTGATGATAATTTGCTAAGCTTCACCGACGGCTTACTGTCGCTGAAGGGCTACCTTGTGCCCTCTGCTTTCCGCGCCTCTTTCCTTTCCTCAACAGAGAATATATTTTCTGTACCTGTCTCTTCGTCTCTTCGAGGGGACCGTCATTGGTGATAACAAAATCGGCACATTTAATCTTTTCCTCGAGGGGAAGTTGGGATCTTATCCTGTTTTGGGCATCCTCCCGACTCATCCCTTTTTGTTCGAGGCGTCTTAATTGAGTTTGTTCACGGGCCGCAACAACGATTACTTTATCCACAGATATAGGGAGGGTGACTTCAAACAATAACGGAACGTCCTTAATAATTAGAGCATCTGGGTCACGGCTTTTGATTTCACCTGTAATTCGCTCGTCTTCCTTGAATACCTCGGGGTGAACTATCTGACTTAGTCTTCTTATCTTCTTCTTGTCTGGAAATACCATATTAGCCAGTTTTTGACGATTGATGGTAGAGTCATCATTCAAAACATCTTTGCCAAAGTACTTCACTATTTCTTTCCAGGCTTCTAAGTGAGGACGGGTTACCTGCCGAGCCAGCTCATCCCAGTCAATTATGTGAGCCCCAAGCTCTCCAAAAAACTTGGCCACCGTGGTTTTGCCGGTGCCCACACTTCCTGTCAGACCAACAATAGTCATTGTTTGCCTACTTTTGCCTCTTTATTCTACTGCCTTTTTTGGCAGTGATCATGCTTCTAGGAGATAAGGGCAATCTAGCTTCTGGTTGCCCGTACCAGAGCCACGGCTTGAGCAGCCATTCCCTCTTCTCTGCCAATGAAGCCCAGACCATTGGTAGTGGTGGCTTTGATCGTCACCTGTGTTGAATCTACACTTAAAGCCTGGCTGATGCGTTTTTTCATTTCAGGGATGAAGGGTGAAAGCTTGGGGATTTGAGCCATGATGGTAACATCAATGTTGACGACTCTGAGTCTTTTGGCTTTGAGCAGTTCGCTGGTCTTGCTCAACAGAACCAGGCTCGAAATGTCTTTGTATTCTGGTTCACCAGAAGGGAATAAGATGCCAATGTCGCCCAAATCAGCAGCTCCGCAGATAGCATCTATTATGGCGTGGATTGCCACATCAGCATCACTCCACCCTGACAGGCCTTCGTCACAAGGGATATCCACGCCTCCCAAAACTAGCCTTCTTTCGGAAACCAAAGGATGGCTATCCCAGCCAATGCCAACCCTTAAGTCTTCTCTTTCCATTCTGTTGCGATAATACGTGCTAACGCCAAATCTTCAGGCGTGGTTACCTTTATGTTTTTGCTATCGCCCATATAGAGCTTCACTTTATATCCCAGACGTTCCACAGCAGCGGCATCATCGGTAAGCTCTGTTGCGAGGTTCCCATAAGCCTGCATTATCATATCAAAGTTGAATATCTGGGGAGTTTGCGCCGCCCATAACCTGTCACGCCTAAGCGTTCTCTTAGTCAATTTCCCTCTGTCAGCAAGCTTGATAGTATCTTTGACTGGCACCGCCGCTACAGCAGCCCCACTCTTCTCGGCCATCTTCAGACCGTCCTCGATCAAATCTGGGGTCAAAAAAGGCCGAGCACCATCATGAATCATGACCCAATCACAATCCTTTATTCTCTTTAGCCCTTCCTGCACCGAATCCTGTCGTCGTGCGCCACCCAGGCACAGACTGACTTTGAACCAGCCTCTCTCTTTTTTCAATTTCTGCGCTCGGGCCAAAGCCTTATCATTCAACACCAGGACTATCTGCCGAACCAAACCACATTCTTGACATGTATCCACGGACCAAGTGAGGAGAGGTTTTCCACTTAGAGGAGCAAAAAGCTTGTTTATACCAGCCATCCGCTTGCTAGTTCCAGCAGCAACTATAACCACCCCTAACTCGCTACTTCTATTCTTGATTTGCATTCTCGACCTTGGCACTTTCCCACTTCCCTTCCTTTGTAAGTCCCAG
>Ga0214474_1000727_pt1 | contig 15741 bp, 16 predicted proteins | sample RVTome_2_FD_187335 | JGI IMG/M metagenome (GOLD analysis project Ga0214474, IMG submission 187335) | Soil microbial communities from uranium-contaminated site in the Upper Colorado River Basin, Wyoming, United States - RVT95D214 HiSeq ...
AAGAGGTTTTCATGGATGATCCGGCCATAAAGAGTATTGGTATACAGAAAGTGGGGCAAACGGGATACACCTGCCTTGTTTCCAAGCTTCTTGAGACGGAACCCAGTTGTCTGTGGTTACACCCAGTTGAAAAACTCATTGGGAAAGATATTATCCAGGCCATGCATAAGACCCTCGGAGATGAATACGACCGCTGGTATAAGATCCAGGATATTGCCTTTAAAACAGGCAAGGAAACTGGCGGATATTATATGTGGCACGATAAGCGGGAGAAGTACATGGTTATGGTACCTATTGAGGGAACGAATTTCTTTATCCCCAGTACCACATACATTGATGAATTTACTTTACCGATGACAGAGCTTCAAGTACGGGCCAACAAATTGACAGGTACCGTGACAAGGATCGTGATGATTGTTTTAGCCGCAGCAGCAATACTTGTCGCCCTCATTGTCGTCTTCTATAGTTTCAGGTTATCAGGAAGAATAAAAAAATTGTCTGCAGCTGCTGACCGTATCAGTTTAGGTGATGTAGATTTCGAAATGGAGAGAATCAAGTCGAGGGATGAGATTGAAGACCTGGCTGATGCCTTTAGCCGTATGCAAGAGAGCATCCGTCTTGCCCTAAAGAGATTGAAGGAGCGACGATAGGCATCGGTGCCTAACAATCTCTGATTCATGTGTGCTCATTGAGGGGATTTAACTTACTATTTAACTAAAACAGAAAGTATTTTTTCGCTCACATTCCGGATTTTCTCTAAGAACAGAAATGGGGCCACACTTGCATACTTGATTTTTTGGAAACAACCATAAGCAATAAGTAAAGATTAAGGTGCTCGATTTACACCATTAACAAGATAATTTCTTCTAACAACTTCAATGTTAAGAACCTGCCAAGAGTGTTAACCAGAAACCGGATAGATGTTCATATCAAATTGGTTTGTTCGGTCTGAATAAAGCAGGTTTATATAAACCACCACGCAAGGGTTTAAAGAAAGCCTAAAGAATTTCTAAAAGCTCTCCGCCCCTCCTTCCTTACTCCTTGCGCCTGACACTTTACGATCTGTAAATTGCGCTATGCTCCATGCCCTATGTTTGCTGCAGGCAGGCGCTTTATGTCCTTATGGGACTTAGCAGAAGTGGGACGCTCTCGCCGAAAAAATGACGTTGCAAACAAAGACGGTATGATTTATAGTAATACCGGAGGTGGATTATGGCTACTGCTAAAATTGCTATTTCTTTGGATGAAGGGACAGTGAAGAAAGTGGATCGCCTCGTCAAAAACAAGGTTTTTCCTAGCAGAAGTAAAGTTATTCAGTTTGCGGTGGAAGAAAAACTTAAGAAGCTGGAAAAAAGCCGGTTAGCTCGAGAGTGCGCCAAACTTGACCCTGAAATTGAAAAGGCACTTGCAGAAGAGGGGCTTTCAGCGGAGACAGACCAATGGCCCGAATACTGAGAGGAGATATCGTTTGGGCTGATCTGAATCCTGTGCGTGGGCGAGAGCAGGCGGGCTTACGTCCTGTTTTGATTCTAAGCGAAGATGTCTTTAATGAAAGGTCTGGCACGGTCATTGCGGTTGCCATTACCAGTCAGCCTCAACGAGCAGGGTTTCCGCTAACATATGAGCTTGTTGGATCAGGATTACCCAAACCCTCGTGGGCTAAAATAAGCCAAATTCGTACCCTTTCCATCGAACGAATAGGGAAAAAGATTGGAAAAGCTAAACCCGAAGAACTTGACGTCATTATGGAGGGACTTAACGAAATTCTGGGCGCCTAAATAATGTAACCTCGGTTAATCTCTTTACTCCTTACGCTTCACGCCTTACGGTCTGTAAAATCACGCTATGCCCCATGCCCGTGCCCTCTGCGGGCTTTGAGTTTCCCTTACTCCTTGTACCTTACGCTTCACGCCTTGCGGTATTTAATGTTGACATAACCCCACCCGTGGAATATTCTGTGCACCAGAATAAAAGGAAATGAAAAGACGAGGTTACTTGGCTTGGAGTGGGTGCATTAGGGAAAGTTTAAGTTGAATGGAAGGTGACTATGAATTGGAAAGAAGATCCGCGGTGGGCCTATGTCTTCGTTAATTTGTCTTGCCTGATGTGGGCCAGTAATTTTGTACTGGGGAGGACCCTGCGGGATGATGTCGGGCCTCTGATGCTGACAGTTTCCCGTTTTGTGGTGGCCTCCCTATTTTATGCGGTAATCCTGGGCCGTTCTGCGGTCAAGGAGCGGCTGCTAGCCCGGCACTGGGCTTTGTTGATAGCCATGGCACTTACAGGGGTGCTGGGATTTCCTCTCCTTTTGTATCGGGGCCTTCAACTCACGACGGCAACAGATGCCGTGCTGATCAACGCCACTGGTCCGCTCATGACGGCGCTTCTGGCTGCGATCCTGCTAAAGGAGCGATTGTTCCCTCGTCATGTTCTTGGTGGGCTCATATCTTTTTTCGGCGTGGCGCTGATCGTCAGTGGGGGCTCATTCGAAAGGCTCCAGCAGTGGCATGTTAATGTCGGTGATTTATACATCCTTCTTGCTGTTGTGCTCTGGGGGCTTTACTCGGTGATCAGCCGTTGGGCGACGCGATCACACTCTGTTTTTTCGGTAACGGCCATCTCCACGTGGATGGCCCTTCCCCTTTTCCTTGGGGCAGCAGCCTCGGGTTGGCAGCCTGCGCCACCCAACTGGAGCTGGCACCTCCTGCTGGCAATCGTCTACATCGGTATTTTCCCTTCAGGGGTTGCCTTCCTGTCATGGAACGAAGGGGTGCGCCGGGTCGGGCCGAACCGGGCGATGGTATTCTATAATATGCTCCCCGTTTACGGATCGATATTAGGGGTGATTCTGCTCGGAGAGTCCCTCGGGGCGCAGCATTTTATCGGCGGTGGCCTGATTTTGGCAGGTAGCCTCATCGCCATTTGGCCGGAATTGAAAACGGCAGCAGGAAGGGGGTGAAGCATGCAGGGACAGAGGGTTGATGCTGCATGAGTTCTAAGTGTTGGTTGACAAGGGCCATTTATTGTAATACAATATGTATCACAAATAAAGAAAAGAGGTGATGAAGGATGCCTCTCAGTGTGCGTCTCGATAAAAAGACGGAGTCTTTACTTAAACAGACTGCTTCAACACTTAAGACCAGCAAAGCCGAAGTGATCAAAAAATCTCTTTCAGATTACTGTGCCCGTGTTCTCGCAGAAAGGCGAAAGCGACCTTATGATCTCATTCAGGATTTGCTGGGCAAAAAAGGAAGCGGCAGAGGTGATCTTTCCGCAAGAAGCGAAGAGATCCTGAGAGAAAGGTTCAGGAGGAAGACTTGATTCTTATCGATACAGGTCCTATTGTAGCTTTGTTTGATAAGGACGACCGGCATCACGTTCTCTGCGTTGAAATTTTAAAAGAAATAAGAGAACCACTCATTACAACATGGTCTGTCCTCACAGAATGCTTCTACCTGCTAAATTTTTCATGGGAAGTTCAGGATAGTCTCTGGTTTTTTATCCAGAGAGGTGGAGTCGAAATTTATCCCCTTGAAAAAGACCTTCATATTCGGTGCCATGAATTAATGAAACAATTTCGTGATTTACCGATGGATTTAGCCGATGCAACCCTTGTTACGCTTGCAGATGTCCTCGAAATCTCCAAAATATTCACCCTTGACCATAAGGATTTTTCTATTTACCGGTTCAAACAAAAAAAGCGATTTACACTGATTCCCTCAAAAATATAACTTCATTTCAACCACTCACCCCTCACTTCTGACGACTAACAACATTTCAGTTTCATGCGATGCCCTGCTCTCTTCCGTTCATCCTCCTTGACAAAGTGCCATAAAAACGTATACTTTATATGTACCGAATTAGTTCCATGCAAGGAGAATCCATATGAAGACAAAAGCTCATCTTGTTTTCCCCCTCAACATCCTGGAGGAGGTCGATCAAATTGCGGGCAAGAGGAAAAGAAGCCTTTTCATAGTTAGAGCGACTCAGGAAAAATTAGAAAGGGAGCGGTTTCTAAGAACCCTGGATGAAACCAAAGGCGCATGGACCGACAGGCACCATGCTGAATTGAAAACCGAGCAGGATATGGAAAAATATCTGAGAGAAAAAAAGAGCTCTTACCGGAAGAGATTAAAAAGGACCGTCAATGAGTAAATACCTTTTGGACTCTGATACTATTATTTGGCATCTGAGAGGACGAAAAGAGATTACCGAAATGCTGAAAGACCTGCAGAGGTCTGGGTTACCCGCCTGTTCGACAATCTCAGTTCTGGAAGTTCAGTTGGGGGTAAAGACAAAAGACGAGGAGGGAAAAACCAATCGTTTTTTGGAGAGTTTGAAGGTCTTTGATGTGAATATGGATATTGCAAAAATAGCTGCCCAATTGATTCGTGAGTATAAGGCGAAAGGGATAACAATGGATATACCAGATAGCATCATCGCCAGCACTTGTATATTGCATGACTTGATTCTTGTTACTTATAACAGAAAGCACTACCCAATTTCAGAGCTGAAATTTCATCTTCCTCCACAAATCAAACACTGATGGCAAAGGGCTGATTCTTTCTTTGCCTTCCCCCCCCACGCTTTACGCAAGGTTCATGCTTTCAGCCTTTTTTGAAGTGCCGGACACGGACCCGAATTTAACGCTGTGCTCTGTGCCATTTTTATCTTCATTTTAGAGTTTACACCTCGCGCCTCACGCTTTACGCCTTACGGTGTTTAATCTTGACATAAACATACCCGTGGTATATTCTGTGCACCAGGGTGTGGGAGATAAGTCTGAGACCTGAACAATTCAAGTTAATCAACAACGTCGTGCCCCCTTAAGAACTGATTGGATGGGAACCATCTTTCCCTTTTTCAATTCTCTTTTTTCTGACATCTGAAGATATGACCCTCATGCCCCCCAGGGAGCTTTGAAGATGACAGTACAAGGTAGAACATCAAAGGGAATTGGTATCCGCCGCATTGCAATTATTGGCGCAGGTGCCATTGGCAGCGCATTAGGCGCGCTCCTTTATCGTGCTGGTCACAACATACTCCTTATTGCTCGTCCGGCCCATGTCGCCGCAATCCGTCAGGATGGCCTGCGGGTGGACGGAGAGATGGGAAACTTTACCGCTCCGATCGAGGCAACTGAGAGGCTTAATTTCCGGCCTGACCTCGCCCTCCTGACGGTTAAAACACAGGACGTGGTGGCCGCTGTCAAAGCTAACCATGCTTTCTTAAATGATGTTCCAGTGGTGACATTCCAGAACGGAGTGCGGAGCGATGAGTTGGCTGCAAGCCTTTTGTCCCGAGAGCAGATTCTAAGTGCAGTGGTACTTATGCATGTTACCTATCTGCTGCCAGGTAAAGTAACTGCGGTCTACCTTGGGAAGTTGATCCTTGGCCGTCCGTTTGGCCCAAGAGGTCGTCAAATTGAGGAAGTTGCCCAGATACTCAACCAAGCGGTCTCGACGCGCGTGACGGACAATATACAGGGAGCCCACTGGCTTAAGCTCATTGTCAACCTCAACAATGCATTGCCCGCAATAACCAATTACACGATGAGTCAGGTTTACGAGAATGGTTACTTGAGGGACCTGGCCGTAGGTCTCATGCGGGAGGGGCTACGCGTCATCAATCGAGCGAACATCCGGCTGGAATCCCTCCCCGGGTTCTCAGTTGGGTTAGCCAAGTTGATGAGCGGGATGCCCCTTGGAATAGCTGGGCGCATCGCTGCCATGAAGGTTCGCCGCCTTGCAACCCAGTGGCCCCTGTTGGGATCAACATTACAGAGTATCCAAAGGGGTCGTCCTACGGAGATAGACTACCTGAATGGCGAGATCGTAGAATTGGGGAAGACCTACGGCGAAGCTACACCACTGAACACTAAAATGGTGGATCTGGTACGCCAGGTGGAGCGCACAGGACAATTTCTTTCGGCGGAAGAAGTCTGCTGGGCTTTCGAAAAGCCAAAGGATTTGTCGCATGTTGGTAAAAGCCCTGAGACGGAAGAATAAATGGGGCATCAGAGCTAAATGATACATTTTGGAATTTCGAGCTTAGCTATTGTAATATAAGGGTATAGGGGACCGAGTTGAAAGAAATGATTGCGCTTTGTGGGTTGGGGCTCCATGAATGTGGGCCATTCTTAGGGTAAAAGGAATTGAGGTCATCCAAAAACCACAGAAAGGAGTTGGATATGGGTGCTAAAAAGATTTTGATGATTGTTGGGGATTTTGTAGAGGATTATGAGGTCATGGTTCCTTTTCAGGCATTACTGATGGTCGGTCACACCGTCCATGCCGTTTGTCCTGAAAAAAAGGCCGGCGAAAGGGTTCGGACGGCGATCCATGATTTTGAGGGAGATCAGACGTACAGCGAGAAGCCGGGCCATAACTTCACACTAAATGCAACGTTTGATGAAGTTAAGCCAGGAACTTATGATGCACTGGTGATCCCTGGTGGACGAGCGCCAGAATACATTCGTCTGAACGAAAAGGTGCTTGAGGCAGTTCGGCACTTTGCCAAGGCGAATAAACCTATTGCTGCGATTTGCCATGGCGCGCAGGTACTGGCAGCCGCGGGAGTGATTACGGGCAAAGCGTGTTCAGCTTATCCGGCAGTGGGACCCGATGTGAAAACTGCGGGCGGCAAGTACGTTGACATACCGGTGGATCAGGCCCATGTGGATGGCAACCTCGTTACTGCACCTGCGTGGCCAGCTCATCCTGAGTGGCTGGCGAAATTTTTGAAAGTGTTGGGGACGAAGATTGAACCATAAGGTGTGAAACCATTTTTATGAAAAATCGCATTGGGCACGGGAGAGCAAGAAGATGAATCAGGGCAATCCTCGACGGGTGTGTCTGACACTATTCATTCTGATACCCACCATAGTTCTTGGATGTTCCTCCGGCAAAGCATTCAAATCCGGAGTTACCTACACATGCGATGGAGGGAAAAGTTTCGTGTTAGAACTTTACGAGAACGTCGATATCGCCTTTCTTACGGCCCCCGGGAAAAGGTTTTACCTGCATCGAATGCCTTCTCTGTCGAGGGTGAAATATAGTGACGGAAAGACGGTACTCTGGATTAAGGGACAGACCGCCTCCGTCGAGATTGAGGGTCAACCCGAATTTGAGAACTGTTCGATAAAGCCTGAATAGGGTTTGCGTTCCATTTAATCTTAAGGGAAAAAGTATTAGGGTTTGAAATGTTAATTAAATTGGACCAGGATATCGAATCTACACAATTCACAAAATATTTTTCTTCTAACAACTCCAATTTCAATATCTTGTTAAAAGTGTGAACCAGACACTGGACGATGGGAGGAGAACAGTGAAAAGGAACAGAAAAATTATGGGAATAATGTTGATGGCCCTATTTGTTCCTCTCTTGGGCTGTTACGAGTCCGACTTCCCGTTGGGACCGTCTGCGGCGGGAACAATCGACCCAAGGCTTCTTGGCACTTGGAGGTGTATGCAAGGCGAGCCAGGTCAGAATAAGTCATTCCTCATCACAGCTGTGCCCTTCGATGAGAAGCAATATTACATCGGCGTGACAATGGAGGGGGAGAAACCAATCCATTACCGGGCCTACAGTTCATCTGTCAAGAACACCACTCTCCTCAATGTCCAAGAGTTGAAACCCAAGACTGAGCCACCTGCTCAAAAGTGGTTCTTCGTCCGCTATACGCTCCTGAAGCAAAGCATTCTTCAGGTAGAAATCGTGAAAGATAGGCCGTTCAAGGGCATTGATTCCTCAGCAGAGGCTGTAAGGAAGGTTGTGGACCGAATGGTCGAGAGACCCGAGTTATATCAGGATTACTGCGTTTGTGCAAAGGTAGTTGAGAAGGAGTAATAATATCCGCTGCGCCTAACCCAGCAGGGCTGCAGTACCAAGTCGTTAGATCAACACAATTGACAAATTTTTTCCTGTAACTCCTGTTTAAATACCTTCCCATAAATGCAGGCCAAACACTTAAGCTATTGACGGCCTGTATGGATTTTCCTGCCCTTTTATCCGCAAATTAGAATTGATACTTCGGCGGCGCCAAACCCCATCCTTTAGGACGGGGTCAAAAGCACCACTTCCTTCGGCAAGCTAAGGACACTGAGTCTATCGAAGTGCAGTATCAACCCTGAGCCCCTCGGCCTGAGCTCGGGTCGAAGGCAAACAACAGGCTTTAGACCGGGGAAAGTCGAAGGGTTGATTTTAATAGAATGAAGCATCTTGCCAAAAATTGGCATTAATATTGCTTCCACTAATAATGAACTAAGAGGTTTAGGGTATTTTATGCCTGAAACATTTCTGGGCGATCTTACACAGGTTAAACTGTTTGACATTCTCAAACCCCTTTTCAGTGATAAAAAGACCGGAAAGATTATCTTCAAGGGGAAAGAGGGTGGAGAGTTGTTTTTAGAGCTCGGAAATATTACCCATGCAAGAACGAATAGTTCTGTTGGAGAATATGCTTTCTTTACCCTGATGGGACTAAAAGTCGGAAAGGCTTCGTTTGAACCGGATGAGATTCCTTCAGAAAGAACCATCTCCATTTCGACTGAGCAGCTTATCTTAAATTGGTCTTCTCAAAAACAGTGGAATAAGATCAAGGAAATCGTCCCCTCTCCCCATACGATTTTTCGCGCCCTTCCCCAGAAAAGTCCAGAGAGTATCAATCTCAGCGCTGAACAATGGAATGTATCAGCCCTGTGCAACGGGACAAAAACAGTCTCAGAAATTGCCGAGGCTCTCAATTGGGACGAATTCAAAACCTCTAAAGCAGTCTTTCAACTTGTCCAGTTGGGATTATTGGAGAGGGCAGAAGACCGGAAACCTACCAAGAAGAAACTCATTTCAAATGGTTTTTTCCTCATGGTCGAAACCGAAATGAAAAAGGTAATCGGCGCCATGGCTCCCTTCATCATCAGTGATAAACTTTCTGATTTGCATGAGACAAAAGAATCTCTATCTCACGATCAAGCCCCATTCTTTATCGAAGCACTCAGTGAAGAGATTTCTGATAACCTAATGAAAAAGGAGTTCCTCAGAGTCATGACGGATTATCTTTTCGCCGACAAAAAAAGGAGTTGAATCCTAACGCAGACGCGGAGTTGATCTCAAACAAGAAATGGCACTACTATGACTTTTTGTCGCTTGCTGACAGCTTAAAATCATGGTTTTCTGATTTCATTTTAAGTAAGAAAACGCAGAATATAGTAAATTCCAAAAGCCTACTTTATGGCATAGAAATTGGTCGAATGAACCCAAGGTTTAATGTTTAATGGCATTAAAAACTTTGCAATGTAAGAAAGGTACAGAAATAGGCTCGTTTATTACAGAAGAGAAGAGGAGGTTTCCGTGATGAAAAAAGCTTGCTTCCTGTTGATGGCTGTGTGCATGGGCTTGGCTTTTCTTGCATTGGTCACACACAAGGCCCAAGCCGCATCCATCAGACTTACCTACAGCAATTTTTTCCCCCCCGGGCACATCCAGAGCCAGCTGGTTGATTCCTGGTGTAGAGAGGTGGAAGCCCGCACCAAAGGTAGTGTCGTTATAAAGCACTATGCTGGCCAGACCTTGACGAAGGCCGGCGAATGTTATGAGGGTGTGGTGAAAGGGCGTTCTGATCTCGGGCTTTCAGTCTTGTCTTACACCCCGGATAGATTCCCGGTGATGGCAACAGTGGATCTACCTCTGGGGTATACCAGCGGAAAGGTGGCCACGGCTGTTGCCAATGAGGTATATCGGAAATTCAGGCCCAAAGAGCTCAGCGACACCAAGGTGATGTATCTCCATGCTCACGGTCCTGCCCTTATCAACACAAGGGGGAAAGCAGTGAGGAGGTTGGAGGATATGAAGAAGCTCAAGTTCAGGACCACCGGAGCCGCTGCACAGGTCGTAAAGGCCCTGGGTGGAATACCGGTCTCCGCGCCCATGCCGGAGTGCTATCAAATGATTAAAAGCGGCAAGGCAGATGGTTCTACGCATCCCGTGGAGTCCCATAAAGGATGGAAGCTGGCAGAGGTGGAGAATTATCTTACGGCCGCCTATTCCATTTCCTATACTACCACTTTTTTTGTGGTCATGAATAAGGATAAATGGGACGCATTGCCGCAGGATATTAAGGCCATCTTCGAAGAGATCAACAACGAATGGTTGCTGCAGCATGGTGAGGCCTGGGATACCAGCGACATGGAGGGTATGCAATTTTTCCTTGCCAAAGGAGGCCAGCTCATTGGTCTTGAGAGCAGCGAGGCCGCCCGGTGGAAAATGGCAATTGATCCCATCATTCAGGATTATGCGAGATCTCTGGACGAAAAAGGGCTGAAGGGTCAGGAAATCGTCAATTTTACGATCAGCACCCTTAATAGTATGCAATAAACTACAGGAGATAAAGCCATGAAAATTGCCCGTAGAACTGAAAAGTCGGCAGCACCATCGTTCACCCTTGGAAGGAGAGGATTTGGCCTGAGGGGTAAGATGTTTGTCCTTTTCTTTTTCATTCCAATTAGTCTGATCCTCGTTGCGAGCTTACTCTATATGCGGCAATTGAACATGCTCTCTTCTTACCTTGCCCAACAAAGCTCAGATACGGTTGCCAAGGTGACCGAAGAAGTTATCGCTCAAAGGGGGAGAGAGGTTGCCTCACAATGCAAAGTTTATCTGATTACGCACCCGGATTTGAAAAGGGCATTTTTTAATTACGATTTGAAGTTCAAAAGGATAGCCGTCCAGAAGATAGGCGTGACAGGTTATACCGCCATTTATGAGATGCCGGGATCGGATGGCATCTGGCGGTTATGGACCCATGTGAACCCTAATGTGGTCGGCATCGATACGAGCACGCTCAAAGAATCTCTCGGGGATAGTTTCCCTGAATTCTGGAAGATTTATACTGACGTAAAGGGAGGAAAGGAGTCCCGAGGCTACTATAAATGGCGGGATGCAGACGGGATTCTGCGGGACAAGTTCATGGTGTGCACCCCCATTGAGAACACAAAGTATGTCCTTGCTGCCACGGCTTACCTTGAGGAGTTTACCGAAGCGGCAAAATTTATGCAGGAAAGTGCCGCCCAATTCGCTCTGAAAACGAGAAATATTGTTGTTGGCATCTTGGCCGGAACACTGATCCTGATTGGCGTGACGGTCGCTCTGTATGGTTACAGGTTGACAGAAAGGATCAAGTCCCTGACCAGTGTTGCCGACCGCATCAGTACTGGCGATTTAGATGTCAAAATACCCGGAATCGGAGCACGAGATGAGATTGGAGAGCTGACCCTTGCCATCAAGCGAATGCAAGAGGGTATCCGTCTTGCCATTAAGAGAATGAAGGAGCGGGAGTAGGCCACCGGTAGGGTTGCTTCCATGCAGAGATTTTATCGAGAGCTTGGTTTAGACACCGAATCTCGCTGCCATCGGCCGTAAGACCTTAACAACAATACTATACTTCTTTTTTCATCTGTACTCTCTTCAAAAGGTTTATTTTCCCTATTCCCTTCTCTGCCATTACCTGATATAAATGGAACGATTCACTTTCCAAAGAAAAATTTTGGAATTGAAGTTTGCAAAGAGCAATAATTGTTCTAAAATTATAAATAGATTTTTATTCAAAGGAGGGTGCCATGAAAAGCTTACTAATAAAACTTGCTGTTTTTACATGGGTTTTAAGCATGGTTGGCGTCGCAGCCGCAGAACCCAAACTCCAGAGGAAAACGGTGGAGTACAGCGCTCAGGGCGTGGTGATGAAAGGGTACCTGGCCTATGATGAGAACATCAAAGACAAGCGCCCGGGAGTACTGGTGGTTCATGAATGGTGGGGGCTCAATGATTATGCACGCAAGCGGGCGGTGATGCTAGCGGAGCAGGGATATACCGCTCTCGCCGTGGATATGTACGGCGGGGGCAAGCGGGCGATTCACCCCGATGATGCAACAAAATTCTCATCAGAGCTTATGAAGAATTTCGATGTTGCTAAAGCCCGGTTTCTGGCAGCAATGGACTTCCTGAAACAACAGCCCACGGTTGATCCTACCCGTATGGCGGCCATTGGTTATTGTTTCGGAGGCGGTGTTGTGCTTAACATGGCAAGACAGGGTGCGGATCTTAAAGGAGTTGCAAGCTTTCATGGGAACTTGACCGCCGTTAAACCTGCCCAACCGGGCAGCATCAAGGCAAAAATCCTCGTGCTCCATGGAGCCGATGATAAGTTTGCTACTCCAGAACAGATTAAGGCGTTCCAACAAGAGATGAAAAGGGCGGGCGCAGATTTTCAGTTTATCTCCTATCCGGGTGCCATGCACAGCTTTACCAATCCTAAAGCCGATGCATTGGGGAAGAAATTTAGCATGCCGATAGCCTACAACGCCGCCGCGGACAAGCAGTCTTGGGATAAACTGAAGGAGTTTTTAAAGACGATTTTCAAGAGCGGCTGAGCGGCCCCAGTCTCCCACTGGATTGCCAAGAAAACAAAGGTTCCGTCGACCGGCAACGGTAACGATGCCCGCCCTGTACCATATCAAGGGCAATGTCGGTTTGTACCACCTTAGATTCACAGGCCAAGGGGTACCAAGTTTGGTTCAGAGCTTATCCATATCAGGTACAGGGCCCGTATCGTCATTCGGTTGCGTTGTTCGCCTGCCTGCGCGTAGCCGCTTCGGCGAAGGCAGGTCTTAAGAACTTGACGTAACCCTCTGGTGCTAAACGAAATGGGCCTCGTAGCCGTAACCGTAACCCCGGAACATTTTCACCCTTCGTGGGTGACGAACCCGTCGCCAGAGATTGCTTAATATGCCAATCGAGTAACAAACTCACAAAAGCCCTTAACGGCCAACTTAAACAGCTTTTCAAAAATGCAGATGCCCCCGTTTCTTCTGTGTTACGCTTAATCCAATAAAGATCGTTTTGACTTCGGCAGAGAGGAGAAATAGATGTGAAGATTCTAAGGGTGGACATGAAAAATGAAAAGATTTCATTCGAAAATATAAAGGAGGAGTGGAAGACCATTGGAAGCAGCGCATTGATTGCAAAGATCATGAACATAGAGGTTCCTCCGACTACTGATCCGCTCGGCCCTGGCAATCTCTTTATTGTTGCTGTAGGCCCTCTGGCGGGCACTGGGGCCCCACAGCTTGGCCGCATATCCGTCGGCGCAAAGAGTCCCCTCACGCTGGGAATCAAAGAGGCCAACTCGGGAGGCCCGGCCGGACAAATCCTCGACCGACTTGGGATTCGCGCTATTATTGTTCACAACGCGCCTCAGGATCACCGGCTATACTGCTTATTGATCTCCAAGGATAAGACCGCATTAATTCCTGCAGATGAATACCGCCGCATGAAGAATTATGAATTGGTAGGCAAGCTGCGGAAACAATATGGCGAGAAAGTAGCTGTTATCTCTACTGGAATTGCTGGGGAGCGAAAATACAAAGGAGCCTCGGTCTCCTTTACGGATATCTTCGGCGATCCATCGCGGAACGCCGCCAGGGGGGGACTCGGTGCAGTCATGGGATCAAAAGGACTTAAGGCGATTATTATTGATCCCGCTCAAGCGGGCCAGGTTGAGATGGTCAATCCGGAGGAATTTCGAAAGGTCGTAAAATCATGGATTCATACCCTCAAACATGATGTTAGCTGCAGCTTGTATTCCCGTTTCGGCACCCCATTCGCCATCAACAATTCCGCCAACCAAGGAACCCTGGTATCGAATAATTACCGTTCGGGCACACCGAACAACTTCATCGCCGTCAGCGGCAATAGAATACAGGAGATTCTCTTTGAACGCGGCGGCAAGATGCACGGCTGCATGCCCGGCTGCGTTGTAAAGTGTTCCATCATCTATCCCGACAAAGATGGGAAACGGCTCTGCTCTGCCTACGAATATGAAACGATAGCATTGCTTGGAACCAATCTGGGCATTATGGATAATGATGCCATTGCGAGGCTCAAGTTCATGTGTGACGATCTTGGGGTCGATGCCATAGAAACAGGAAGCAGTCTTGGTGTCGCTGCGGATGCTGGAAAAATGTCGTTTGGAGATTGGAAATCCGCTGCACGACTTCTGGGCGAGATCGAAGAGGAAACGCCGCTTGGCGTGGCCTTGGGCAACGGTGTGGTAGCCACCGCAAAATATTTAAACGTAAGCCGTATACCGGCTTATAAAGGGCAAGCCATACCCGGCCATGATCCCAGATCGGTAAAGGGGACCGGTGTTACCTATTTCACGAGCCCCATGGGAGCGGATCACACGGCAGGACTGACTTACCGGATTCCCAAGAACAAAGACAAGCAGGCTGAGAATTCGCTTAGATCTCAGATTCAGGCAGCCACCTGCGATGCATTTGGCTACTGTTTAAATTCTGTTCCTGGCGGCCGTGCATCCGTTTATCAATTTTTCGCAGATCTCATGAATGCGAGATATGGGCTCCGGATGACTCCCAAGGATATCATGGAGGTTGGTAAGCAGACTCTGCGAGACCAGCTCGCTTTCAATGAAAAGGCCGAGTTCGGCAAAATGGATTCGAAAGCCGCTGTCTTTGTCCGGGAGGAGACCATTGCTCCGACGGATCAGCTTTTTGATGTGGATGATGCAGAGATGAGAAACATCTGGAAGGGATTGGATTCGTATCAGGAAAAGAAAAAGGCTTGGGAAGTCCGCATACCGCCGCTGCCCGATATGATGTTCGGCGCGGGGGTTGCTGAGAATATAGGGCAGAGGATCCGGCAGCTAAGAGTGAAGAAGGTATTGCTGACAACCGATCCTGTCATGTTCTCATTGGGAAGGGCTGATGAAGTTCGCAAGATTTTGGAGTCGAGTGGCATATCCACGGTTATTTTTTCGGAGGTGGAGCCTGATCCTTCCATTGAACTCATCGAGCGGGCCGGGAAGATATACTTAGATAATGGTTGTGATGGAATATTGGGCCTCGGGGGCGGGAGTTCGATGGATACCGCAAAAACAGTTGGACTTAGGGTATCCCACCCCGGTGAGATGAGAGAGTTTGAAGGGATTGTGGGCGGGGGTGGCAAGATTAGACCTATTCTCCCGCCGATCGTCTGCATCCCTACTACTTCCGGGACAGGAAGCGAGGTGAATCCTTGCGCAGTGGTAACGGATAAGGAGAGAGACCTAAAAATTGTATTAATGAATAATCACTTAATTCCCAAACTGGCGGTGATTGATCCAGCCTACTGTAAGACGATGCCAGCCGGCCTCACCGTCGAGTCGGGAATTGATGCACTGGCCCATTGCATTGAGGGGTACGTTTCATTGGCAACCCCCTATCACCCTTATTTTGAGTCCTATGCGGTTTACGGGATAAAGTTGATCGGACGAAGCCTCCCTCGGGCGTATCAGAACGGAAATGATATTGCCGCCCGTGCCGATATGTGCATGGCGGCAGTCTGCGGCGGCCTCGCCTTCCTAAAGGGGTTAGGCATGGGACATGCCATTACACACGTTCTTGGGGCTCATTATCATATGCCCCACGGCCGGGCAGCCATTTATGGGCTTGTCTGTTTTGTGAAGGCCAATAAGGAGACTTGCAAAGAGCAGTTTATCGATATGGCGCAACTACTGAATCGCTCCAACGATCTGGAGGAGAGCCTGCTTGAGCTCTACCGAAAGGTCGGTATTCCCATTAGTCTAAAGGCCCACGGCATTCCAAAAGACGACTTGAAGAAAATTGCCTTTTATGCCTCCAGGGATGCAGTGAATATGGCCACGGATCCCGCCAGTCCAAGCCAACAGAAGAT
>Ga0214474_1000730_pt1 | contig 15690 bp, 15 predicted proteins | sample RVTome_2_FD_187335 | JGI IMG/M metagenome (GOLD analysis project Ga0214474, IMG submission 187335) | Soil microbial communities from uranium-contaminated site in the Upper Colorado River Basin, Wyoming, United States - RVT95D214 HiSeq ...
GAATGATCGTGGTACCAGAGAGTTGTCGCCCGCTGATTGTTGGGGTATTCGAAGAGGGCAGAACCGGTTTGCCAGGTTCTTCCGTCCAGTGCTGCTTCAGCCTTGAACTGGTCATAGTAAGTACCTACCGTTGCATAGCCCGCCGGGATATTATTGGCTGCGGGCAGATACCACGCTTCGGGGAAACCATCACTGTCTTCAGTTGTATGTGCCCCGTGCACGTGGGTGATCATAGGTACAGGACCGGTATAGGGTGACGGGTCGGTTCCCATCATATCGCGACCCATCTCGCCTCCGGGTGGATTGGCCCAGTGAAGGGTCTGGTCTATAGGGAGAAGGTGGGGCAGATAATTACCACTCTCATCAACCAGGTCATTGATCCAGTTGACCTGTGTGGTCTTGCCATATGTTGCCTCTATGGTGAATGCAGGGTAATTGAAGGTAGCATTGTCAGTAATGGATCCATAGCTCCAGACGGTCGTTGCCGGAAACCCCGCCGGCAGAATCTGCTGTTGGAACTGCCTTACTGCAATTTCGTAGTAGTCGACAGTTGCATTCGAACTTGTTATGGGCATTTCCGGAGGGATTACCAGAGGTGTTACGTACTTGGTGATGCTTAGTGGGTCCAGCGTTCCTCCGGGGAGTGGAAATGGGGAAGGTGGTATCAAAGGCTTTGCCCCCAAAACTGAACTCACCGGAAGCGCTAAGGTTAATAGCATCGCTATCAATACCAGGGTGTATAATAATTTCTTCACTGATTCCTCCTTTTTATTGAAGTGTCTTCAATTAGTATCTGCTTGAACACTCATCAATATTCATTCACATATGCGCCTCCTCGTCGTAACCCCCCCCCCTTAAATCCGCCCGCAAGATAATCTTTCTCATGCGCTCCTATTTGACCGGTATGGCAGAATAAACATGCGTTCGGGCTCGTACCCTGGGCGCTGGAGGCTCCTGTCTGCTTTGCCGGCGGCGGGGGCCTCCTTACTTTATTTCCCTATCTCTTCTCCCTAATATCAACAGTATTAATGACACATACGTAATTGCACCTGTTTTTCCGCTTTCGCTACCTACTTCAGGTTATGGCATCAAACGATTTCTTTCATCTTATCAAGCCGTTAATGTACTAGTCATAAAACCCAAAACAAAAATATTTCATTTTTGTAAAAAAACGCCAAACTTCAAACGAAAAGCAGCCAGCGGCCTGAACTACTGGCTGTAAACTCGTGTTTAGCTAATTCTTCTGAAAGCGCTGGATAAGTCAAGCCAGGCTTTTCTTCGTTCATTCATCATAAGAGTTGATATAGACGGAGAAAAAGCCTCTGCCCGTCCCGCAGCAAAGCTAGTCTTTCGAGAAAGCCAATCTTTCTGGTCGTCTCGACCAGGAAGAGAACCGCCCATAGCCACAGTAGCCGCCATAGTCGTATTTGCCTTGCTAGGCGTGTACCGTCTCATTGTATCTAGGGTGACACCGTTTCAGATGTTATTTATACCTGGGTTCTCGGGTCTATTTACATTCGCCACCAACTATCCTAAGTACCTTGCTTTCAAAAGATTCGAGCTGTGACTCTTATGGGAATAATGGGCCAATCCCGCACTTAAGCCATGCCTAGTACGTATGGTACACTGATGGCTTGGCATCACACATAATGTAGAGAGGAATATGTCAGCGAATTGGAAATCATCACCAATGATTGCCTCGGTTGCCCTTGTCGGGGTAACGGCAGTCTGGGGTTATACTTTTCTTGTTGTACAAGATGCTATAGCACGCATGCCAGTCATGGACTTTCTAGCGTGGCGCTTTGTAGTAGCCAGTGTTGTGATGATTGCCTTGCGTCCAACCTGCCTGCGTAACGTGACGCGTCTCGAATTGCTGCGCGGCGTTGGACTAGGCACAATACTTGGGCTGGGTTATATCGCTCAAACATACGGCTTGCGCTATACATCCGCAGCTATTTCGGGGTTCATTACCGGCATGTTTGTCGTTCTTACGCCAGTTATGTCATGGATATTACTTCGCCGTAAAACCAATCGTAATACCTGGATGGTAGTAGCACTGGCTACTGTGGGCCTGGCACTACTCAGTCTCAACGGTTGGTCAGTTGGAATCGGTGAGCTGCTCACACTAGGATGCGCCGTATTTTTCGCTATTCATATAGTTGGTTTAGGTGAATGGTCATCGCAATACGAGCCGTACGGCTTTTCCTTACTTCAAATTGGGGCTGTCGCCGTAATATCGCTCATAGCTGCTACACCTGGAGGAATTGCCGTGCCGCCCGATCCCGGAGTGTGGGGAGTTGTAGGGATTACAGGGGTGCTAGCAACCGCTGTAGCTTTTTTTGTACAGACGTGGGCTCAATCACTTGTATCAGCAACGCGTGCAGCGGTGGTAATGACAATGGAGCCGGTCTTTGCCGGATTATTCGCTGTTGTCATTGGTGGAAACCAGCTGACACTGCGAACTCTCGCTGGTGCAGCGTGCATACTGGCAGCAATGTTCATTATCAATCTAAAATCAGGTCGGAGCGCTACGCGACTGAAAACATAACAGCCTCCAAGACTACTTGATTATGGTTACAGCGTTGAGTGCAGAAGGGACGACTCAAACGCCAACGCCTTTTGAAGCACATGATCCCAGGTCATTAGAATTCCAGGGACACCTTACTAATCAGGCCCCCTACAAATCAGGTATTATGTCCCCAGAATAGTGCGAGGAGAAACTGGTACCGGCGGCGCAGTAGGTACTCATTAACTGCTTCAATCAGAGGCCTAATTAGATTATAATTGATAACGCCGGTTCCTTGTGCTAATTTATTGGCGAGAAAGTCGCATGGGTATGACACTAAGGATAGCCTTTGATGCAAATATATACAATCGGACACAGTAACCACACGCAAGAGCAATTTCTGAGGTTGCTGACTGATGCAAGTATCCGGGTCCTCGTTGATGTGCGAAGTAATCCCAATAGTCGCTGGGCCACATTTGCAGACAGGGATAATCTGAAGGAGATTTTGCAGTCAGCGCAAATTCAATACATTTACCTAGGTGATGCACTAGGCGGTCGTCCATCCAATTCAGATAGTTACAACAATCAAACAGGTAAAGTAGACTATCAAGCAATTCGAGAAAAAGAATATTTCAGACACGGGATAGATCGCCTTCTGAGTGAACTGAAACGATATCGGGTATGTATTATGTGTGCGGAGGAGGATCCGACTTCTTGTCATCGTAATCTTCTGGTTGCTGAGGATTTGCGCCAAGCGGGTGTAAAAGTGTTTCATATCCGTGGTGACGGCCGTATACAGACAGATGAAGGACTGTGGAAAGAAAAGGTTGGCGTAGCGGCCAGCCAATATCAACTTCCACTGTGAAGATGCATTGACCATCTATACGATCGGGTTTACTAAAAAGACTGCGGAAAAGTTTTTTGAAGCCCTGAAGGGCAGTGGTGCCAAGCATCTTCTAGATATCCGCCTTAGCAACAACTCCCAACTGGCAGGGTTCACAAAAAGAAATGACTTACGTTACTTCCTTAAACGTCTCGTTAATATGGAGTATCACGAAGTGCCGATATTGGCACCCGACGAATCGATATTGAACGAATATCGCAAAACTGGCGATTGGGCAAAATATGAGAAAAGGTACTTGGAACTGATTCGACAGCGTGGTGCCGAAAAGTGCATCAATCCGGTGTTATTTGAAGAGGGAGTCGTATTACTCTGTAGCGAACCTGAACCCACTCATTGTCACCGTCGGTTGGCAGCAGAATACCTGGCCCAGACGTTATCATCAGAAGCCAAAGTCAGAATTGTCCATCTATGAAGAGGGCTTAAGAATGCGCCAGATCATTGTGATAACTGACCTAACGCAGATGCCGGAGGGGGATCAGGTATGCGTGGTTGGAATTAACGAATACGGTGAGTGTATACGTCCGGTTTGCGAAGGTGGTTTCCAGAAGAGATACCTTTACGTTGGTAAGAATGTGGTCATACGCCCCAGAGCCAGAATTGAGTTTGATTTTACTGAAGCTAAGATTGAGCCCCCTCACATAGAAGACAGGACGTTTGACCCTAGCTTCATCATTAACCACGGATTGTGTAGTAATGCTGATTGGGAGAGTATATTGCGAAATAGCTCATATGCTAGAGTAGAAGATATTTACAACGGGTTCCTGCAAGATGGTAAGTGGGTTAAACCAGGCTCGCCGACCAGGTCTATCGCCACTTTATCGAAGGCTTCTACTGCAAATGTCCAAGTGCCAGAGTGGGAAGGAAAACTCAGATATAGACTATCTTTTAGAGATGTTACGGGACATTTGTTTGACTGCGCCGTGAGCGATTTGGCTTTCCGCGAGCTGATTTATAAAGAGGTAAAGAAGAATAATCATCCTCGTTCTGATGTATCACGCGAACTAACAGGGATTTTGAAACGTGTCGATCTTATATATTTGCGTCTGGGACTAGCTCGTCCTTTCAAGAAGTCAACTGCGGATGAGCCCCGATGTTACCTGCAAGTTACCAGTGTGCATACCTTTCCTGATTATCTGCACGGCAAGACCTTCGCTGATTTTTTGACTTAAGCGCTATCCAATTCTTCCAATGTAATTAGTGGACCAGACGATGACTTCGAATTACGCATTTCTTTTTGGAAAAATGGACACCATAAGCTAATTAATGGTCACCATTATGGTGGGGCGGGAGACAGTGGACCCCCACGCCTTTTGAAGCACATGATCCCAAGTCATTAGAATTCCAGGGACACCATACCAATCGGGCCTGCTACAAATCGGGTATTACGTCCCCAGAATGCAGAATTAAGCGTCCTTGGCAAAGGCAAGATTCATTCCCACCAATATCCGTTGGGGTCATAATCTTCCCACCAATCAAATTCGTTGGGACTATAATCTAATGCCTCCTGGATGTCTTCAAATTGGTGATCATACACAAAGTAGTCATCAAAGTACATATCCCACCAATATACGATACTGTAAGTCGTTGCCTCTACTGGCATGTATCCATCAACAGTTGCTTGTACCAGCAGCCATGCATGGTTACCTGTACCAAAAGGCGAATCTCCGGTCACAATCAGAGTGTTGTATCCCTCGTTCTCAAGTCTCCATTCCAAGTATGCACTCATTTCGCTGCAGTCAAATTCGCCAGCTACATAAGCTCCTTCGCTCCATTCCCAGCGATCGAGATACTCCTCCAAGTCGGAAACCCCGTAGCGCTGTTTCGCTAACGACGCGTAGTAAAACCGAAATTTCACTCTCTCAACTTCATATTCTAGATTGCTAATCTGGATATTTTTAGACTCTATTTCTTCTTCTTGAGCTTGAATTTCACTCAGTTGCCCTGCTGTCAGAGTCTGACATTCCTGCAATTGCGAATCAGAGACCCGCCATTGAATGATGCTGAAAACACAAGCCACAAACAGGATAACTATTATGGGTATATATACCTTTTTCATTTCTTCACCCTCCCTCATCGAATCGCACAGAATTCCAGGGACACCATGCCAATTAGACCTACTACAAATTAGGTATTATGTCCCCAGGATAATGCGAGAGCAAGTCCATCGCTCAACCCAAAAGAGCATACCCCTCCTGAATTTCAGATACCTGTCTCTGATCTATTTGGACTTTGCCAATAATGATTGGCTTAGATTGATTTGGGGGAAGATATGTAATGGATAGAGGGGGTAAAGGAACATCACCCAGAATGAGAACTGAAAGGCTAGATGAAATCTACGAGGTTTTCTATGGAAAGAATGGAACTCACATATTTGACAAACCTTTTACTCCCTCCGAAACGAAAGCGTTGTATCTGTGCGTTACAAAAGCAATCATTTCACCCGGATTCACCTTCCATAAGTTGGCAATCTCTGGAGTATACCCAGCCACAATCCACGGGGCAAACTCGAATATGTGTTGGAGCAAATCATTCGCTGCGTCTTGATTGGCAGTGTTGACTTCTAGGCTAGATACTGTTGTGAAGTCAAGATAATGTATAAGCACTGAGTGTGTATGGGTAGTGCCGGTAGGTATGAAGTTGACGTAGTGCCGCGTTGCAAGGTCTTTAGCATATGCCCAAACTAGTGTTGGTCTATGTATGACGTGTAATCCAGATCGGTATGGCTGCAGTATCCAATTCTGCGTGAAAAGTAGTTTGGCTTTACTGGCTGATTTATTGGACACTGCCTCTGCATCGATCTGAGCTCTAATATCATCGAAATTGCCAAACTTTGCTAATGCTTTAAATACCGGACGCCGCTCAAGGCTGCTTACCCTATTAGTGTACGCAGCTGTGCAAATGACTATAGTCGTGAGGGTTATGGATAAACTCACATAGTAGGGCGCGTACAAACCACTGATACGGTAGACCAGAGCCGTTATCAGACTACAAACAGTAAAGATACTCACATATAAGATTAGTAGATTTCTGTCAGCGCGGTTGATGTGCGACATTACGAAACTGTTAGTCATTAATAACCTCCGAGCTGGAATTTAATCCAAAAGGCTATATCGTCATCAGCTGGCGGAGTGCCATATGCGGGACCAGAACCTTGCTTAGAATATGGAGATGAACTTCCGTACAGTACCGTCTCCGCGAGCACCCGTGCATCGGAGTAGGAGACAATCTCAACAATATAGGTTATTTGATAACCTGGCTGGCCATCCATATAGGTGCCATCTTTTTCATCGCTCCTCGTAATGGCTGCTAAATATGCAATATCATCTTTGTTATCTGGCCACAGTGTGGTTGGGAGTAGTTGTTGCACATCTTTGTATAACCTACCGTCATTAGCCCAGACAACCAAAACTGTGTCAGATACCAGTAGATCGGAGGTCAGGCATGTCTCTCGATCATTAAGCACTTGCAGGACTTGGGAAGCTACATCTGAAGCAATTGATTCCACACGTTTTGTTGGTCCCCATGTGATGTATGCTGCTCTTAGTAGCATAAGGTTTGCGATGATAAAGAGAGCAGCAATTATCCACAGTATATGTTTTTTGTCCACATCAACACCTAATCGTTCCCTGTTTAATCTCGAAGTTCGCTCTTCTCTACCTTTACCTTCTTGTCCTCTCTAACTGTCAAGGGGAGATGTCACCAATAAATCTCTATGCTTTCTACTGTCCCATCACTTGGCTCAAAGAAAGACCCTAGAGTATTATCGGACTCCCAGACAATGTGGCGAAGTTCTGCGTCGGAATCCGCTCCGTTGAATCTACGCTTCATAGCATTTACATCGCTTTGCCATCTTTCATATTCAGAATATTCCAACCCGTATGGCATATTTATGTTTATCCAACCAATCGGTCTGCCTTTCTCAACATAGGCAATTGTGTCGTGACTTCCTACATCACCAATTGCGTATGTAATTGTCCAAGGGTCAAACAAGGGGATTGGCTTAAGCTCAAACTCCTCACCTGTGCAATCCACAAATACTAATCCCATATCTACAGTGTTAAAAACATTGAGGGCGTGACCGTCCCACTGATCAATAAAGTTCACCGAAACAAAAGCTGCTTTTATCCCGGCCTGTTCCGCATTATTGTGAACCCTCTCCGCAAACCACCCACAGATACGCCCACTCAGTATGGCTTCTCTATAGTAATATGTATCCGTATCGTCTTGCTCCAGAAAGCTCATGAGTTGATTGAAAGTAGGATTGACAGCATCGGCATCATTTACAAGACCTACGTAATCTGAGTCAGTCCACACCCTTGACGAACTATAGTCCGCGTATTTCAATATTCTTGGGAGGTCTCTACTATCATATACTCTTATTCCAGTGTCCCTGTACCTCTGAAGTTCATTCTCTAAATCAAGAATCTCCTCCCGATAATCAGTAATCTGCTCCTGATACAAAGTTATGTCATTCTCAAGAGCAGCTATCCTGGCCCTAAGAGGTACAATCGTCAGCTGCTGGTCAAGAAATGCTGTAGCTATACCAATAAATAGCACGATGAGGATAACAAAAACAACCTTCGTTTTCTTACTCATTCCATCCTCATTTTTCCCGTTGCAATATATCATAAGAGAACTGGCGTGGGCTGTCAATACAACTAGCTTTGTCTACGAGCGAGGGTGTATTACTTAGCGACAGGACGCGCTCTGAGAGGCAGAAAGCGGGACATAGTGATTATGTTCTGGCTATGAAAAAACACCAAAACGGGTATTTTAGGTTAAAACACAGATGAAAGCGTCTATGAAAGGGCAGAAGCACCAGAACGATTATGGCCACTACGAATCGGGCACTATGCCCCAACAATAGTCACGAGCGGAAATAAATTTGGGAAGGTGGCATAATTAATAAGCTAAACCAAGATGAAAGCATTAGTGCAGCGGGTTTCCAGGGCCTCAGTGAGCGTGAATGACAGAATAGTGGGCAAGATTGGCCCGGGGCTGGTGGTCTTTCTGGGCGTTGCTCAGGGTGATGCGAAGGAGGATGCCACCTACCTGGCAAACAAAGTGGTTAACCTGCGTATTTTTGCCGACGAATCAAGCAAGTTTTCCCTCTCGGCGCTGGAAACAAGAGGAGATATTTTAGTAGTAAGCCAGTTTACCCTTCTGGCTGACACACGCAAGGGGAGACGACCCGACTTCACCGCCGCCGCCCCGCCGGACCTGGCGAAGGAATTATATGAGTTTTTTGTGGAGCAAGTTCGCGTCACAGGACTCAAGGTAGAAACAGGGCTTTTTCAAGAGCATATGCTGGTGGAAATCTACAATGATGGACCGGTCACTATATCGCTGGAAAGCAGGCACAAATAAAAGTCAAAATACAGGATGCAAAATGCAAAGTGCAAAATGAGAGATCAAACCTTACGAAACTTTTGAGATTGCTTCGGATACAACCTCAGACCATGTGTTTTATCTCAAAAGGCAGCGCTGGCACCGAAAATACCCTTTTGCAGGATAGATTGCAGTACCAGCGCCGGCGATATATTAGTCTTTTGGAATGACTGGTAAGAGCAAGTGGGAGGGGTATCTACCATCGCGGTAGATTTTATGGAGTGTTGGTTTGCTGCTGCAGACGTGCCACATTACATCATACGTTTCGGGGTCGGTAGGAATATCGATGCTTGATATCTCCAGCTTGATGCGATGGCCTGCCTTAAACGTATAAGAAATCGGGCGTAGCTGAGCGACGTATTCCTTGATCGCCCCCGGTTCTACGGGAATTGATTTTGTGAAGTCGTGCCCGATTTCCCAGGGCGTTGTCTTATTCTTATCGAGGGCCCTGAAAGAGGCCTTGAGCCAGCCCGACGCCAATGGTAGTATGCCGCTGTTATCCGAAGGTTCGTCTCTTACGTCTATTCTGAAGTTTGTATCGTCTGCATCTATGGCAGCGTAAAAGATTATCCTCGGGGCGCCGGTCACCTGCAGGTCTTCGGCTAGGGGCGGAGTCAGATACTGAACACGGGCTCTTTCTTCCGATACATAAAGGGGCTGCTGGACAAAACAATCCGGAACATCGTTGTAATTGTCCGGTCCCGGCGACAAACTCTCCAGGCTGTTAAGATAGAATTTGGTCCAGGCAGTACTTTCAATCGGCCACTCATTCGCCTTGGACCATTTGTTGTCCACCGCGGTATAGTATCTTATCGGTGGCTCATCCATAATACCTGTATCAATACCCTTAAGCCAGTAATCATACCATCTCAAGACCTCTTCCTGTTGTGTCTTCCACGGGCGGGTCCCCATATTAGAATACAGTAAGAGTTTCTTGGGGACTTTCAGCGTGTTATAGATATTAATCTGCGGTTGGGAGAAGAAGCTGAATAGAGGCCCTCCCACATAAGCGGGCACCTTTATCCTGTTAACCCTGTTGCAAACTGACCTCTCCCGATAATATGGCCCATCATTGGGATTCAGCATGAAGTCGAAGAGAACAGGATTTTTCTCCGGATACTTGAGCAAATGATAGAGGTAAGGGTATTGTCTTAGATCCGGATTACTCAGGGCTTTCTCTACAAGCTGTTCCAGCTTTTTGGGAGGTGTGTTCTTTATCATAGCTGGTACAACATTCTTGGGGGCATAGCCACACCGTGCGGGATACGTACCGGTGTACAGACCGTAGAGAAATATGTTCAGAACTCCGCCTTCATACAAACCGTGGTTATATAAGTCGTCGGCGAATATCTCCCAGGGACAGATTGCTTTCAGATGTGGCGGCTGTTCCGCGGCTACAAAAAGCTGAATTGTGGCAAAATAGCAGATACCCGCCATCCCAATTTTGCCATTGCACCAGGACTGCTGCGCCAACCACTCTACAATATCGGCGCCGTCTTCTCCTTCCTTTTTAGAAAAGAGGCCTTCATATTCACCCTCCGAGTAGCCTGTGCCTCTCAAATCCCCTATCACGTAAACGTAACCCCGGGGCACGAAAAAGTCGGGGTTGCCAGCTTCTATTGATGCTTCAAAAACCGATTTTCCGAATGGTTGCGGAGGCGTGTCAAATGTTTGTACCTCCTTGCCGTAAGGAGATAAAGCAAGCAAGGCCGGGAACTTGCCAGGTGCGCCCGGACGGTAAATATCAACCGCCAGCCGCACTCCATCACGAGCTGGAACATAGACATTCTTTTCGACCTTTACGCCGTACATTGCCTTAGACCCAACCTCTTTTTTACCGCGTGCCATTGTTCCTCCTTTTGGGCTTTCTTCGCCTCGCCTTTTACAAATCTACTTCAAGCTGACGTATATATACCGCCATCGGCCATCAGCGGCATAGGTAAAATTCTATTGATATACTAATGATCCCTTTCATGAAGCATTTTCCAGGTTTCCCTCATACGCCTTATCTTTTATAGAATAATAACTTATTCTGCTCAGAAGTTTAAAGCAATAATAACAGACTTTATGGATATTTTCATCGACGACATCCGCCCCCATTATTGTGTCAATCCCCAAAATCCCATTTTGTTCGCAAGGTTCCGTTATGTCCCAGCCCATCCCAACATTTCAACGGCAAAATTCTAGCCTCCGTTTATGCGTGGGAATGGTAACAGGGATTGCGGGGACACAATAACATAGAACTCTTGCCGTTCAGCGTGCGCGTCTAATGTGGCATGGTCATATTGCTTATGGCAATGTAAGGCAATATACTTCGTCTTGCACCTCCTTATAGTGTATTTCTGTTTCCCAAAATCAAACCTTACACCATAAACCTAGGAGATGCATTGCTCTTTCATGATACCTGCTTTGTGCAACACCAAAATGTGCATAATATTTCCAGCGAAGACTAAGTCCTGGGTTATTTGTTTGTCATTATCTCTGGGCTGAGGAGATGGAGCAGAACATCTGAGCGAAAGCTGCAAGGATGACATATAGGCCAAGGAAGGTAATTCTCGTGGTTATCATCTTAGGCTTAATCGCGCTGACCATAAACCTCGTGGCGTATCCGCAGCAAACAATTACGGCTGTCTACACGCCTCAGAGATATGAAGTATTCAGCGCAATTGCATATAGAAATCCCGGGCTATCCTAGAACTTCTGTAGAGACCATCTGCGGGCTTCTGCAGATTGGAAAGATATGTTCCCCATTTCTCAGATGAGGCACCGTTCTTTTTGATATGCCTGAAACTTAAATCTTTCTAGTGCGAACGGCAGAAACTCTGAGGCAGGCAACTTCTCCAAGACAAGCTCGGCGACTATTCTACCTACTGCCGGTGAGTGCATGAAGCCATGACCGCTAAAGCCACAGGCGAGATACAAGCCCTTCATTCCCAGAACCGTGCCGATGATAGCATTGGCATCCGGGGTATTCTCATAAAGTCCGGCTTGGGCTCTGCATACGCCAATGTCTCCGAGCAAGGGCAGACGATGGGAGGCGATTTCAGCTATAATCGGCAGAAATCCCCAGTCCACGCCGGTATCGAAGCTCTCCTGCTCCTCAGGGTTTCTCATGCCGAAAATCAGGCCTTGACCTTCCCGCCGCAACCAGAAACCATTATGGAACTCGACAACCATCGGTGCATTTTTGGCGACTTCCTGCAGTGGCGTGGTAACAAAAATATGTCGCCGCGAAGGGTGAACTGGTATATCAACGCCAACTATGTTCCCGATTTGACCCGTCCAGGCGCCAGCAGCAACAACCACCGTCGGTGACTGAAGCTTGCCCTTTGCGGTAGTTATACACCAGGCACGCCCAGTCCGCCCCATACTGGTAACCTCTGCCTCCTGGCATATTTTCACCCCCAGCCTCTTGGCGGCGGAGGCGAAACCCTGGACTACTGAATAGGGATCAGCATAGCCGTCAGCGGGACAGTAGGTGGCACCAAGAATATCGTCAATATTAAGCCGGGGGACTATTTCCCTCGCTTCCTGTGGTGAAAGCAGATTCACTTCCACCCCAAGGCTGCGCTGCAAGGCTACGCTTTGACGGAAGGTCTCAAGCTCTTCCTCAGTGGTTGCCAGCATCAGGTAGCCATTCTGGCGGAAGTCAGCAGGATGACCGGTTTCTTCTTCGAAGCGTTCAAAAAAGCGTACGCTTTCTACGGAAAGCTTAATATTAGCCTCCGTGGAGAACTGCTGCCTGATGCCACCGGCACATCTCTCGGTTGAACCTGAACCAATGAACTTCTTCTCCAGGACGGTGACATCATGGCAGCCCATTTTTGCCAGGTGGTAGGCGATGCTGCACCCAATAACGCCAGCACCGATGATGATTACCTCACTGGTGTCCATTTATTCCTTTAAGTATCTCATCTTCCTTAGGGTTTACTGGATAGATCCTTTCACTAAATCCATCTTTTATCAGGTTATTTAGCATGGTGAACCCCCACTTCCCAGGGTCTTTGGAAGCACCCAAAAGAGCTATGGAACGCGCATTAAACAGCGCGTGGAATTTTCCCCCAGTCATAGGCGGCTCACATTCCAAGGCGAAATCCCGTCAATAATCTCGGTAGTAAATACCAACAGGCATTTCCCTAAACATTATCGTCTGACAATGTCAACTTAAATGTATCGTAAAAACATCATAAAAACAATTAATACCGACGCATACTTCGAAAGTTTAACATAAGCACGGTTTGAGTCACTGCTGTGTGAGATATTTGAAATACTTCATCGTATTGTTATCTCTGTTGTCCATGATTAGGCAGGCTACGAAAAGGGCTTTTACCGGTTAAGGCAGGGTTAAAGCACGAATAGAGCCAGAGTGGGATTTAACAACATCAATAAACTACCTGGCAATCTTAGCTCTCTGTCCTTCGACTTTTTCTGAGCAGATTGCCCAAGGCTGGATTGAATTTATCACTTAGCATTTAAGGCAACTGGAAAATTGCACATTTCGCTAGTTTGTGCAGTGCGTCGCAATAGGGATTACAGTCCTGGTGCAAACTCAGCCGCCGCCACTTTGGCAGCTTCCCTATTTCTCCCTATGAGACCCTCGTTTCTTCCTCCGCAAGCTTCAAGTGTCTCTTTAGCGCCGGGAACATTATCCACAATGATGGGCCGGTAACCATATTGCTGGAAAGCAAGAACAAATGAAACTCAAAATGTAAAATGCAAAGTGCAAAATGAGAGATCAAACCTTACGGAACTTTTGAGATTGCTACGGGGCTTCCGCCCCTCGCAATGACATGGCGGGGTAATGATTGCATTTGCAACTTGTTGCAATAATTTTCCTGTCCTGCTATAATCGTGGCAGTTGGTTTCTTCCAAGATTCCCCTCTTAAGATAAGAGCGGAAAGGGGACTTATGGAAGTAACCCCCTTTATCCCCCTTACTCTAAGGGGGAAATGTGGGAATAGTGAATCTGAAATGAGCTGCCACGAAATCCTGCGCAAGAACGGGCACCGCTTAACTCCCCAGCGCATGCTGGTCATCGAGGCGCTTCACAATGCCGATAAGCACATCAGCGCTGAAGAACTCTACGAGCAATTACACAGTCGCTATCCTTATGCCAATATATCGACCGTGTATCGCACCCTGGACCTGCTGAAGGAACTAAATCTGGTTACGGAAGCCGACTTCGGCGAAGGGCGTGTCCGCTATCATGTTGCCGAGAAAGGGCATCACCATCACCTCGTCTGCCGTAGCTGCGGCAAGGTAATAGACCTGGAGGACGCTGTGCTGCGTCCGCTAAAAGATGCTCTGCTTCAGAAATGTGGCTTTGACGCCGACTTGAGGCACGTGGCCATTTCCGGAGAGTGCAAGGTATGCCGCAGAAAAAAGGGGAAATAAAAGCATTGCTATGGGTGACGTTCAAGAAAAGCTAAAAGTTCTGCTGGACTACTGGATCGAACATAACAGCGAGCATGAGAAAGAGTTTCGTGACTGGGCTGACAAAGTTGCTTCATCATCCAGCGAGGTAGCAAAACAGCTACAAAAAGCCGCCGTCAAGATGGCTTCAGTCAGCGACGAACTAACGAAGGCAAAACAGGCTCTGCCCGGGAGCAAGGGGAGGGACTAGGATGTGTATGGCTAAACTCTATGAAGCTAAAGAGGGCAACAAGCCGATTGTGGAAAATATCGCCCGCCTGACAATTGGCGACCGGCAGGTGGAAGTAGAGACCCTTTTCGGAGAGAAGAAGGTCTTTCAGGGCAAGGTGCGCCAGATAGACTTCTTGAAGTCTCAAATACAACTGGAAAGGGATTAATTTTTTTGCTTAATAGTTGCAATTAATTGCAATAAAACGGAGCGCTGAAAGGAAAGATCATGAGAAGAAGAATTCTGATAGGCGTGCTGGTAGTGGTGCTTGTGGGGGTCGTTGTAGCGGTACTGGTGCGTGCCCAGAATGCCCCTCCTTCGGTTGATATCATGGCCGGCAGCTCGCTTATCGCCAACATTATTCAGGATGTAGCCGGTGACAAACTGGAAACTCGCACCCTTATACCGCCGGGTACCTGTCCGGGACACTATGATGTAAAGCCGAGCGAGATCGTGGCGTTGAATAACAGCAAGGCCCTTTTTATTCACAATTTTCAACAGACCTACGAAAATGTCACCGGAGCAATTGAAGCTGTGGAAAACTCCGACCTTATTATCGTGGTCCTAAATGTTACAGGCAACTGGATGGTGCCCTCGGTCCAGGCTGAGGCAGTAGGCAAGATTGCGCAGGCCCTGGGCGAGATAAACCCGGAGAACGCTGCGTATTATCAGGGGAAAGCCGCAGCAAGGGCGCAAGATATCTTAGAGAAGGGCGAAGACGTAAAAGAGAGATTACTGGAAGCTGACGTAGAACAGGTAAAGGTAATCTGTGCTGCCATGCAAGAGGGATTCGTAAGGTGGGCAGGGTTCGATCTCGTGGGAACCTTCGGCCGGCCTGAAGACTTAACCCCGGCGCAGAAGGCAGAGCTGATAGATCAAGCTAGAGAAGCCGGAGTAGCTCTGGTGATCGACAATCTCCAGAGCGGTTCCACGACGTTAGGCGCATCTATGGAACAGGATATTGAAGCCATCACGGTAACCATATCCAACTTCCCCGGCGGTCTGCAAAACACCGAGACCTGGGAGAAGGCAATAGATAAAAACGTTGATTTACTGCTGAACGCTTTGAATGAATGGGAGGAACAATATGGATAACACGGTCATCCGGATTCAAGACGCTGTAGTTTCCTACCGGGAAGATGTGGCTTTGCAGGGCGTGTCTCTGGAGGTGAAGAAAGGAGAGTTCATCGGCATTATCGGACCTAATGGCGCCGGTAAAACTACCCTGCTCACGGTGATCAACGGCCTGGG
>Ga0214474_1000731_pt1 | contig 15678 bp, 16 predicted proteins | sample RVTome_2_FD_187335 | JGI IMG/M metagenome (GOLD analysis project Ga0214474, IMG submission 187335) | Soil microbial communities from uranium-contaminated site in the Upper Colorado River Basin, Wyoming, United States - RVT95D214 HiSeq ...
CTCGATCGTGCGTCTCGGGGTCGTCGGCCATCCCCAGAAGGCAGAAGGCGCCCTCGCACAGGCAGACGACGGCGTCGAACCGGCGAAGGGCCCGGTAGGTCGCGGCGTCGGCTTTGATCCACTCTATATCGACGCCGGCCGCCTCCGCCGCTTTGCGAGCCTCGGCCAACATCCCCCTCGAGAGATCCACGCCGGTGACGCGGAACCCGCGCCGGGCGAGCTCGACGGAGTGCCGGCCAGTCCCGCAGCCGATGTCGAGGATCTCCGCGCCCGGGTCCAGTCCCAGTAGCTCAACGAGGAAATCCACTTCGCGCACGGTGTCCCTGGTGAACACCTCCTGCATGTAGATGGGCGCATGGCCGTCGAAGAAGACTTCCCATTCGCTCTGGCTTGCCATGGTCTCATGTTCTCTTTCCGGCACGCGCAGCCGTCACGCGCCGAATGCTCGGAGAGGTCTCCCGAGGGGCGGAAGGGAAAGCCCCTCATGCGAAAGGCGTACAATTGTACCTTCGAAGAATCCACACATCAGGAAAGGCGCCGGGCGGAGACCTCTCTTCCGCCAGACCCCTACGTTCTCAGATTGCGATGCGATTCGAAACGCTAGATGCAGAGGCAGGTTTCGCGTTGCGCGCCGTGACCCAGGCGGCGCAAGTCTGCCGTCGCCTCGAGGTCGAAGGTTCCCCCGCCGCCAGCAAGGCAGATCATTCGCCGGTGACGGCCGCCGACTTCGCGGCGCAGGCGGTCGTGGGCCGACTCATGCAAGAGGCGTTCCCTGCGGACGGCGTTGTGGCGGAAGAAGACAGCCGGTTGATTCTGGAGGATGCCTCACCCGATCGGCTGGCTACGGTGGTCGAGGCCGTTCGCCGCATCTTCCCGGAGGCGACGGCCGGGAAGGTGCGGCAGTGGATCGATCGAGGCGGCGAGCGGGCAGACCGGTATTGGGCGCTGGATCCCCTGGATGGCACGAAGGGGTTCCTGCGCGACGGGCAGTATGCCGTGGCCCTGGCCCTCCTGGAAGAAGGTCATGTAGTGCTGGGGGCGATTGCCTGCCCGAAGCTTGGGCTGGCGAAATGCGGCAGCCTGGACAGCCAAGGGACCGTGGCGATCGCCGTCCGCAGTTGCGGCGCCTTCGCTGCGCCCCTCGGGAGCGACGCGTTCATCCGCCTCAGCGTGTCGCCTGTTCGCGAACCCAAGCGAGCCCGTCTCCTACGGTCGTTTGAGGCCGATCACACGGACGTCACCAAGCTGGATCAGATTGCTGCGCTCCTGGGCGTTCAGGCGCCGCCGGTCCGGATGGACAGCCAGGCGAAGTCCCTCCTTCTCGCGGCGGGAGAAGGAGAACTGATCTTCCGGCTCATTTCGCCCCGCCGGCCCGACTACGCAGAGAGGATCTGGGATCAGGCGGCCGGTGCTCTCCTGGTGGAAGAGGCCGGCGGCCGGGTAACCGATCTGGCCGGCGCCTCCCTGGATTTCCGGGCCGGCCGGACGCTGGAGCGAAACATCGGTGTCTTGGCCTCCAACGGCTGGCTTCATACTGCGGCGCTTGAGGCGATCCATCAGGCAGGCGCCGATCGCAGGCCCACGGGACGAGCTGAATGAGCGGATCGGCGGCCGCGGTGCGACGCTGGCCGACCGTGCTTGCGCTGCTCATCTCGGCGGCAGCCGCTGCGGCCTCCGCCTGGGTGGCTCTGGGGGTCTTCGAAGGGCTACCCCATCTCGAGGATGAGATCGCCTTCCTGTGGGAGGCCGACGTCATGGCCGATGGAGAGATCTACCTGGCCTCTCCACCCTCGCCGCATTCGTTCCTCGTGCCCTTCGTTGTCGACCACGAGGGGCGGCGATTTGGGAAATACCCGCCGGGGTGGCCGGCTGCACTCTCCCTTGGGGCCCGCGCCGGAGCGCCGTGGGCGGTCAATCCGCTCCTGGCCGGCCTCGGGGTTTGGTTGATCTACCGGCTGGGCAGCCGCGTTGCGGGGCAGTGGATCGGGGTCCTGGCTGCCGCCCTGGCAGCCAGCTCGCCCAATCTCCTGATGCTCTCCGGGTCGCTGATGGGGCATGCCCTGGGGCTGGTGCTGGCAGCCGCATTCTGGTTGGCGTGGATCGATCTGTTCATCGCCCCGCCCGCCGGCGGGGCGAAAAGAGCCCCGGCGCCCCTGCTTGTGGCGGTTGCAGGGTTATCCCTCGGGCTTCTCGCTCTCACTCGGCCTCTGACGGCCGTCGGTGTCGCGCTGCCATGTGCGGCTCACGGGGTGTGGATCCTCCTCCGAGGCGATGCGAGATCACGGCGCCAACTTCTCGGCGTCGGCGCGCTTTCTCTGTTTCTCGCCGCCGTACTCTTTCTGTGGCAGGCCGCCCTCACCGGCGACCCCTGGCTCAACCCCTACACCCTGTGGTGGAGCTACGACAGGGTGGGCTTTGGCCCCGGGATCGGCCGGACGGCTTCGGGCCACAACCTTCACTGGGCCTGGGTCAACACGCGCTTCAGCCTGTCCGCAGGCTTGCACGATCTCTTCGGCTGGCCTTATCTCTCTTGGATCTTCCTCCCCTTGGGGATCTACGCGCTGCGCCGCAAGGCTGCCGGGCTGCTGCTCGCAGCGGCGATGCCGAGCCTGGTCCTGGTCTACGTGGCTTATTGGATTGGCTCGTGGCTCCTCGGGCCCCGCTACTACTATGAATCGCTCCCTGGCCTGGCCATCGCCTCGGCGGTCGGCGTTGCATGGCTTGGCGGGTGGCTGCGGCCGAGCCGGGGACGCCTCGCGCGAGCGCGCGCCTTCGGGGCGGGTGTTCTCCTGGTGCTCCTCCTGCTGATGAATGTGCGGTTCTACATCCCTCTGCGAGTCGGGGGGCTGCGCGGCCTCAATGGATTCACGCGCGAAGCCATGCGTCCTTTGCAGGACGCCGATCTCGGCCGGGCGCTTGTGATCGTGCACCCGGAAAGGACCTGGACCGAGTATGGGACGCTCCTGCCCCTTACCCCGCCGTTCGCTGAAGGCGACCTTCTGCTGGCCTACACTCGCGGCAAGGCGACCGACCGGGAGCTGGCTGACCTGCTCCCTGACCATCGTCTGATCCACTACTACCCGGACGAACCCGGCCGGTTCTACGATGAGCCGCGCTGAGCGCCAGCCGCAGCGTGGCCCTCGAGGCAAGAGGAGGACGACAATGGCTGTCAGAACGGCTGTCTCCACGGGAGCCCCCTGGGAGCCGATCGTCGGCTACTCGCGGGCGGTGCGAGTGGGTGACGTGATCCACGTCTCGGGCACCACCGGCATCGGGCCCGACGGCGAGATCGTAGCCCGCGGGGACCCCTACGCACAGGCCGTCCAGGCGCTGAAGAACATCGAATCGGCCCTGGTTCGTTTGGGCGCCGGCATGAAAGACGTCGTCCGAACGCGGATGTACGTGGTGGATATCGATGAGTGGCAAGCGGTCGGCCGGGCGCATGGCGAGGTCTTCGGAGAGATCCGTCCGGCGACGACGATGGTCGAGGTAAGCCGCCTGATCTCGCCCGAAATGCGAGTGGAGATCGAGGCCGAGGCCATTGTGGTGGGAGAGCCCTAGCGGGCCGCGGAAGTGCCGCCCGCTCCCGCAGAGTGTTCTAGAATCCCCGGTGTCGACTTGGGGTGTCCCAGGCTATGACGTCCATTCTGATCGTTGAAGATGACAAGACGGTCCGCGAGACCCTGGCGCTGAACCTGCGCGCCGAGGGGTATGAGGTGCTTGCCGCCGACGACGGCGAATCGGGGCTGAGGGCGGCGCGCGAGAGCCGCCCGGATCTGGTGGTGCTGGACGTGATGCTCCCCAAGCTGGATGGGCTTACAGTGTGCCGCATCCTGCGCCGCGAAAGCGAGATGCCGATCATTCTGCTCACGGCGCGCGGCACCGAGGCCGATAAGATCATCGGGCTGGAGACCGGCGCCGACGACTACATCGTCAAGCCGTTCTCGCTGGGCGAGTTCCTGGCCCGGGTGCGGGCCGCGCTGCGCCGAGGCCGTCCGGCACAGAGCGCGCTGGCCGAGCTGGTCTCCGGCAATCTCCGTCTGGATCTGGCCGGCCGCCGGGCGTATCGGGGCGAGGAGGAGATCGCCTTCGCGCCGCGTGAGTTTGACCTGCTGGCCATGCTGATGCGCAATCGCGGCGCCGTGCTCACCCGCGAGCTGCTGCTGGCCCGAGTGTGGGGCGAAGACTTCCCGGGCGACACGCGCACGGTGGATGTGCATATCCGCTGGCTTCGCCAGAAAATCGAGACGGATGCTTCCGACCCGCAGAGGATCGCCACGGTGCGCGGCGTCGGGTACCGGTTCGAGGCTTGAGTTGTGGAAGCCTTGCTGAGCCTTGCCCTTGCAGCCCTGGCGATCGCCCTGGCCGTCCTCTGGCGGCGGGAACGCGGCGAACTCCTGCGCGCACTGCACGCCGCCTGGGAAGAGCGCGATCGCGGCGCCGAGGAGAGGGCCGGGGGTGAGGCAGAGACGAAGTGGTTGGGCGCGGCGGCCCAGGCGACCAGTGACATGATCCTTGTCGTAGGGAAAGACCTGCGAATGCAGTTCTCAAACGCGGCTGCGGGGGCCCTTTTCGGCCCGACCTCGCCTGAGAGCACGCTGCTTCTCTACACCCGCAGCGTCGAGCTCGAACGCCTGGCTTCAGATGCGCTGCTCAGCAGCCATCCGGATGGGCTCGAGCGAATCATCCGGCTGGAGGAGAGGCCGTGCCGGGCGCGCGCCCAGGCCACGGATGAGAGCGTCACCATCGTTCTCACCGACGCTTCCGAGGTGCAGCGACTCAGCCGCGCCCGGCAAGACTTGGTCGCCAATCTCTCCCACGAGCTGCGTACCCCGCTGACCTCGCTCCGCCTCCTCTCCGACACCCTTCAGGCCCCGGCCGGGCGGGATGCGGCAGTCGCCCGGGAGTTGGCCGCCAAGATCTCTGCCGAAGTGGTCACGCTCCAGCAAATGACCGAGGAGATGCTCGACCTGGCGGCGATCGAATCCGGCCGGCAGGTGGTCCGCCTCATCCCGGTCCCACTTGCCAGGTTGGTGAGCGAACCGATCAGCCGTCTCCAAGATCTGGCGGCGCAGGGCGGGGTACGGCTGGTTGTCGAAATCCCGGAGGGCCTGCGGGTCTTGGCGGATCCGGAGCAGGCGAGCCGGGCGGTCCTGAACGTGCTTCACAATGCCCTCAAGTTCAGCCCTTCCGGCGGCGAGGTACGGATCACCGGCCGGGCCGAGCCCGACGAAGGGCGTGTCGTGCTCTCCGTGCTCGACAGTGGGCCGGGGATCCCGCCAGATGAAATCGAGCGGGTGTTCGAACGGTTCTTTCGCGGCGATCGCGCCCGGGGTACGCCAGGGACGGGCCTGGGTCTGGCGATCGCCCGGCACATCCTGCGAGCGCACGGCGGCCAGATCTGGGCGGAAAACCGCCGACCGCCCGAACGCGGCGCCGCTTTCCACCTGGCGTTCCACTCGGCCTGACCCTCGCCCCTCCGTCGCCTCACATCCAAATCTCTCCCGGTTCACCCAATCTCCGAACGCCGACGGGTTAAGGGAGCTTAACCCTCCCTTGACTTTGGCTTAAGCCGCCGGACCTAGGCTGGTCGGTGGAGAGACAGAATGGACCCGATGCTATCGACCGACATGACCTATGAGCCCGACATTCGCCCGCGGGGGGCCAGACGTAGTGCATTTATGGTGGCGCCCCGGAGCGCGGGCGCAAGCCTGGGCGATCAACAAGCCGAGATGGGATGGGCCGGGTTTCTCAGGGCGAATGCTCAGGGCGTGGGAGCCCTGCCGGCGCGCGCCGCATCGACTCTGCGAATCCAGCGCCACATGACCTGCCCGTACTGCCGGTCCCAGGCTTACGAGATCACTTTTGCCTGGACGGTGACCGGAAGGCTCGTCCGCGGCACGTGCAAGTTGTGCGGGGCACATGGCGAGTGGCATCACCTCAAAGCGGCGGCGTGAGGCCGAGCGCCCGCCTCTGCGCATCCCCCCATCGCCTCGGGATGGTTAAGGAAGCTTAACCTTCTCTTGACGGTCCCTTAAGTGGCTCGGGCTAGCATACCCAACGGCAAAACCACTCGATCTGAGGAGAAGAGGAATGACATCGAAGTTCCGCTCTTTGTTGGTGTTTTCGCTGATCGCCGGCGTAGTGCTCGCAGCCTGCGGTCAGGCGACACCGGAGCCGACCGAGGCTCCTGCCCCTGCTCCGGTGGAGACAGAGGCTCCCGCACCAGAACCAACGCCGGACGCGCTGGCCATGTACGCGCCCGCTGCGGTGACCGGTCCTGTTATCAGTGCCGGGAGCTCGACGGTATTCCCGCTGACGGAAGCCGTCGCCGAGCTCTTCTACGACGAAGGCTACGCCGACCAGATCACCATCGACAGCGTGGGCACCGGGGCAGGATTTGAGCGTTTCTGCGTCGCCGGTGAGACCGACATCTCCAACGCCAGTCGGCCCATCCGGGACACGGAGACCGAGAGCTGCCAGGCGATCGGGCGTGAGCCGCTCGAGTTCCGCGTCGGGACCGATGCCCTGGCAATCACCGTCAGCAGCGCGAACACCTTTTTGACGGACGTGACTTTCGAGCAGTTGGCTCTGATCTTCTCCACCGCCGAAACCTGGGCGGACGTAGATCCCAGCTGGCCGGATGAGCCGATCCTGCGCTTCAGCCCCGGCACCGATAGCGGCACCTTCGACTACTTCGTCGAGGAGATTTTCGAATCGGATGAGGCCCCGCTGTTGGCCGCCGCGAACCTGCAGCTCAGCGAAGACGACAACGTTCTGGTGCAGGGGGTTGAGGGCAGTCCCTACGCCATCGGCTACTTCGGCTACGCGTACTACCAGGAGAACGCCGATCGTCTGAACATCCTCTCGGTGGAGGGCGTTACCCCTTCGGCGGAGACGGTCGACAACGGTGACTATCCGTTGGCCCGCCCCCTGTTCATCTACTCCACCGCCGAAATCCTGCAGCAAAAGCCGCAGGTGGCCGCCTTTGTCTACTTCTACCTGACCCGAGTCAACGAAGTCATCGGTGAGGTTGGTTACTTCCCGGCGAGGCAGGACGCGTTGGACGCCGGCGTGCAGGCCTGGATGGAATCCCTCGGCCTGGGGATGTAGCCAGAAACGAATGTCTGTACGGTGAGCGGGCACTCGTTTGCAGCCGGCACAGGGAGAGAGAGCTCTCCCTGTGCCCGCGTCCGAACGTGTCGCCGGGATCGTGGGCCCGGCGCCCAGGTCGGGCGAAGTAAGGAGCGACGAGCGGGATGAATCCTGCACTGACGGCGACGGCCACACCCTCCGGACCATCCCCGGCCGCTTCACTGCGGGCGGGGATGGGACACCGAGTGCGGATCGGCGAAGGCGTGATCCGGGTGTTCCTCTTCCTCGCCGGCGCCCTGTCCGTCGCAACCACCATCGGAATCGTCGTTGTGCTCGGGAGCGAATCGCTCCTCTTCTTCCGTGACCCTCAGGTGAGCCTGGTGGAATTCCTGACCGGCACACGCTGGCAGCCGGCCATCGGCGATTTCGGCATCTGGCCTCTGGCCACATCGACCTTGATCACCAGCACCATCGCCCTGATCGTGTCGGTCCCCCTGGGCTTGAGCGCCGCGATCTATCTGAGCGAGTACGCCTCACCGCGCGCTCGGGCTTCGCTCAAGCCCATCCTCGAGATCCTGGCCGGCATCCCGACCGTCGTCTACGGCTACTTTGCCCTGACGTTCATGACCCCCATTCTGCGGGGCATCTTCGGCTCGGATACCGTCCAGATCTACAACATGGCCTCGGGTGGGATCGTGATGGGGATCATGATCCTGCCGCTCATCAGCTCGATGAGCGAGGACGCCCTCAACGCTGTGCCGCGTTCGCTGCGCGAAGCCGCCTACGCCGTGGGGGCGACCCGGCTGGAGACGGCGCTCCGGATCGTGGTCCCCGCCGCTGTATCCGGGATCGTCGCCGCCTTCATCCTGGGGATGTCACGAGCTCTGGGGGAGACGATGATCGTGGCGATTTCCGTCGGATCGGGTCCCGACTTCACCTTGAATCCATTCCGCGGCGCCGAGACCATCACCGGGCATATCGCCCGCATCAGCGGCGGAGACCTGAGCTACAACAGCCTGGACTACAACAGCCTGTTCGCCCTCGGCCTCGTGCTCTTCCTGATCACCCTGACGCTCAACCTCATCAGCCGTCGCGTCGTAGCCCGGCTGCGCGAGGTGTACGAATGACCGCACGGCACGCGCCCCTGGCGAGCGCCCGTTTTCGCACGGATGTCCGGGCGCGTCACGGCCGCGGGCGGATCATGCGCCGCGTCTTCCTGGCCTCCACCGTCGTGGGTTTGGTCGCCCTGATGGCGCTCGGCTACAACGTGGTCAAGGAGGCCTTCGGCCTCGTCGCTGTGCGGGACACCATTCCTCCGAGCCGGCTCTCGGATCGCCCGCTCGAGGAGCTCTCCAAGGACGAGCTGGTCGCCATGCTCCAAGCCCACATCTCCGCGGCGGTCTTCCAGCGGCTGGAGAGCGAGCGCCCGTTCGCTCAGCGCAGCCAACAAGATGTGCTGGACCTGGTCGTCGACCGGGTCGTCGAGCCGGAGATCGTCCTCAGCTGGCCGCTCAACGAAGCCCTCCTCCAGCGCCAGGCGATCGAGGCGACACTCGCCGCGGAGGCGCCGGATGCCCGGCTGGAGTGGCGATCCTGGCTCAGCCTGGATTTCCTCACCCGGACGATGTCGAGCGATCCCGCCCGCGCCGGGGTGCGCACGGCGCTGCTCGGGTCCATTTGGATGATCGCCATCACCCTGGTGGTCGCCTTCCCCGTGGGCGTGGCGTCGGCGGTGTACCTGGAGGAGTACGCCGGGCGGAGCCGGATCCAGCGCATCATTCAGACCAACATCGACAATCTGGCCGGCGTCCCGTCGATCATCTACGGCATGCTCGGGCTGGCGATCTTCGTTCGCGCCCTGGGCCCCCTCACCAGCGGTCAGATCTTCGGTGTCAGCGACACGAACGGGCGGACGATTCTCTCGGCCGGCTTGACCATGGCGCTGCTCATCCTGCCGGTGATCATCATCAACGCCCAGGAAGCCATTCGCGCCGTCCCCGGCTCCCTGCGCGAGGCGGCCTTCGGCCTGGGCGCCACCCGATGGCAGGCGGTCTGGAGCCACGTCCTGCCGTATGCCCTGCCCGGGATCCTCACCGGCACGATCTTGGCGCTCTCGCGGGCGATCGGCGAGACGGCGCCCCTGATCGTCGTCGGCGCCTCGACCTTCATTGTCTCCGACCCGAGCGGGCCGTTCTCCAAGTTCACGGCCCTGCCGATCCAGATCTACAACTGGACTTCCCGCCCGCAAGACCAATTCCGCGACATCGCCGCCGCCGCCATCCTGGTGCTCCTGGCGACGTTGCTCTCGCTCAACGCAGCCGCCATTGTGCTGCGCAACCGCTACAGTCGACGGATGCAATGACCATGTCTGAGACCCTTCCTACGACCCTTCCCATGCTGAGGGCGTTCGCCGCCGAGCCGGCCCCGATGGAGCGTCCATCCGTCCTGGCCGTCCGTTCCGGTGAGCAGGCGTTGGCCATTCAGACCTTGGGGCTGCGCGTCTACTACGGCGATTTCCTGGCCGTGAAGGATGTCAGCCTTGATATCCAGAGCCGGCGGATCACGGCCATCATCGGACCCTCCGGTTGCGGCAAGACCACCCTGCTCCGCTCCTTCAACCGCATGAACGATTTCGTCCCGAGCGCGCGCAGCGAAGGTCAGGTGCTCTTCGCCGGCCAGGACATCTACGACCGGGGCGTTGACGCCGTGTCCGTCCGCCGCCGGATCGGGATGGTCTTCCAGAAGCCCAACCCGTTTCCCAAGTCGATCTATGAGAACGTCGCCTGGGGGGCCCGCATCAACGGCTTCAAGGGCGACCTCGAGGCGTGGGTCGAAGAGTCGCTGCGCAAGGCGGCGCTCTGGGACGAGGTGAGGGACAAGCTCCCGCAGAGCGGCCTCTCGCTCTCCGGAGGCCAGCAGCAGCGGCTGTGCATCGCCCGCGCCCTGGCCGTCGAGCCCGAGGTGATTCTGATGGACGAGCCCTGCTCGGCGCTCGATCCCATTGCCACCCTGAGAATCGAAGATCTGATGCGCGAGCTCTCGGCCAACTACACGATTGTGATCGTCACCCACAATATGCAGCAGGCGGCGCGCGTATCCGACTACACGGCCATGATGATGATGGATGAACAGCGAGCCGGCGGCGTGATCGAGTTTGATCAGACGCACACGATCTTCACCCGGCCGAAGAGCAAGCGGACCGAAGACTATGTCACCGGACGATTTGGGTGATGGATTTCCAGAAAGGTGAGGAATGAGGATTCTGGTAACCAACGACGACGGCGTATTCAGCCCGGGCCTCGTGGCGCTGGCGAGCGTGGCGGCGCGCTTCGGCCAGGTTCGGGTCGTGGCGCCGGACGTGGAGCAATCGGCCACGAGTCACTCGATCACGATCGATCGACCCTTGAAGATGAGCCCCACGCCCGTGGGGGATTTCAAAGCCTTCCGTGTGAACGGCACCCCGGCGGATTGCGTGGCGCTCGGCCTCTATCGGCTGGACGGGGCCGATCTGGTGCTCTCCGGAATCAATCTGGGGAGCAACCTGGGCCACGAGATCTGGTACTCGGGGACTGTGGCGGCGGCGCGGCAGGCGGCGCTGCTCGGCGTCCCGGCGGCCGCGTTCAGCCTGGTGGGGGGCGAGGGCGACCGGCCGAGGTTCAGGGCCGTGGTCGCGTACGTCGAGCGGGTGATCCGCCTGCTCCTGGAAGAGCCGACCCTCCCGCTGGTCAACGTCAACCTCCCGCCGGAACCGAAGGGAATCCGTTGGACACGTCAATCGGTGAGGGCCCACACCGGGAGAGTGGTGGAAGGTGAGGACACCTTCGGCCGCCGCAACTACTGGCTGGCCGAAGCTCCGCTCTCCGATCCCGACGAAGGGACCGATCGTTGGGCCGCGGAGCGAGGCCTGGTGTCTCTGACGCCACTGCGCCTCGATCTGACGGACGTCACTACGCCTGCCGACCCGGATGCGGCGGCCCTCATCGCGCTGAAAGAAGCGGCCCCGCGGGCCCGATGATGGGATCGGGCGGCGACCCGCGGCTCTCGCCGCAGACGCGGCGTGAACACAGGGTGAGCGGTATCGCAGCCACGGTGGCGAGAGCCTCCGGCGGCAGCGGCCGAGGCGGGCCGGGGAGCTGAAGTATGCGACTGGCAATCCTCTCCGATATCCACGCCAACTTGCACGCCCTCGACGCGGTTTGGGATGACCTTGAGAGGCAGCGGCCGGACGCCGTCTACGGGCTGGGCGACCTGGTGGGCTACGGCGCGTTTCCCAACGAGGTCGTCGAGTTTGTCGCAGCCCGCTCCATCCCCACGGTGATGGGCAACTACGACGACGGGGTAGGCTTCGATCTGGACGATTGCGGCTGCGTGTACAGGGACCCCGATGACGTGCTGCGCGGCAAACAGTCTCTGCTCTGGACCCGAGAGCACACCACCGATACCAACAAAGCCTTCCTGCGCTCACTGCCGATCCAGATTCGCATCGAGGATCGCAAACCGACTCTGTTGCTCGTCCACGGCAGCCCTCGCAGAATCAACGAATACCTGTACGAAGACCGACCGCCGGCCACCTTCGAACGGATCGCCGCCGCGGCCGGGGCCGACGTGATCCTCTTCGGCCACACGCATCTGCCGTACCAGAAGTCGCTCGCCGCAGCCCTCTTTGTGAACGCCGGGTCGGTGGGGAAGCCGAAGGACGGCGACCCGCGCGCCGGCTATGTGATTCTCGAGGTGGCGCGGCGACCGAAGGTGCTGTTCCGGCGGGTGGCCTACGACGTGACGGCGGCCGCCTGCGCTGTGCGCGAGAGCGGCCTCCCGCCGCACTTCGCCGACCTGCTTGAGACCGGCGGGCTCACGGCCCTCCCGGCCGCCGCAAACCAGGTGAGCATCGCCCGGTGAAAGCTCAGGCCCGAGCCACTCTGGATCGCGAGCTGCGCACGACCGAGGAAGCGGTCTTGCGCCTGGGCGACATGCTGGCGGCGGCCATCGACCGTTCTATCCGGGGGCTCCAGGAGCAAGCCCTGGAGCTGGCGCGCCAGGTGGCATCGGAGGATGCCCGGCTGAACGCCCTGCGGTTCGAGATTGAGGAAGCCTGCCTGGGCTTGATTGCCACCCAGCAGCCCGCCGCCGGCGACCTGCGGGCCGTGGTGGCGGCGATGAACATCGTCAGCGATCTCGAAAGGATGGGGGATCACGCCGCCGGGATCGCGCGCACAGTCCTTCGGATCGGGCGAGAACCGCACCCCTTGCCGCTGGCGGAAATCCAACGGATGGCGAGAGGCTGTCAGTCGATGCTGGGAGAGGTGCTGGAGGCTTTCGTGGCCCGCGACGCCGCCGGAGCGCGACGGATCGCAGCGAAGGACGACGAGATCGACGCCTCCTATACCCGTCTCTTCCGCGAGCTTCTCGCCTCGATGATCGCCGATCCAGAACGGACGACGCAGGCTCTCCACCTGCTCTTCATCGGACACAACCTGGAGCGCATCGGCGACCGGGTGACCAACATCGCCGAGCGCGTGGTGTTTGTGACCGGAGGGGAGATGCGGGAGCTCAATCCCGAGCCGTACGAGGCCTCCGACCTCGAGTGAGGCGCCGGCGCGATCGCCGCCCTGGCCAACGCCCTATGGGTCCGTCGTCGTAGGAGTCTCCGATGACAACTTCCAAGATTCTGTTCCTCTGCACAGGCAATTCGGCTCGCGGCCAGATGGCGGAAGCCTTCCTGTGGAAGCACGGCGGGGGGCAGTTCGAGGCTTACAGCGCCGGCTTGGAGCCGAAGGGAATCAGCCCCTACACCCGACAGGTGATGGATGAGGTGGGCTTGAGCCTGGAAGAGCAGCGCTCAAAACACGTCAGTGAATACATGGGGAAGAAGCACTTCGGCTACCTGATCACCGTGTGTGCAGATGCCGAGGAGAATTGCCCGCGCGTCTTTCCCGGAGTCGGGCAGCGAGAGCACTGGCCCATCGACGATCCCGCAGCGTTCGAGGGTGACCGGGAAGGGATCCTGGGTGCCTACCGGAGGGCGAGGGATGAGATCGAAAGAAGGGTGCGGGACTGGGTGGCCGCGTATCTCGCCTCTCCTTGAGGCGCCCGCCGCTTCCCCTTCATCTCAGAGTCCTTCCTCGCTGGGATGGCGGCGCCGCATCCTGATCTTGCTTCTGCCGCCATCGCTCGAGGAGCTCGCAGGCATACGCGTCGGCCTGCCACTCGACGTTGCGCCCGGCCACCTGACGCGTCCGGCGCAAGAAGTGAAAGGCCTCGTGCCCGATCATCCACACGATCGCCTCGTCTCGATCGTCCAGAAGGATCTTGCGATACACACTGAGCCACTCGCGCCCCTCGGCCGAGGCCCAATGCTGCGAAACCCGCACGCCTTTCGGGCGGGGCTCCCACGAGCCGTCGGGGCGGCGGTAGACGGGCCGGAGGTAGATGCGCTGAGGATTGGGGAAGGGGCCGGGCACCTGGCAGCTGATGCGGTAGGCCTTTTCCCCCTCGGGAAACCAACAGCGGCCATATGCACCCTCGTATCCGCCCCGGCCGGAATCGATCCGCACCCAGTCCAGCTGGCCCAAATCGAATCCGTCCAACCATCTCTTGCACCAGGCCACCGCGGGACTGCTGCGTAGCTTCGGCTGGAGGATCCAACGTGTCTTGCGGCGGCGCGCCGCCCCGGCCTCGAGTTCTAAGGACGGAGGGAGGAGCGGCAGCTGCCGGGCGCGGACGGCAGAGCCCCGTTTCACGCGCCGCTTGGCTCCGACACCGTCACTTCCACGCCCATCCGCTTCATATCGGAGAGCATCCGCTCCGGCTCGGCCAGCAAGGCCTGGAAATGAAGGCCCGGCCGGCGGGCAGTGCCGTCGAGCACTTGCAGAAGGCAGGCGACCATCGGCGCGGCGGTGAGGACATACCCATCCGGGTGGAAAACGCTCACCGTGAATCGGCGCTCGGCCCCTTCCTGGGTGCCACGAGCGTCCAACCTCAGCAGCGTCCCGTAGGGCGGCCGGGTAAATCGAGTCAGGCCCCACAGCATCATCCGGCTGACCATCCGGGCGCTGCGCTGAGGTGCGAGCCAGAGGAAGCCCATACCGATCGGAAGGACCACCCAATCGACGAACCAGTTGAACCCCCCGACATAGAAACCGGTCTCCTGAAGGCCCGGGATGAGATCCGGGAGTGGCCGGAGTTCCTCGAGGAACATGGCCATCGCATATCGTTTCCCGAACCCGTGATCGAAGCTCACCCGGGTGGGGAGCATCATCTGCAACCAGTTCATCGACTTCCACCGCCCACCGATGAAGTGCATGGCCTTGTATTCCCGAAACTCGGTCACGAGCTCATCGAGGGTGGAAGGTGAGACGTCCAGGGACGCCCAGTCGATCTGGATCACGCTGGCCACGTGGGCGGAGCGCAGCGGGCTGAGGCTCAGGGCGGCGAAGCGCACGAGGGCGGCCGGGAGGCCTGGGTGGAAACCGGCGTCGGTGATGAAGCAGCGGCCGGCGGCCTCGATGTCGGGGGCCATCCCCCGTAGAACGGCGAGCTTGGGCGTGGAATAATGGGGATCCATGTAGTCCAGCCCGGCCTCGAGCGCGGCTCGCGCGACCGTCGCAGTGTGGGCTGACGTGCTCGAGGCGACGACGACGAGGTCGGTGCCCGCGAAGAGGCGGCGGAGGCTCTCCGGGTCGGAGGCATCGGCGGCAAGGCCGCGGGCGCGCCCTCCGGGGAAGCGCTGGTTCCAGTCGGCGGCGGCCTGCGCCGCCCGCTCGCCATTGCGGCCGGCGATCACCAGGCGGACGTCGCTATGCTCGAGCAGCAGCCGGGCAACCTCCCGGCCCGTGTTGCCGTATCCCCCCAGGAGAACCAGTGTCTTCATGTGAAACCCCTATTCGCTCCCGGAATCCGACAAGCGTATCGTACCCGATTCGGGGTGAGCGGCCAGCGTGGGCGGGGCCGTGGCCCGGCGGCAATCTGGCGTATAGTAACCGGGGAGCCCATGGCCAGCGACCCCCGCTTCGACTTCGGCGTTGTCAACAAGTTTCTCCTCGGCAAGCAGCACCTCGCCCCAGAGAGCACGATCGCCGACGTCGTGCAGATCGCCCGCGATGCCTGCGGCCTGCATGCGACCAGCGCGACGACACCCTATCTGTCGGTCTTCGCCCGGTCGCCGGGTGCCGGGCCTAAGGCTCTTTCCCAGGAGCTCGAGAGGCGGACGCTGGCGAAAATTCGCTGCGTGCGCGGGACGATCTACATCCAGCCGCGCGACTGGATCCCCGCCTTCGTCGCCGCCACGCGGAGACGCAATACGGCCCAGACCTCAGAATACGCACGCCAGGCGGGCATATCCGAGCGCCGCTACACCGCCGCCGCATCCGAGATCACTGCCCTGCTCGCGGGGATAGGGATGACCGCGGCTTCGATCCGAAGGGAGATGGGATTCAAAGGCGAACTCTCGCCCGTCCTCTACCGCATGTGCGACGAGGGGCTCCTGCTGCGCGGCCGGCCGGAGAAGGGCTGGAAAGATCGGGCCCTCCAATATGTCCTCTTCCGTGAAGCGCTTCCCGACGTCGATCTGGAGGCGATGGACGA
>Ga0214474_1000732_pt1 | contig 15676 bp, 16 predicted proteins | sample RVTome_2_FD_187335 | JGI IMG/M metagenome (GOLD analysis project Ga0214474, IMG submission 187335) | Soil microbial communities from uranium-contaminated site in the Upper Colorado River Basin, Wyoming, United States - RVT95D214 HiSeq ...
AGTGGCGACCTCAACACGCCCAGTCGTTAACACTTCGTTCACCGAACGGTCGCCAACGACCTCACGCATCAGGGCTTCGTTTATGTCCCGGAAGGTCTTGGTCGCATTTCGTACCTTGAACAGAAATTTGTAAGGATCGGCAATCCTATACTGTACGATCCACTCCACGTCGCTGGCGTTCAGATCTCCGGTCAACATCAGTTTTTCTTCACTGAATGATTTTGATTCGTAAACCGTTCTTATCCCGGCGGCCTTGGTTCTGAATCCAAACTCTTCTTTAAACTGCCGCTCGACGGAAACTTTAGTTACGGTTTCAATGCCGAAGGGCATCTTAATGTGCAGGCCGGACGGGACGGTTCTTGTGTAAGCACCGAAGCGCTGGATGACGCCCACCTCTTCGGTGGCCACACTATAAAAAAGCGTAAACAAAAAGACGATCCCGAAAATACCGACCACAATCCATCGGAGACCTTTGATTTGGAACTTTGGGATTCCAAATTCTGACAAGTCGATGTTCACCTCTTGGCTCATAGACCCTCCCTTTTTCTCCACCCAGATAATCGAATTTGCTCTAAGTGACATGAATTCTATATGGGAAAATACTTATATGTCAAGTGAAAAACCAGGGGACCAGAAAAAGTCTTGACATACTCGTCATTTGTCATGATATATGACGACTATGGCGACAAACGAAAAAACACCAAATGGCCCGGTCTACATCGAGCGGGTTCTGAATCTCCCTTTTCTTCTTCAGAAGAAATCTCATTTTCTTTTCGGCCCGAAAGGGCTTGACCCGGCAGGATATGATCCAAGAGTCCTTAAGGGAATGGCCCTTGCCAATGCGACTTCGGATCGGGAAGCCTGTCATTTGAGGGCCACGTTCTATAAGGCAGAACTTGCTGGAATGATCCCTATGGATCAGATGGATGGAAAAGCTAAACTTTTTCTTGAATTCGAGGACCGCTTTAATATCCACGACTCATTGATCCTGTGCCGATTTTATAGAGACCTCTATTGGGATTGGAATTATCTTTCAACCATCGTTGAGATAACCACCGGCCTCAAGCTGGATGAGAAGGGTTTGAGAAAAATTTCGTCTGTCATTCAGAATGGGACCCGAAAGCTCAATATCCGAGAAGGCCTTACTCAAAGGGATGACACTCTTCCAAAGAGATTTTTTGATGAACCTCTGGGCCAGGACGGAAAGACCATCCGGAGAGAAGACCTTCAAAAAATGCTCCAAGACTATTATACTCTTAGAGGTTGGAATTTGGAGGGAATTCCCCCTTCCTGATGATCTCATAATGATTCTTGTTTCATTCAGGCCTCATCCATAGACTCCCCAAAAAGAGATCCACATTTTTTTCTTGACAATTCTCCCAAACTGATATAAATATTTCATATATTTAAAAAAATGTAAAAAAAATTTCATTATGCAAACGCTCGAGAAACAATTGAAGGAGAAGGCCCTCCATCTCACGCGATCCCAACGAAAGCTGCTGGAATATATTCTTTCCCACGATGACGAATCGATCTTCCTCAACGTGGGGGACTTGGCAAAAAAGGTTGATATCAGTGAAGCGACCGTTGTCAGGCTTTCCAAGGCCTTGGGTTTTAAAGGATTTCCAGAATTCCAAAAGGAGTTAAGGCTCTTCTTCAGAAATAAGTTAACCACGACGGCTCGTTTACAAAATACGATAAAAAAGGTAACGACGGAGGGCGATGTCCTGACGAAAGTACTTCAGAGCGACATCCACAATATTGACGAAACGTTGAAACAAGTCTCTGTCCAGGAATTCAAGGCCTTCGTTAAATCCATTGAGTCTGCAGAGAGGATCATCATTGTCGGATTAAGAAGCGTCCATTCTCTGGCGGTTTTCTTTGGAGTGGCGTTGGAATTCCTCCAAAAAAATGTCTGGGTCATTCAACCTGGAATCGGCGATATGTGGGACCGATTGATGGGATTAAAAAAGGGAGATGTGGTGATCGGCATTAGCTTTCCAAGGTATACCCAACAGACAGTGGAGGTCCTCCGTTTCGCGAGACAAAGGGGAATAAAAACCTTAGCGATCACCGATAGCCTGATCTCTCCTCTCGCCCAATATGCGGACCATGTATTAACGGCTCAGTACAAGATGGATTCCTTCATCGAGTCCTTTACCGCTCCTCTCAGTTTGATTAATAGTATTGTCACCGCATTAGGGGTCGCCAATAAAAAAAGGACCATGAAATCTTTAAAGGAACTGGAAGCCGTGTGGGGAGACCAACAGATCTATTATGAGGGATAAAAATAGAGGACCGGGAAGACTTCGTAGGGAAAGGAGGTGATAAGAGAAAAACAGATTCGTTTAGAAATACTTTATGAAGGAGGTATTTTATGAAAAGGGTCTTTTGCATCATTTTTGTTGTGACGTTGATTTTCAGTTTGACCTGGGTGGTTCCATCCATGGCGCAGAAAAAGTTTCTTACCCTTGCCTCTGGAAGTCCGGGAGGGGCATACTATCCACTTGGGGGCGGAATGGCTGTGGCCATTCAAAAAACGACGGACCTCCGTTGTGCGGCAGAATCCACAGGAGCTTCTGTTGAAAACTGCAGATTAGTGGGGGCTGGAGAAAGTGATATGGGCATGGTCATGGGAAGTATTGCTTACAACGCCCTCCAGGGGAAGGAACCATTTGAAAAAAAATATCCTCTGGTCGCTCTATTCCAGATGTATCCGGCTCCTGAACACATTTTGACTGTTTCGGGAAGGGGAATCAAATCGGTCAAGGACCTAAAGGGAAAGAAGGTGTCGATTGATGTGCCTGGTAGTGGATGCGCTGTTATGGCCAGAGCTATCCTCGAAGAATATGGATTCAATCTCGACAAAGATCTCACGATCGCCAACCTTTCACAGTCGGAGTCCGTTCAGGCATTAAAAGATGGGGTGGTGGATGCGGTCTTCTTCAATTTTGCTTACCCGGGAGCTGCCGTTTTAGATCTCGCAGCAACCCGAGATATCGTCATGATCCCTGTCGAGCCTCCCATGGCAGATAAGATTATTAAAAAATATCCTTACTACGTTAAAATTACGATTCCTGGCAAGACCTATCCCAAGGTGGATTACGATGTGTTCTGCCTCGGAGATTCGAATGTGATGGTAGCCAATCGGAAGATGGAGAATGAAGTAGCCTATCAAGTGGTAAAAGCCATCTTCGAAAATGTCACGAAAGGGAAATGGGCCCTAGTCAATGTCCATCCTGCGGCCTCTCAGTTGACACCACAAAATGGCGTAAACAGTCCGATCGAACTCCATCCCGGGGCGATGAAATATTTTAAAGAGATAGGGGCCATTAAATAAATTGAAATGGAGGGGAGGAGGGCTCTTGAAACCCTTCCCTCCTCCTCAAGAAAGAATGGGACCGGTTTGTTTTATCGAGTGGTTTTGGTTATTCTGACGATTCTTATATGCATTTCCGTTCATGCGGGAGATGGACCCCCCTATCTCTTAAGAATAGAGCGGTCAGGCAACCGGGGTGTTTTGATGGATCTTCCTGTCCATGGAGGAGATCAATTCTTCATTCACTACATCCATTCCTCGGATAAAACTCCTGTCCAGGATACCTTCCTGATTGAAAGAGATGGCCGATTGGTCCTCATTGAGGAGGCCTTTCTCTGGTATGGGGCCGGACTCGAATTCCAGAAACAGGAAGGAATGAAGATGATCTATGATGGCAAATGGACCAGAGTCCAATTGTATAGGCCTCTGCCGGAGTTGGTCATTCGAGTAGGAAGAGTGGCCAACCAGACCCTCACTTTTGGAGATAGATCATTTCCCTTAACCCATCTCGCCAAACCAGGGGAAGGCCTCCTCTTCTCTCTCATTCCAATATGGAGGGAAAATGTACAATAATGAATTGGATAAAGAAATCCAAAGCGCTGAGCAAAAAGGGAAAGAATTATTAGAAAAATTCGAGGGAAAAACACGAACCCTGAAGCAATGGAAAAACGGAATCGTTACCCTGATCGCTATCGGGGTCTCCCTATATCACCTCTTTTATGCCTATTTCCACCCTTGTTTTGCGTTGGATCACCGGGTGGTTCATTGGGCCTTCATGTCCTCCATGATTTTTTTGCTTTATCCTTTTTCAAAAAAATTTTCTCCGAAAGAACGGCCTTCGATATTTGATATCCTCTTTCTTCTATTGAGCCTTGGAATCTGCATATGGATTTTTATCTTTTCTCATCAGATCCTCAAACGGGCTGGATCTTATCAGCCCTTAGATGTGCTCGTGGGGTCTCTTCTGGTTCTGTTGGTGCTGGAAGCAGCCCGAAGATCGGTGGGATGGTCTGTCCCTCTGGTGGCGATTGTGTTTTTGTTATATGCCCTCTTCGGTCCCTATCTCCCCGAAGTTCTGATCCACAAGGGATACAGCATCAAAAGGCTATCCACTTACCTTTCCCTCTCGACGGACGGGATCTTCAGCATTCCTCTTGGTGTTTCTGCTCAGTTTATCTTCCTATTTATTCTCTATGGCTCTATCCTTCAAAAATCGGGAGCTGGGAAATTTTTTACAGACCTTGCCTTTAGCCTTACAGGCTGGTCAAGAGGAGGACCTGCCAAAGCAGCGGTGGTATCAAGCTGTTTCTTCGGGATGATTTCAGGAAGTTCTGTCGCGAATACGGTCACCACGGGAACTTTTACCATCCCCTTAATGAAAAAAACGGGGTACCCTCCTTATTTTGCAGGAGCGGTCGAGGCCTCTGCGTCCACCATGGGTCAGATCATGCCTCCGATTATGGGAGCGGGTGCTTTTATTATGGCGGAATTTTTAGGAATCCCTTACCTTAAGGTTTGCCTCGCCGCAGCCATCCCCGCTACTCTTTCCTTTTTCGCCATCTTCATGCAGGTTCATTACAGGGCTGTCTTGATGGGGATCGAAGGGATTCCGAAATCAGAATTGCCCTCTTTGAAAAAGGCGCTGATGGAGGGATGGCATCACCTTCTTTCCATTGTTCTCCTCATTTACCTCCTGTCCCTCGACTTTTCTCCGGAAAGGGCTGTCTTATGGGCGATTCTTGCAACCATTGCTTGCAGCTATTTAAAGAGGGATACCCGTATGTCCTTCTATGATATCATTGATAGTTTTCGTGCAGGGGCCACAGGTGCCGTTGAGGTTGCCGCTGCCTGTGCAACAGCAGGGATCATCATCGGATCGATTACGGTCACAGGACTGGGACTTAAATTTTCCTCCCTCATCATGGATTTTTCAATGGAACAGCTCCTCTTGGCCTTACCCCTGACAGCCATCGCCTGTTTGGCCTTAGGCATGGGGGTTCCGACTACTGCTTCGTACATCATCATCTCTTCATTGGCAGTCCCTGCATTAATCAATTTCGGAGTAATCGCGATTGCTGCCCATATGTTCATTTTTTATTACGCCACACGGGCCGATGTCACCCCGCCTGTCGCCTTGGCTGCTTATGCTGGAGCGGGTATTGCAGGAGCAAATCCTTCAAAGACAGGTTACACCGCCTTTTGGCTCGGTATGGCCGGATACATTATTCCCTTCATGTTCATCTATGGTCCGGAATTAATGCTAATTGGCCAACCCCTCCCTATCATCTGGGCCACCATCACGGCAACCATAGGGATCGTTTTCCTTGCTGCTGCATTACAGCGGTGTATGTACCAGAAAATGACATGGTATGAAATCTTGATCTTTTTTGTGGCAGCCCTCTTGCTTATTAAACCAGGAATCATTACCGATATCCTCGGGTTTGCCCTTGGAGGAATTGGGTTTGCAAGTCAGAGGCATAGAAGGAAAGTCCAAAAGACAATTAAAGGGGAGGCGAGCCATGGACAAAATGAATAATCATGTCTTTTACAGAAATCTCAAAAAATCCTACCCTACTGTGGATCGAGGCGAAGGAATTTATATTTACGATACAAAAGGAAAACAATATATTGATGGCTCGGGCGGTGCAGCAGTGGTAGGTATCGGTCACGGAGTAAAAGAAATCACCGAGGCGATGGTTCGGCAAGCCGAGAGGATCTCCTTTTCCCATGGTTCTCAATTCACCAGCCAGTCAGCCATCGACCTGGCCTCGAAACTGGTTCAACTCTCTCCAGAAGGATTGACCCGTGTCTATTTTCTTTCAGGGGGATCGGAGGGAATCGAAACGGCCATCAAACTGGCGAGACAATATCAAGTCGAAAGAGGAAAACCTGAAAAGTATAAAGTGATCTCCCGGTGGACAAGCTATCACGGCAATACCCTGGGAGCCTTGGCCCTCTCCGGACATACGGGAAGGAGGCGACATTACCTTCCATTGATTCAGCATACACCCCATATCGTCCCGGCTTATTGTTACCGATGTCCTTTTGAGCTTGCTCCTGAGAAATGTGATCTGGAATGTGCCCTTGATTTAGAACGGACCCTTCTTTATGAAGGGCCGGATTCTGTCTCCGCCTTTATTGCCGAACCGATTGTCGGGGCTACGGCTGGTGCCTTAGTTCCAAAAGAGGGTTACTTTCAAAAGATCCGGGAAATTTGTGATCGTTATGATGTCTTATTGATAGCGGACGAGGTGATGACCGGAATAGGACGAACCGGTAAGAATTTTGGAGTGGACCACTGGAATATTGTCCCAGACATGATAGTTGCTGCCAAGGGGCTGAGCAGTGGATATGCTCCAATCTTTGCAGTCATTGTTAAAGAAGAGATTCATCAAACCATCAAAGAAGGCTCAGGGGCTTTTGTGCACGGACACACTTATAGCCAGAATCCTCTTTCCTGTGCCATTGCCTGTGCCGTGATCAATTATCTCATTAAACACGACTTGGTCTCGAGATCCGCCAAAATGGGAGAATATATGATCCGTTCCCTCCAATCCTTATACAGATATGATTTTGTTGGGGATGTTAGGGGTAAAGGCCTTTTTGCAGGGATTGAATTTGTCAAAGATAAGAAGACGAAAGAACCCTTCGATCCCAAATTAAGATTGAATGCCTTGGTCGGCAATCGGGCCTTTGAAAAAGGGTTGATCACTTACCCCGGTGGAGGGGGAGCCGATGGGATAAAGGGGGATCACCTCCTCCTTGCACCACCCTTTGTCATCACGGAGGAGCAGATAGAGAAGATGGTCACGATTCTGGACGAGACATTTGCTGAGATTTCTCGTGAAATCAAAGAAGCTTAGAGAAAGAAGAAAAGATGGGGAAGAAACCGATCAAAATCATGGATACCATCTTCAGGGATGCTAGTCAGAGCAAGATTGCCACCCGGATGCGGCTAGAAGATATCTTACCCATTGCCGAAAGGTTAGACGGAGTGGGTTACCATTCGGTTGAGATGTGGGGAGGAGCGACTTTTGATTCTTGCATCCGTTATTTGAACGAAGATCCTTGGGAAAGGATCCGCGAGATTAAGAAGAGGATGCCAAATACGAAGATGCAGATGGTGATCCGGGGGCAGAGTCTGGTAGGATATCGCCATTATCCTGATGATGTGGTGATCCGTTTTGTCGAGAAAGCAGCAGAGAATGGAATCGATATCTTTCGGGCCTTCGATGCCTTGGACGATGTTCGGAATTTAAAAACAGTGATCCAAGCAGTGAAGAAGGTGGGGAAGATTGCAGAAGGGACGATCTGCTATACCATTAGCCCGGTTCATACCATTGACCTCATTTTAGAGAAGGCCCGACAACTTGAGGATTTACGAATTGATATATTCTGTCTGAAAGATATGGCAGGACTTCTTGCCCCCTACACAACTTATGAAATTGTCAAACACTTGAAAGAATCCCTAAATGTACCTATTCATCTCCACACTCATGACACTTGTGGAATGGGCGCTATGACCTGTCTTAAAGCCATCGAGGCGGGTGTCGATATTATTGATACCGTTCTCTCACCTTTTTCAGAAGGGACGGGGCAGCCTCCAACAGAAAGCCTCATAATGGCTCTAAAGGGGACGCCTTATGATACGGGTTTAGATTTAGCTCTTTTAGCCGAGATTGCTGATGATGCCAGGGAGATGAAGAGAAAATATAGAGACTTTGAAACAGACTTAGGAGGAGTGGATTCAAAGATTATGGTAACTCAAATTCCTGGTGGAGTCATGTCCAACATGGTGGCACAGTTACGGCAGATCGGAGCACTTCATCGATTGAATGAAATTCTCGAAGAAATCCCAAATGTGAGGAGGGATTTAGGATATATTGCGCTCGTCACGCCTACCTCTCAATTGATCGTTGTTCAGGCAACCATAAATGTCATTACAGGAGAAAGGTATAAAATCATTACCAATCAGACGAAGGAACTCCTGAGAGGTGGATATGGCGAAACACCAGGTCCTGTGAATAAAGAACTCCAAAAAAAAGCCTTGAAGAATGAACAACCCATCAATAGCAGACCAGCCGATCTCATTCCAAATGCCCTGGATCGTCTACGAAATGAACTAAAGGATGTCACGGAGTCCGATGAAGATATTTTAACCTATGCCCTCTTCCCCCATATTGCCTTAGATTTCTTCAAGAGGCGTAAAGGGAGATTGAATTGAGGGTCAATGAATGTCGCAGGATTACTACACCTTTAGGGGTTGGATTTCTGAGGGCATCCCAAAGCCTTGATGATCAAATTGGCTATCTGAGACCTTTACAAAAAATTATTATTCACCCTAACTTCTCAATGAAGGATTTTGCAGCCTTTAAAGCATCTTTAACCATATCTACATTATAAGTAAGCCCTCTGTAATACCCTGCTATATGTAAAGCATCGTGGAGCATTTCAAATTCCCTCAACAATTTCCCATCATGAACTGCTATGTTTTTCCTTAAAGCCATTCTGTATGCATCCATTGATTTCGGAAGATCCTTTTTTGTTATACCTTTTTTGATAAGGCTCTCATTGATTGCCTCTAATATGGCAAGGTAGGCAGTCCCAAAAGCCTCACGCACATGTTTGAGATCTGTGTAAATGTTGTTTTCGATAGGAATCCCCTTTAGGATCTCTTTCGCATTATTTAAATATCTTAGCACTTCTCTCATTTGACTTCTCTCTAATTCTGGCTTTTTTATATTCAATACTATCTCAATAATGTTATACAGTTAATTCGGAGGCATTTTGCTGGAAGGCTTTTGGTGTACATTTCTCTATTTTTTTAAAGACTTTTGTAAAATAACTCTGGTCAGAAAAGCCTACCTCAAGAGCGATTTGAGAGATGGATAACTCCTTGTCCTTTAACAGAGTTTTTGCCTTTTCAATTCTAACCTTTGAAATGTGATCCCCTAAGGTAATACCCATTTCGCCCTTGATGATGTGGCTGAGGCGTGAAGGACTGAGACAGACTTCTCTGGCTATTTGTTCAACGGTTAAAGGATCAGAGCAGTGTGTCTCGATGAAATCATAGGTTTTTTTCAGCCGTTGATAATTCTGAGTATGCCTCGTCTGATAAATTCCATCCATCAATTTTTCCAGGACTTTAACAACCCAGAAGCAAAGATTCTCCTGATCCTTGATCCCTGCCAGTTCGGTGACAAACCCGTATCGCATGCCCAGCATCTCCTCTATTTTAGCCCTTGCTTCAACGGCTGCTCGAGAGAGGATGATAAAAAGTTCCAGAATGGAAATTTTAAGGAGTTCAAAGTTCTCAAGATATTGAACGAGAATAATGGCCAGAAGTTGATAGAGAATCTCTTTTCCCCCGTTTTTATCCCCTAACCTGATTTTGGCAACGATCTCCCTCTCCCGCTCGTAGAAAAGCTTGCTCAAGGAATTTGGGGTGAAGTCCCTGCCGAGGTTCTTGAGATCACAAATTTGATCTGCAATCTTCCCCTGAAGGGCCTGAGCCTCGCGTACTTTGAGCAGACTGCTTAGATCAGGATCAGAAAGGCGATCAGCCAATCGAAAAAGATGATGCGCGGCTTGCCTGGCCTCTTCATCCTTCACGATAGAGACAGAAGAGAGGGCTTTCTCAAGGGTTCCCCTCCGCTCTATTTTGCCTCCGTAAAGGGAGACAATTTCTTCAGGCTGTAACTCTGAAGGATTAATTAGGAGGAAAGGTGAAGCCACTAAGTTACCCACCAGTTTTCCACCTTCAATCACTGGGGCAGTGATTTGCATAATAGAATAACAACACTTTGAAATGATGGCCTCCCCCCAGCGTAACGATTCTCGAGCAGCCTCTTTGTGCGCCCGTTGACAGGATTTGGTAGGAAAACCATTCGATTGAAGTAAATTGCAAAAATTTGATTTTGGCCTGAAGAAGTTGCATTTCCAAAGGGTCTTCCCTTTGGAATCGATCAGGCGTAAAGGTATATTGGTTATTTGGGGAAAGGACTCTAACTGGTCAGTTATTTCTGGGCTCTCTTTAACTTTATTTAACAAAGGTTCTCGCAGCATTTGCTTCGATTTCCAAAAGTTTCTTGGCGACAGAAGGGGCTGAAGTAGCCTCTCGACAATAGGCATCGGCTCCGATATTCTTTGCAAAGATAGGGGTTACTGGGGCTCCACCCACCATGGTCTTTACTCTTTGATGCATTCCCGATGCCTGGAGGAGCTCGATAGTGAACTTCATCCAGCTCATCGTTGATGTAAGCAGTGAAGACATGGCTAAGATCTGGGCCCCATTTTTCTCCACTTCCTTAATAAACTTTTCAGGAGGGACATCGACACCCAGATCAATGATCTCAAAACCATTGCCTTCAAGGAGGATGATGACCAAGTTTTTTCCAATGTCGTGTAGATCGAATTTGACTGTTCCAATCACCACTTTTCCTAAAACATCCTTCCTGATCTCTTGGATGAAGGGTCTCAGTATCCCAATACCAATTTTGAGGGCCCTTGAAGACATTAGCAATTCCGGAATAAAAAACTCTCCTTTTCTGAACCGTTCGCTCGCTTCAAGCATTCCCGGAATCAGTCCATGATTAAGAATCTCAAATAGATCCAACCCTTCTTTCACCATTTTCTCAGTCAATCTACTAACAGTCTTACAATCGCGAAGGACCACAGCTTGCGAGAGGCGTTCGAGCATCATCTCAACAGTTTGTCCCCTTGGTTCAAGTTGATCAGGCTTTAACGGAATCGTTTTCCCTCCTGGATGGATCATAAATCAAGAAACATCTCCTGTTGAATAGGGGTCCCCTTTCCTATAATGAGAAAGCCCTTCTCCCAAGGACCACAGACCAGTTCATGAAATAATTGGGGAGAACCATGTAGCTCTTCGTAACCGATGCCAAGAAATTCAGCATTCTGCTGGCCAATATTTCGATAAGACTCGATTGGGTAAACTCCCGTATCGATTAGCGCAATCCTGGTATAATATTTCATCTCTTCGTGAAGCACCCATCTTGCTGTCTCCTCATCGTAAGATCGAGCATAAGACTCATACTTGGAGATAGGAGTTTGACCCTTTTCTACCCATCCTGGAGTTAGGTAATAGGTTCCCGGATGTTTTGCTGCCTGCTCATTGTACGACTCGGGGGAACCAAGAAAAAGGGTAATGCAATCATGGATCCGAGGAACGATTAAGGTGTGTTTTTCAGAATGAATTCCTACAATCCCGTTGCTGCAAAGACCATAACCCAAAACAATCCCATCATAATCCTTTCCATTCGCCTGGTCGATTTCCATTTGAAGGGCCTTGGCCATATTTTCCGGGGTACGATGTAAGCCATAATCAAGAAATTTAAATTCGGTTTGGCCATTCTGAAACTGCTGGAGCTCCTGTTCTATGACAGCACACCCAAAGATCAGGAGTTTCGGATTTTTCTTCCCCTTGATCAAACATTCTTTTGTAGAATTCCTAATACCCATTGTAAGCAGATCGTAAATGAAAAATGAGGAGAGGTCAAGAAGAATTAGCAGAATTTTACCAAAACTGGGCAGAAAAGAACAAGACATTACTTAGATAAAAATATAAAAAATACCAAATGGATTAACTTACGGGTTGATTCGAACCTCTGAAGGCAAACAACTCGTGGTCACGGGAGAGAAGAACCGTGTCCTGTCAGATGATTTTCAAGGGGATTATGATGCAGGCAATTATGTATTTGAAATAAATAAATTCTTGCCGATGAACATCTTCGCTGCCATCACGGAGGTAAGGGTCAGCGATCCGGGGGATTATCCTGCAGGAAGCCCAAGCAAGAAAACGAAGGAAAACCCTGACGAGAGATGGCAAACTGGTGGTTCTGTCTGCCGATCATCCGGGCAAGCTGATCACCAAATCGGGGGACGACCCGATTGCGATGGGGGACAGGCAGGAGTATCTCGGCAGGGTGTTAATCGTTTCTGTTTTGCTGTGATATCGGAGGAGTTCGGATGACAGACCAACAGTGGAAAGACCTTATGGCCGTGCTCAGGGGCGAACGGGTGGATCCGCTGCCCATCGGCTTCATTATCGACTCTGTCTGGCTGCCGGGCTGGTGCGGGATGGCGATTGCCGATTATCTCTCCAGCGAGAATCTGTGGTTCGAGGCCAATCGCAGGGTCATCGAGACCTTTCCGGAGTGCATGTTCCTTCCGGGATTCTGGTCCGAGTTCGGCATGTGCACCGAGCCGTCGGCTTTCGGTGCACGCTGCGTTTTCCCGCGAAACGGTTTTCCGTATGCGGAGAAGATGGTCACGGACGAGAAACAGATCGGAGAGATCAGGGATCCCGATCCCGCCACCGACGGGCTGCTGTCATTCATGCTCAACCGGCTGCGCTGGGCACGACCGCGGATCGAAGATCTCGGCCATAAAATCCGCTTCTCCGTTTCGCGCGGCCCCCTTAATGTCGCATCGTTCCTGATGGGTACGACCGAATTCCTGATCGCCCTCAAGACCGAACCTCAAGCCGTGCACCGCCTGCTGCGCGTCATCACCGATTTCCTCGCGAAGTGGCACAAACTGCAGCGGGAGACGATCCCGACAATCGACGGCATCCTGATTCTCGATGACATCGTCGGCTTCATCGGCGAGAAGGATTTTCTCGAATTCGGGTTCCCGTATTTCAAAGATCTGTATGCCGCCGACGTAGCGGTGAAATTCTTCCACAACGACGCACCTTGCGCCCCTTCGATCAGGCACTACGCCGACATCGGCATCCAGATCTTCAACCCCGGCATCCAGCACACGGTCGATGAGCTGAAGGAAATGTGCGGCAACAGGCTGACGCTGCTTCAAGGTATCCCGCCGCGCGACGTCCTCGCGCTGGGAACCCCCGCCGATGTTTCCGCCGCGGTGCGGAGGCTGCTCGCGGAAACTGCGGACCATTCCCGGCTGATCCTGTCCTGCGGAGGCGGGATGCCGCCCGATGTGAGTACGGAGAACCTGCGCGCCTTCATCGACGCGGCGCGCCGCGGCAATCTCCAGGCATCTTGACGACAGGTGGTAAAATGAGGGGAAACTGCATTGTTGAACAGAGCGGCGGGCCGACGGCGGTCATCAATGCGGGCGCCTGCGGCGTCATCCAGGAAGCGATGCGATATCCTGAAATCGACGGAATTTATGCCGCCCACAACCGAATCCCGGGTATTTTAAATGATGAGTTAGAGGAGCAGAAGTACCCTTATGGGGATGGCTCAGAGGTAGCGGAGGAGTTGAGGAGGAGGGAATACCGTCTGAAGAACACAGTCAGCTTGCCGGGGAGGTATAGCAAGCTGATCGAAGAGGCTATGCCGGGATACAGAGGGGATCCCATTTATATTGGTTGGGGTAGTCGTCTAAAATCCGTCCCAGAAGTGGACAAAAGTAGCCGAAAGGGGGTGATAGCTTTCAAGGAATAACGGTTTGAGGTACGGTTAAGGTACCGGAGAGAATCGATGGCTGATGATTTAACCTCTAGCAGAAAAGGTTTTTAGACAGCCTGATCAAATCCAAATGGCCACAACGTACGTGTTTGTCGGACAATAAAAAAAGACCGCTAAGATTTCATGATTGATGGAAAAGGAGGGAGGTACTATTATGAAAAAATTTTTTACAGGATGTCTCGTATTCACGATGGCCGCCGCCTTAGTTTTTGCAGCAGGTAAGATTGAGAACGCCATGGGGGCGCAGAAATACACCTTGCGCGTATCGATGGTCATCAGCACGGACGATCCGCTCTACAAAGGATACAGCATCTTCGCGGAAAACGTCACGAAGAGAACGAACGGAGGCATTCAGGTGACGCTATATCCCAACGCTCAGCTGGGACAGGACGAAGATCTCATGGAACAGGCCCTTCTCGGCGCCGATGTGGCTTTCAACACCGACGCGGCACGGTTGGGAGTACGGGTCAAAGAAATGGGGATCGTTTTGGCACCCTACCTCTTTGAGAATCCGCAGGAGGCGAATAAATTTCTTTTATCGAACCTTTTTAAAAGCTGGCAGAAAAAGCTCGAAGACAATCACAACTTGACATTGTTGTCGCTTAATAATTATGTGGGCGGACGGAACTTCGTCACAAAAAACCCGTTCAAGACCCCCGAGGACTTGAAGGGACGGCGTATCCGCACGCCGGGCGCACCCGTATGGCAAGAGACGATACGTTCCTTGGGAGCTACTCCCGTCGCGCTTCCCTGGATAGAAACCTATCCCGCCTTCCAGCAGGGCGTGATCGACGGCGCGGAAGCCCAGCATCCCGCCACCTACGGTTCCAGGCTCCATGAGGTCGCGAAGCACATCACCTTAACGAATCATATCCTGCTCATGAATGGACTCGTCGTCGGGACAAAATGGATAAGAAAGCTTCCCGCGGAATTCCAGCAGATTTTGGTCGAGGAAGCCGTTAAGGCCGGCGATTTAACCACGCGAATGGTCATCGATTCGGAAAAAGAATACGAAAAGAAAATGGCGGCGGAAGGGGCGACGATACATTCCGTGGATGTGGCTCCCTTCAGGGCTCGAGCCGAGAGCGCCTACAAGCAGCTCGGATTCGTGGATTTGAGAAAAGAAATAAATAAAATCCTGGGGAAATAATCATTTTATCGGGAATCGCGGGGATTTCCCGCGATTCCCGTTGCACACGGGATTCTGAATCAAGGGGTGTTTTTTATGAATATCAGGAACATGATTCGGAGGGCGATAGCACTGGAAGAGCTCATGACGCAGATCATGATAGCATTTATTGTCGTCCTGGTTTTTATTGCGGCCTTCACGAGATATATCGGGTATCCCATCAACTGGTCGGTGGATATCGCTCAGGCGATTTTCGTATGGGTCATATATGTCGGAGCAAATCAGGCTTGGAGAAACTCAAGGCATATCGGAATAGATATTCTCTTTAAACAGTTTAACCGGAAAATACAATTTTACCTTCAATTATTCCTGTATATCATCATCACGATCTTTCTTGTTTCTCTTATAATCAGCGGAATTCATATCACTATCATTAATGTGGGACGTATTCTCGGCGATATCCCGATAAGTTATTCATTCGTGACGATAGCCGTGCCTGCAGGATCGTTTCTCATGCTGCTTACCACGGTAGAAAAGTCATGCCTGCTGTTCAGGATGAAGGCCGAGGCGGATACAAAACAAAAACCGGATTAAGGAAGAACGACTATGCTGCTCGTAATAATTGTTTTCACGATTCTTCTTATGCTAAACATGCCGATCGCGTTCACCATTGGCATTTCCGCCAGCATGTATATCCTGCAACAGCCCATGCTCCCCTTTTCGCTCACCGTTCAGCGCATGGTAACGGGGACTCAAGCCTTTCCTAGC
>Ga0214474_1000734_pt1 | contig 15661 bp, 10 predicted proteins | sample RVTome_2_FD_187335 | JGI IMG/M metagenome (GOLD analysis project Ga0214474, IMG submission 187335) | Soil microbial communities from uranium-contaminated site in the Upper Colorado River Basin, Wyoming, United States - RVT95D214 HiSeq ...
GGTCAAATGCAGACCCTCCCGGGGGCCTCGGGGCACGCGTGGCGTGGGGCGTCCGACCCATGCCACCCCATTGGCCGTGGGGTGGCGACCGCGGGCACCCCCGGCCAGGCGATGACACGGCGGGCGGGGGCTGGGTCGGGGTTCGGCTACGAGAGGTAGTCGCGCAGATGGCGGCTGCGCGTGGGGTGGCGGAGCTTTCGGAGGGCCTTGGCCTCGATCTGGCGGATTCGCTCGCGGGTGACGTTGAAGTATTTGCCCACCTCTTCGAGCGTGTGGTCCTTGCCGTCCACGAGCCCGAACCGCATCTCGAGCACCTGACGCTCGCGCTCGGTGAGAACCGAGAGGGCGTTTTGCACTTGCTCTTTGAGCAGCTCCCGGGCTGCGGCGTCGACCGGCTCGGGCATCGTCTCATCCTCGATGAAGTCCCCGAGCTGGCTCGACTCCTCGGCCCCCACCGGGGTCTCAAGCGACATCGGCTCCTGGGCCAGGCGGATGATCCGACGGACCTTGGCGGCTGCCCGGCGCCACTTCCGGTCGAGCGCCGGCTCGACGCTTTCTTCTTCGGCGGTAGCTTTCAGGATCGCCGAGACCTCTTCCGGCTCCAAGAGCTCCATCTCGAGGGCGAGCTCTTCGGAGGTGGGCTCGCGGCCGAGGTCCTGCACCAGACGGCGCTGGATACGCATCAGGCGATTGATCGTCTCCACCATATGAACGGGGATGCGGATGGTGCGCGCCTGGTCGGCGATCGCCCGGCTGATCGCCTGGCGGATCCACCAGGTGGCATAGGTGCTGAACTTGTAGCCCTTGGCCGCGTCGAACTTCTCCACGGCTCGCAGCAGGCCGATGTTGCCCTCCTGGATCAGGTCCAGGAAAGCGATGCCTCGCCCCATGTAGCGCTTGGCCACGCTTACCACCAGGCGAAGGTTGGCACGGATGAGCGCCGCCTGCGCCTCCTCGGCTCGAAGGTCAATCGCCCCCGCGTCCGCCTGCAATTCCTCGGTTGAGGGCAGCCAGCGTTGGAAAGTCCGCTTGGTAGGGAGCCCACGCCCCTTGTGAAGCCGCTCCGAAAGCCGCTGTTGGATCGGAGGCGGCATGAGGTAGAGGGAGACAAACACGTTCACCGCATTCCGCGCCACCTGCTCCCACGCCGGATCGGTCCCCCACATCCCATTGTCGAGCCAGGCTCTCAGATAGGACGGCGTGTCGCCTTCCCAGGTTTCGCGGAGCTGGCGGGCTTCTTCGACGATGAGCTCGAGATCAGGGGGGTGCTGTCGAACGCGCCGGGCGTCTTCCAGAGTACGTTTCCATGCGGTGCGCACATCGTCGAAAAGGACTTGCTGTGCGATGGCATACGACTCGGGGGCTTTGGGGCGGGCTGCTCGGCCGGAGCGAAGGGCGTCGCCCCGGCGGGCGGCCTCCATCCGGACCGTCAACCAGAGCTCCTGGTCGGAACCGAGGAGCTCAACCCGGCCGATTTCCTTGAGGTAGAGGCGGACTGGATCGTCGCCCATTTCGGCGCTGGCGGCGATTTCCTCGACATCCACCTCTTCCTCGACGAGCTCGGCCGCACCGTCGAGATCCGGTTCGACCTCGATCGAGTCCTCGTCAAGCGCCTCGACGGAATCCGACTCGACCTCTGCGCCGAGGTCATCGTCGGCTTCAAGTTCGGTCTCGGCCGGCGGGGCCTCCGCCTCAGTCGGCTGGCCTTGCTTCTTTCTGGCCATGGGTCTCCGGATGCGCATTTCGGATCAGGGGCCAGCCCGGCGACGGGCCAACGCCCGGTCGAGCCGGTCCCATTCCCGAGTGATCCGCACTACCTCCCGCTGAAGGTCGACCATCTGCAATTCGCCGCCGTCCTGGGCCGCCTGGAGCTGGAACTGCAACTGGGCGCGCGCCGCAGCGAGATTGCCTTTCCGAAGTCGCAAGAAGCCTGCCACGACCTCGTCGACCGTGCGCGGATCTTCAAGATCGGCCCGCACTCCCTCCCGGAGCAGAGCCTCGCCCATCTCCCCCAGGGGCTGGTCAAGCTGCTCGCGCCAGTGGTCGGCAGGCTCCAATTCGTCCTGGGCAAGGGCCGCCCGAATGGCCTGAAAGATAACCTGACGTTCGGTTCCTGTAAAGTCCTGAGCGGAAAGACGGTCCAACTCGAGCGTTTGGAGCTCCCGGTCGACCCGGTAGAGAACCTCGGGCTTGCGCAGAAGCACGCCGAGGCAGAACCTTTCCTGAGCGCCGGCCTCCACCGCAGGGCCGGCCGGCCGCTCCGCACCGGCGGCGGCCGACGTTGCCTCCCGCCGGCCGCGGCGAGGCGGAGCGGGCCGCCATTCGTCGAGCGCCCGTTCATAGACCTTCAGCCGACGGGCCAGGGCCTGGCGATGGGCGTCGCGCTCCGCCGGGTTGGCGACATCCTCGATCAGCGGCAGGACCTGGCGAGCGATCTCCGCCTTCACCTTGGGGTCGTCCACGTCCCTGCTTCGCGCCAAGACATCGACGACATACGTGACCACCGGCTGCGCCTTCTCGACGATCGAGGCCCAGACGGTTGGGTCGTCTCCCACGACCTCGTCGGGATCCTTGTTCTCCGGGAGGGTGACCACACGGATATCGGCATCCAGGCGGCCCTCATACCGGACGAGGCCGCGGGCGTCGAAGACGGGGTCGGGCTCCCGGTCGAGGGCGTCACGGGCGAGGGTCAGCCCGCGAAGGGTCGCCTGGTCTCCCGCCCGGTCGGGATCGAGGGCGAGCACCATGCGGCGGGTGAACCGCTTCAACAGGCGGAGCTGATCTTCGGTGAGGGCCGTCCCCATGGGAGAGACGGCGTTGGCGAACCCGGCCTGGTGGAGCGCGACCACGTCGAGATAGCCCTCAACGATCACCGCTTGATCCATCGCCCGGATCGCCTTGCGCGCCTTATCCAGGCCGTAGAGAAGCCGTCCTTTGTCGAAGAGCGGCGTCTGCGGGGTGTTGAGGAACTTGGGGACGTCGGCCGGATCGACGATCCGCGCCCCAAAACCCGCCATCCTCCCCCGCGCGTCACGGATGGAGAACATGATCCGGTTGCGGAACCGATCGTAGAATCCTCCGCCGTCGCGCTCGCTGAGCATCCCGGCCTCGAGCTGCTCCCGATCCTCGAAACCCTTCTCGTGAAGGAAGCCTCGCAGGGCTTCCCAGGCATCGGGGGCAAAGCCGATCTCGAACGCCTCCAGGGTCGAGTCGTTCAGACCTCGCTGGTGAAGGTAATCCAGAATGGGTGCGCCGGCCTTCGTCCCCACGAGGTGGTGCCGAAAGAAGGCGACCGAAGCCTCAAGCACATCTCGGAGGCGCTGGTGGGCCTCCTCCGCCTCCCCCTCCCCGGCGTCCCGCGGTCGCAGGTCGACGCCCGCCCGTTCGGCCAGGTGGCGAAGCGCCTCGGGGAAGTCCCAGCCCTCCTTCTTCATCACGAACTTGAAGATGTCGCCGCCTTCGTTGCACGCGCCGAAGCAGCGCCAGGTGCCGGTATCCGGAAAGATGACAAAGGCCGGTGTGCGTGTATTGGGGTGGAAGGGGCAGAAGCCGGTGTAGTTCTTGCCCGATTTGCGCAGCTTCACCGTCTCCCCGACCAGGGAGACGATGTCGACCCGATCCTTGACCTCGTCGACAACGGTCATGGGCTGCGCCAGCCTGCCCTGCTCTCCCCCGGGTAAGCGCCGCCGTTCGGCTGGGAGAAGGGCGAGCGGGGATTATAGGTCAACGCCCGGCGCCAGCCAAGAGGAACGGGCCCGCCTTCCCTCCCCAGGCCGGGTCGGTCAAAACCCTTCCAGCCGAGTAAGGTCGGCCACGCCATCCGATAGCGCTGCGATTCGCTGTAGAAGGCCGAGGCGGTTGGCCCGGAGCTCTCTGTCATCCACCATGACCATGACAGCCTCGAAGAACCGGGTGATCGCCGGGATCATCGGGGTAAAAGCGTTCAGAAAACCATCCACCGACCCCGATTCCTTTGGGAGTGCCTCCGCCGCGCCCAGGGCCTCATAGAGCGCCTTCTCGGCCGCATCCACCAGGAGATCGGGGCGGACTTGGCGCACAGCCGCCTCATCGCGCGTGATCCGAACACAGCGGGCGAAGGCCTGGAGAACCTCCGGCCAATCGCGGCGCGCCACCCATCGCGCCAGGGACGCCGCAGCCTGAGCAGCCCCGGCCGGGTCGTGCCCCTGAGCCGCGAGGACCGCCTCGACCACATCGAAGCGATGATCGACCTCGAGCACGCCTTTGAGTCGCCCGTGGAAGAATGCGAGGCAATTCTCGACCACTTCGGGAGATGAAGGGATCGGCAGGCCGGCGGCGGCCATCTCCAACCCGCGCCGCAGGTCGAACCGCTGCTCCTGGGCAATCAGCATCTGAGCCAGACCGATCGCTGTACGGCGCAGCGCAAAGGGATCTTTCGCCGCCGTGGGTTCCATCCCTGCGGCGAAGAGCCCGATCAGGGTATCGAGCCGGTCGGCGAGGCCGACGACGAGCCCCGCCCGGCTCTCCGGCGTCCGGTCGCCGGCAAAGCGAGGGAGGTGATGCTCCCGGATGGCCACCGCCACCCCGGCGTTCTCGCCGGACCGGAGGGCATACTCGCGGCCCATCTCCCCCTGCAGGGCCGTCATCTCCACGACCATCTGTGTGGCGAGATCGGCCTTGCACAGATGCGCCGCTCGGGCCGTCACCTCTCGTTCGGCGGGAGAGAGGCCGAGCTCCTGCGCCAGCTGCGCGGCCAAATGCTCGATCCGGACCGTCTTATCGAGCATCGAACCGAGGCGGGCCTGGAAGGCCAGCGTCGCCAGCCGCGGCAGATGAGCCTCGAGCGGCTTCTCGAGATCCTTCCGGATGAAGTAGGCCGCGTCGGCGAATCGCGCCCGGATCACCTGCTCGTTCCCATGGGCGACGAGGTCCATCCCCTCCCCTCCGCCGTTGCGCACCGTGATGAAGAAGGGAAGCAGGCGCTCATCATTCTCCACGGCGAAGTAGCGCTGGTGCCTGCGCATCACCTCCACCAACACCTGCCGCGGGAGCGCCAGGAACTTCTCCTCGAACGACCCTCGCAGAGGGGAGGGCGCCTCCACCAGATCGGCCACTTCCCGCAGAAGCGCCGGATCGTCGCTCACCCGGCCTCCGACTTCTCTCGCAAGGCCCTCCACGCCCAGGCGGATCCTCTCCCGCCGCTCGCCGACGTCCGGGATCACCCCCTGCCGTGCGAGCCGTTCGAGCAGGTCCTTGGAATCTCGTACCCGGATCTCCTCCGGTGACTGGAAGCGAAGCCCCCGGGTCGTCCGTCCCGAGCGGAGCCCGGCGAAAGTGAGAGGGACAAGATGTTCTCCGTGAAGGCACACGAGCCAGCGGATCGGCCGTGAAAACGTCACCCCGGCCGCACCCCAACGCATCGATCGATCGAAACGCAAACCTGCCAGGATCCCGGGGATCCCCTGGGCGAGGACCTCATCGGCGCTCCGGCCGGCCTCTCTCACTTCGGCCACCGCGTAGCGGCCTCCATCGATCTCCTGCACCCGGAGGGCCTCGACCGCCACTCCTCGGCTGCGGGCGAACCCCTGCCCTGCCTGGGTGGCGCGACCCTCACGGTCGAACGCCCGATCCGCCGGCGGGCCCTTGATCACCCTCACCTGCTCTTCCTGCCGCGGGGAAAGGCTCTCGATGCTCACCAGCAAGCGCCGGGGCGTTCCCATCACTTTCAGCGCCCCGTGACTCAGGCGCGCTTCCTCCAGAAGCTCATGGAATGACTTCTCCAACTGGGTGAGGGCGCCTTCCAGATCGTCCACGGGGAGTTCTTCCGTTCCCACCTCGAGAACCAGAGGCGCCGGCGAGGACGGCGGCGCCATATCCGCCTCGGGCGGCCGAGTGGTGGGGACGCGCGCATCGAGAAAACGCCTCCAGGGGAAGCCCAGCGCCTCGCGCTGGGCGAGGTAGGCCTCGGCGACCCCGCGCGAAAGCTCGCGCATCCTCCCAAACAGGGCCGCCCGCTCGGTGACGCCAACCGCGCCCCGGGCGTCCAGGAGGTTGAAGGCATGCGAGCACTTCAAGACGTAGTCGTGGGCGGGAAACACCAGGTGAGATTCCAGGGAGGCTCTCGCTTCGGCCTCATACTCCTTGAAGAGAAGCCGAAGCCTATCCACGTCGGCTTTCTCGAAGTTGTACCGGCTGTGCTCCTGCTCCGCCTGGAGGTTGAGGTCGCCGTACGTAAGCTCGTCGTTCCAGCGAATATCGACGAAAGTATCAACGTCCTGCAGCGCCATCAGGATCCGCTCGAGACCGTAGGTGATCTCTACCGGCACGGGCTCGAGCACCTGCCCACCGGCTTGCTGGAAATAGGTGAACTGGGTGATCTCCTGGCCGTCGAGCCAGACCTCCCAGCCCAGCCCCCAGGCGCTGAGCGCGGGGGCCTCCCAGTTGTCCTCGACGAAGCGGATGTCATGGCGGGCCGGGTCGATCCCCAGCGCCACCAGGGACCTCAAGTACTTCTCCTGCGAATCGCCGGGATCGGGTTTGAGGATCACCTGGAGCTGATAGTAGTGTTGCCAGCGGTTGGGGTTCTCGCCGTAGCGGCCGTCGGCCGGGCGAATCGATGGCTCGATGTACGCGACGTTCCAGGGCTCCGGGCCGAGAACCCGCAGGAATGTCGCAGGGTTCATCGTCCCTGCGCCGACCTCCGTGTGGTAGGGCTGCCAGATCACACAACCCTGATCCGCCCAGTAGGCCTGCAGGGCCAGGATGACGGATTGAAGGGAAGGCGAGGATTTGGATGTCAAGGGGTTCCCTTAGAAACCGGAGCTGTCGTGTGTCGGTTGTTCCGAGAGTCGCGCTCGGCTGCCGGGCTCCCTAGTAGAACGACCGCGCGCCCGGTTCCCTATCTACTGGCCTTGGACCGCTTCGGCGATGGTCGCCGCAGGGGTCTCCCTGGCGATCAGCGTCCTGATACGCTGGATAAACTCGGGCGTCTTCAACCGGCGCTCAAGGATGTGCGTCAGATAGCCCTCCATGAGCCTCTCCAACTCCAAATGAACCGGACGACTCACCCGGACCTCGGCGACCTGCGAGAAGGAACTCCGCTGGAAGTGGCGCAACACCTTGACCGCCCCCAGGCTGATGGCGCTGACGTCCCGCTTCCCTTGGCCGCACTGCGGGCAGAGGATCCCGCCGTCCGCGGGTGAGAAGTACTGGCTCTCCGGACGGATATCCCGGCCGCAGCCGAGGCAGTGGAAGAGCTCCGGGCGATAGCCTACGAGCTCGAGCAGGCGCAGCTCGAAGAACCTCACCACGACTGCCGGCTCGCCGCCCTCCGAAAGGCGGCCCAGCGTCTCAACGATAAGCCGGTACAGCGGGCGGTTCTCCTCCGCTACGGCGAAGCAGTCGAGGATCTCGACGGCATACGCCGCGTGTCCGAGACGGACGAGATCGTCTCGCAGGCCGGGGTAGGGCTCCACGACCTCGGCCTGAGTGACGATGTCCAGGTCGTGCCCCCGGGCGAGCATCAGATCCGTGCGCGCGAAAAGCTCGAGGTGGCCCGCCTTCCGCGACCTCGGCCGGCGCACACCCTTGGCGACGACCCGCAGTTTCCCATGGCCAGGGGAGTAGATCGTGAGCAGGCGATCCGCCTCGCCGAGTTCCTGGCGGCGCAGCACCACCGCCTCGGTCCGATAAACACGCTCGCGCGAGGGCATGCGAGGATTATACTCCAGCGCCCGCCGCCGATCCGGCCCGGGGCGACCCCTCGGGGCGCCCCGATCTGCCCCCCGCTCCAGGCGCGGCGCGCCTTCGCCGACGCTCGGCCCCGCTCTCGTCTCCCGGCGGCCGCACACCGGGGACCGATGCGAGTAGAATCCTGGCCACAAGGAGTTGGAATGTCCCCAAGCGACATCGCACTGATCGGACTGGGCGTGATGGGCCAGAATCTCGCCCTCAACATGGCCCGCCACGGGTTTCATGTGGCGGCCTACAACCGAACGACCTCGGTCACCGAGAGATTTCTGGCCGAGCGCCTCCGGGGCGAAACGATTGAAGGAACCTCGACCCTGGGTGAGCTCGCCAACCGGCTCTCCCGGCCCAGGAAGCTGATCCTGATGGTGAAGGCAGGCGGCGCCGTCGACGCGGTCGTCGGCGATCTCCGTCCACATCTCTCGACGGGGGACATCCTGATCGACGGCGGCAACTCGCATTACCGGGATACCGCCCGGCGGGAAGAGGAGCTTGCCGGCGAGGGGCTGAGGTTCCTGGGGGCAGGGATCTCGGGCGGGGAGGAGGGCGCCTTACTCGGGCCGAGCATCATGCCCGGCGGACCCAAGGAGGCCTATGACGCCGTCTCCGGGATCTTCGAGGCGATCGCGGCCCGCGGCCCGGACGGATCCCCTTGCGTCGCCTACCTGGGGCCGAAGGGCGCCGGGCACTACGTCAAGATGGTTCACAACGGCATCGAATACGCAATGATGCAGCTCCTCGCCGAGACCTACGACCTTCTTCGGCGAGGCCTCGGTATTCCCACCGCAGAGCTCGCCTCCCTCTTTGCCGAGTGGAACAAGGGCGAGCTCGCCTCGTTCCTTGTCGAGATCACCGCCGGCGTCCTCTCCAGAAGCGATCCGGAGGCCGGGCTCCCTCTTGTCGAGGTGATCCTGGATGAGGCCGAGCAGAAGGGAACCGGCCGCTGGACGGTGCAGGACGCTCTCGACCTTGGCGTAGCGATCCCGACGATCGGGGCCGCCGTCGAGGCCCGCATTCTGTCGTCGATGAAGGAGGAGAGGGCGGCGGCCTCGAAGGTGATGCCGGGGTCCGCACGCCGAACGAGGCGATCCGAGGCTCGGATCGAAGACGCCCGGAACGCCCTCTTCTGCGGTTTCGTGTGCGCCTATGCCCAGGGGATGGCGCTGCTCCGCACGGCTTCGGAGGCCTACGGGTACGGCATCAACCTGGCCGAGGTGGCCCGCATCTGGCGTGCGGGGTGCATCATCCGGGCGTCGCTGCTGGACGATATCCGCTCGGCCTTCGCCGTGGCACCCACGCTCCGCAACCTGCTCGTCGCCGGGCCCATCCGCGAACAGTGGGCTGCTCGAGAACCCGGCTGGCGCAAGACCGCGCGCCTCATGCTGGAGGCGGGCCTGCCCGCCCCGGCGACGACGGCCTCGCTCGCCTACTTCGACGCGTACCGTTCGGAGCGGCTGCCGGCGAATCTGATCCAGGGGCTGCGCGACTACTTCGGGGCCCACACCTACCGGCGGGTCGATCGGCCGGGCACGTTCCACACCGATTGGACCGAGAGCGGTTCCGGCCGAGTTTGAGGCCGACCCAATCAAGCTTCCAGGCGGCGACGGTCACCCAGCCGCGCGGGAACGAAGCGCGACGGAACGCCGCCGCCAGCGGCCGCCTCAGCGCCGACCCAGGTTTTCGGGCCCAAAGGCCCTGGGGAGCAAGTCCCGGGCCGTCGTTTCGGCAACGAGCTTGCCCTCCCCGTCCGCGATGAACACGACGATCTCAGGCGCGAACTCGGTGAGCACCTGACGGCATGAGCCGCAGGGCGTTCCCCCATCGGCGGTGACGACGGCGATGGCAGAAAACTCCCGCTCGCCTTTCGAGACGGCGGAAAAGACCGCCGAGCGCTCGGCACACATCCCCGTTGGATAGGCGGCGTTTTCGACGTTCACCCCTTCGTAGATCGTCCCCCCCTTGGTCAGCAGCGCCGCGCCGACGGGATAGCCCGAGTAGGGCGCGTAGGCGTGGCGGCGCGCCTGCCTGGCACGGGCGATCAGTTCATCGCGTTGGCGAGGTGGGATTGCCATGCTCCTCCGACTCCGGGGAGGCCGTCTGGACGGCCGTGGCCCGCACCTTCCGAATCCTTCGCCCGCTCACCTGCTCCACCACCAGCCTCAGCCCGCCGGTCTCCACGGCTTCCCCCGCCGCCGGCACGCGGCCCAGGCGGTTGTACACCAGGCCGCCGAGCGAGTCGCTGTCACCCTCGGGCAGCTCCACCCCCAGGATCTCCTCGACCTCGTCGAGGGCGATCCTCCCGCTGAAGGTGGTAGAGCCATCCGGGTGGCGCTGGAACAGCGGCTCCTCCGTGGCATCGTATTCGTCGTGGATCTCGCCAACGATTTCCTCGACGATGTCTTCGATGGTCACCAGGCCTGCCGTTCCGCCGTATTCGTCGACGACAATCGCCATGTGCACGCGCCTGGCCTGCATCTCCTCGAGCAGATCGTCCACCTTCTTGGCTTCCGGAACGAAGTAGGCTTCCCGGAGGAGGTCTTTCACGGTCTTCCCTTGCGGATCGCCGCGCAGCGAGGCCAGGAGGTCTTTGGCGTACAACAGCCCGACCACATTGTCGATCGTGCCTGAGTAGACCGGCGCCCGGGAGTGCCCGGCCTTGAGCAGGCCGTCGGCCGCATCCTCCAGCCGCGTCGCGGAGTCGAACGCCAGAATATCCATACGGGGAATCATCAGCTCGCGCGCCAGAGTATCGCTCAACCGGAAGATGGAGTAGATCATGGCCTTCTCCTCTTCCTCAATCGCTCCGCCTTCTTCCCCGGCGTCGACGAGCGTCATGATCGCTTCCTCGGTGACGAGGGCGCGCTCCCGCCCGGCGGCGGGACCCGCCAGCCGGCCCGCCAGCCTTTGGAGCAGCCACCCCAGCGGTGCGGACAACCAGACGACGGCCGCGGTGAGCGGGGCGAGCCGCACGGCCCACCGCTCCGGGTTGCGGAGCACGACGTTGCCGCACACCAGTTCAAGAAAGCCGATACATACCCCGCCCCCGATCAAATAGAGCGCCAGGGCGAGCGGCTCGGCCCGAGGGGCGGCCGTGGCATAGGCGCCGGCGAGCAAACCCAGGATGGCGAGCCGCAGGATCCCCTGCCCGGCGCGGAGCGAGGCGATCAGGCGTGTCGAATTGGCGGCCACTCGCGCAGCCAATCCCGCACCGGGCATTTGGGCCACGGCCCATTCCTCGAGCCGCGTCAGCCGGCTGTTGACGAGTGCCGCCTGCCCCGCGGTGACGCACAGGTCGGCGACCGCCGCCAAAGCCAGCCACAACACGAGAGAGGTGATCTCAGGCACCCTTCAACTTCCGGATCACACGCGCCGGCATTCCCACGGCCAGGCTGTCGTCGGGGACATCCCGGGTCACCACCGACCCTGCGCCCGTCGCCGCGCCTTTGCCAACCTTCACCGGGGCCACCAACATGGAATCGCTTCCGATGAAAGCCTCGGCGCCCACTTCGGTCCGATGCTTCACGCCATCGCGGCCGAAGTTGCAGGTGATAGTGCCGGCGCCGATGTTGACGTCTTCCCCGATGGTGGCGTCGCCGATGTAGGAGAAGTGGCCCATCTTGGTGCCCGGCCCGAGCGTGCTGTTCTTGATCTCGCCGAAGTTGCCCACATGAACGCCCTGCATCAGGTGCGCCCCCGGCCGCAAGTGTGAGAATGGCCCCACATCGGAATCGTCCTCCAGGATCGAGCCCTCGATCACGGAGGCGATGATTGCGCAGCGATCTCCCACCCGCGAATCACGGACGACGGCATTCGGGCCGATTCGGCACTCTCGGCCGACGACCGACTTCCCCCACAGATGGGTGTTGGGCAGCAGGCTCGTGTCGGGGCCGATCTCGACATCGGGCCCGATGTAGGTCGTCGCCGGATCGGCCATCGAGACGCCCGCCCGCATCCACTTCCGGTTCACCCTCGCGCGGAGCGCGGCCTCCGCTTCCGCCAGATGCTCGCGCGTATTGACGCCGATCAGCTCGTCGGGATCATCCGCCTGCAGTCCCGCCACCACGCCGCCCTCGCTCGCCGCGATCTCCACGAGATCGGTCAGGTAGTATTCACCCTTCGGCGAAAGCGGCAAACGGGCAATGTGATCCCACAGCCAATCACTCCGGAAGCAATACACGCTCGCGTTGTACTCCTGGATGGCACGTTCGGCGGAAGTGGCATGCGCCTCCTCGACCACGCGCTCGATCCGGCCGCCGGCGTCGCGCACCACACGGCCAAACCCTCGCGCATCCCGGCCGGCGTGGGAGAGCAGCGTCAGGGGGCCCCCGGAGCTCGTCTGCAGGCCGATCAATCGGCGCAACGTCTCACCCTGCAGGAGAGGCATATCGGCGCCAACCGCCAGAATGAAATCCGCCTGCCCGCGCAGGGCTTCCGAAGCCTGAAGAAGCGCGTGACCCGTGCCAAGGGGCTCTGCCTGGACGACAAACTCGACGCCCGCTTTGAATCTCCCCCGGATCTCCTCCGCCTGCGCACCGACCACGACGTAGGGCGGCCGCCCTGTGGCCTCACGGCACGCGGCGACCGTCCACTCGAGAACGGGCCTCCCAAGCAGAGGATGGAGGACCTTGGGCAGCCGCGAGCGCATACGCGTACCCAGGCCGGCAGCTAGGATCACCGACTCACAACGCATGGGTTTCTCCTCGGCGGTACATCAGGTGTGAGGCAAGAGCCGGGCCGGCATTCCGTAGGAGGCCGTCGTCGGCCGCGGGGGCGTTCGAGAGGGGGCCTCTTCCTGGGCACGGAGAGAGGACGTCCGGGATTGGAGAGGCTGGGGCGCCAGGATTCGAACCTAGATCCACGGATCCAAAGTCCGGTGTGCTGCCCTTGCACCACGCCCCAGTGGCCGCCCGGGAGCGAACCTGGCGAATTGTAACATAGGGCCTTCACTACCCCGCTCGGCTGGAGTACTCCCCCGCAGATAACGAAAGGGGCCGGCCGCACGAACCCGTAGCCGGCCCACGCACCGCTGGCTCTTTCGCCCGGGCTCACTCTTCCGGGGTCTCCTTGATCAGGCCTCGACGCTGTGCTTCATCGAACGGGATCGACCCTTCCGACGCGGTGCGGGCCTGCTTGCCGGAGACTGCCTGATCCCAGAAGTCACCCACCTCTTTGGAGACAGGCTTGCCGGTCTTCGGAGCCAGCTGAGGCGGCGGCGTCACCGGGGCTTTTTGCTTCTCCCGTTCTCCAGCGCTCTCGGCGTTGCTTCCCGAGCCGATCCTGGAGAGCGCGGTCAGGATATCGTCGGCCGCTTTCCGCAGCACCTGGTAGACCTCACCCATCCGTGTCGGGCTCTGCTTCCCCTCGAAGACCACCAGCAGGGCGTAGTAGGAGCCCACATTGGTGAGGTAGACGACGTGGACATCGCCGTCGAAGAATTGGAAGTTGAAGGGCAGAAGAGCTCCCAGCACCTGGCTGACCTTAAGGCTGGAGCGGAAGGCCAGGGTCAGCGAGCCCACCGCTGATTTTAGATTCACATCGGCCAGATCGCCCGCCTGAACAACCAGCTTCCCGTTCTCGTCCACCACATACGCCGCAATGGCTCCCTGTTCGGTGAGGACCTCCATCAGGCGATTGGCCATGAGTGCCTTGCCCTCGTCGGGGACCCGCACGAGGGTTTCACGCGGTCTGGAGAGATTGAGAGCTCGGTCGACCGCCTCGAGGAAGAAATTCGTGCTGAGCGGCTTGGGCAGGAAGGCGATCACCCCCATGGCTTCGGCCTGTGCCCGGGCCTCCGCCGAGGGGTGTCCCGTAATCAGGATCGAGCGAGCATCGGGATTGATCTCTCGCAGCCTGAAGAGCAGCTGGAGACCTGATATTCCGGGCAGGCGGAGATCGGTGACGAGCAGGTCCACCGGCCCCCGGTTGAGCTCGAGGAGCGCTTCCTCTCCGGAGGGGACATCGACCACCACACATTCCCTCCCGGAAAGCTCCAGCGACGTGCGGAGCATCCGGCTCACCTGGCGCTCGTCATCGACCAGGAGAATCCGCGGCACCCTCATGTCAGGGATTGTAGCACAGGGTTGGGCTCACGGCTGGCCATGGGGGCGGCTGAGCACGCCAGAACTGGCGTTGTCAGGCTTCGTGCTTGCCTGGGTCGACGTATGTGGCGGGATGCCCGGTCTGGCTCCGTTGAGCGTGAGCGCCCTTCGAGCCCGAGGGCGGCGGATCCACCTCCGCAGCAACGACCGAAGCCCGACCGCCTGACCCCCGCCCACGCGGATGCCATCTCTTCCCCGGAGCTGCCCGCCATGCGGATTTCGCGCATCCTCGAAGCTCTGATGGGAACGTGTGGTTCCAGGCCCGGGGCCTCGGGTGGCGGCTACTTCTTCGTGCCCTTCGTCTTGCGGAGCAGTTCCATCCGCGCCCAAAGAGCGATCATCAGGAAGAGCCCGATGGCCACAAGCACCCCATGGTAGCGATCAGGTCCGGCGGCTTGGGCGGGCTCCTCGGCCGAGGAAGCCGAGGGTTCGGGGGAGGAGTCAGGAAGGGGAGGGAGGCTGAAATCGCCGGCGTTGTCCGGTCCCAGAATGACAGCCCCCGGGTCGCGGCCGTTCTCCCTCAAGAGGAAGGCGGTCACCTGCCAATATTCATCCTGGGAGAGGCTCCCCGGGTCGTGCCATGGCATGGCGGCGGCAATGAACGCCTGCAGGCGCGCTGCGTCGCCGAACGTGCTCAGGCGGCCTTCGCCGAAAAGGGCTGGGATGCTTGCTGGGAGAGTGAAACCGTTCTCGTACGGCCTGGGGCCGTGACATCCCGACTCCCAGCAGTTCTGATCTTCCGGGGGGTAGAGCGCGCGGAATTCGTCCGTCAGCCCCTGGCCGAGGTCGCCGTGGCAGGCCATACAGCGTGCCCAGTACGTGTACGAGCCATGGTCCGCCTGGCTCGGGTCTTCCGGGAGAGTGGGCGCCGCCAACCGATCCCAGGGGGTCGGCGTCACCTGCGGCTGGCCGCCTCCGCCCGGGGCCCCTGCCGCGGACCCCGCGCACCCGGACAGCACGGCCAAAGCCACGGCCAGGACCGCAACGACCGGGATCCTGGCCGAGAGGGGCGCGGGCTGGCTTCGCTCGCCACGCCCGCTTTGTTGGAGGCGCAGGCTACTTCGCCGACCGGCCACGCATAGAAGGATCGAGGACATCACGGAGAGCGTCCCCGACCAGGTTCCATCCCAGGACAAACAAGACCAGGGCAATGCCCGGGTAGACCACGATGTACCAGTACGTCGTCAGATTGGGGATCCACGAGCGGGCGAAGCTCAAGATCTGACCCCAATCGGCATACCCCAACTCGGTGCCCACGCCGATGAAGCTGAGCGCGGCGAACGACAAGACGATCGAGCCCAGGTCGAGCGAGGCATACACCAGGGTGGGGAAGATGGCGTTCGGCAGGATATGGCGCATCAGTATGCGTCGGTCCGAGGCGCCAAGGACGCGGGCGGCCATCACATAGTCCCGCTCCTTCACCGAGAGGATGTCGCCTCGCACCAGGCGTGCGTAGCCCATCCACCCAAAGACGGTCAGTGCCACCATGGCGGAATAGACGCCTCGGCCCAGGCGCGGCACAAGGATGGCCGAAAGCGTCAGGGCCGCCATCAGGTAGGGGAAGCACATGAAGATCTCGGTGATGCGCATGAGGATGTCGTCGATCCGCCCGCCAAAGTAGGCCGAGACCGATCCGATGGTGATGCCGACCAAGGCCGCGGTGCCGACGATGACCAGACCGACGACGAAGGCCGTGCGGGCGCCCCAGACGACCCCGTAGTAGACGTCGTACTGGCCGCTGGTCGTCCCCATCAAGTGGACCCAGGCGTCCCTGCCGGTGATGGCCCGGTACCAGAAGGGGACGTCGGGCTGGTTTCGGCCCCATTCGGTCCCCGGGG
>Ga0214474_1000735_pt1 | contig 15657 bp, 16 predicted proteins | sample RVTome_2_FD_187335 | JGI IMG/M metagenome (GOLD analysis project Ga0214474, IMG submission 187335) | Soil microbial communities from uranium-contaminated site in the Upper Colorado River Basin, Wyoming, United States - RVT95D214 HiSeq ...
AGAGGGAGATGTCAACAGTGTTTATGGGGAGGGGTCGGTGCTGTTTTCTCAATATTGCCCTTTAAATTAAATAGTATCGGCCCTTTTTTTCTTACACGCGCTGATGCACGAGACGCGCGCCCGGATAGGGGACTTCAAAATAGGGTATTGCCGTGCCGTCAAGGCTCCCGACAAAGGCGGTCTTCCGCCCCTCCCAGCCGAAGCAGATGTTGCTCGGCCGATGGAGGACTTCTGCGTTACGGTCCTCCAGTACAATCTCAAGGTTTCCCTTGGGGTCGATATAGCCGATGGCGTTCCACGCCGGGAACGCGACCCATAAGTTGCCCTGCTCGTCAAAGGCGATGCCGTCCGGATACCCCACGTTGCCGAGGCTCGGGGGCCCATAGACCTCAGGTCCACTCAGGGCGCCGCCCGGATAAATCCGATACCGCAGAATGCGCTTCATCATCGTTTCCGCAACATAGAGATATTTTTCTTCCGGATCAAGGGCGATTCCGTTTGAAAAACAGATACCCTCCGTCATAATCCGCGGGTTCCCGCTTTCGATGAGAACAACGCATCCGTCCGGCGCCGGGGATTGAAGTGCCGCTCCGATATCCCGGCGGGCGGTGGAGTTGGAGACCCATATCCGCTCCCTGGAATCCATGAAAGGGAAATTGGGCGAGGACATCCTTTTACCATTAGCCTCCGTCATCAAAACCCTATGGCTGCCGTCGGGATTCAACGACTGCACCTCGCCGTTGCCTATGTTGGCGATGATGCAGCTCCCGTTTCTGTCAACGCACAGGCCGTTGGGCAGGCCTCCCACGTTTCCGAAAAACGAGGTGCGCCCGTCTTTTTCTATCCGTGCGCACCGCCCCCTGCCGTCCGCAGCATACAGGCTGCCGTCGTCCAGGGCCATGACCCCTTCAGGCCTGAGCAATCCGCTTCCGATCGTTTTTACCTTTCCCAGCGCGATGTTCATTAATCCCTTTTTTATCTAACCACCTGCAGTTTTCCGTCAACCATGCCGATATGCATGCTCATTTCCATTACTGAGCCGTCAGATGAGGTTATGCGTATCAATTCTTTGTCCCCTTCAAACACCTGCCAGAGCTTATTGTTGGGGGAAAATAGGGGACGTTGGTTCAAATACAACTTAGGCATGTCTCGTTAGTTCAAGAGAATCTTCGGAACTGGAAGCAGCATATCGATTCACCAACGAAGTCGTGACCCCCAAAAATCGTGCAACACTTGCCCCGGTATGCCCATATTTCTTCACAGCCATTTGACAAAATACCTTGATCGCTGCTGAAACCTTTCTTCCTCTTCTTACCTTCTTCAGTTCCTCCTCGTCCAGTCCTTCTCTACAAGCCACCTCTTTCAATAGTACGCTTAGCTCCGGAACTCTACGCCTCAACCTTAACATCTCTCTCTCCTGCCTCTCCGTCTCCGCTATCACTCGCTCAACAAACTCACCGCTCCCCAGTATTCGTTCATCCGATGCGAACCCCTGTCCCCGTCTCCTCATTGAGACTACTTCTGACCATCCTCCCACACTCCGTAGTAATCCTCCTCCAACCAGATCCTCTCTCTTTCCCCGGGAGGTTCCTTCCTCAACGAAAGCAGCATATCGCCTAACAGACCCTTGTCCTTTTCCGAAGTACCTTAGAATCTCTCCCGTATCCTGCCACTTCCTCTTTGTGGTTCCCATGATCGCCGAGTGGCCGCTCCAGGGATATCTCTCCAGTTCCCTAATGCTTCTTACTATCCCAGCTCTTAACGGATTAAGATGAATATAGCGGGTTAATTCTAAAAGGTAGGGATCCTGCTCGCATACTATCGATTTGTATCTGTTTTGAAACAGATGGCCTTGTCTCTCATGCCTCCGGTTAAATCTGACAACGTATCCAGTTAACATCTTCCTCATACTCGCATAAAGGGGACGGTTACCCGTTTGAACAAGCAGGTGGAAATGGTTAGGAATAAGCGCCCAGGCATAGACTTTCAGGGCATCGGCTTCGCATTGCGCAGCCAGGCGATCCAGAAAGTCGTCCCGGTCCGTATCCGACCTAAATATATTGGTTCCTTCAATCCCTCGGGCCATCACATGATGCAACGTTCCCGGGGCGTCGAGTCTCGCTTGTCTCGGCATATGCCCCCAGGCTACCCCTCCCCCTATTCAATGTCAAGTTGTATTTGAACCAACGTCCCCCAGTATTGTCCGAAATTTTGTGAAGGCTGTGATAAACAATTACATAGACTGCGTTGTGAACCTCGGGCTCCAAAAATCCTGCATGTCGCTCAAGCACCTTTTCAGCATGCTTGTGAATACGTTCCATCACCCAATCGAAGTAATTACTCCAAGGCTGCTTAGGAAATATTTTTGCAGGCTTTGTAATGTCGAGTGCCAGTTGGATTTTTTCTAATGATTCTGATGAGAAAAGGTCATCCCAACTCTTCGGGGATGAGTCTCCTACGGAATTAACATACGCCTCTTTCCAAAGATCAAGTGCCCAATGTGTCATTACTCGAACATCTTCATACGACGCCGCCTTTACAGGAAGCAGACGTTTTTCCTCGCGGCGTTTGATTAGGAAATCTATGCCGTAAATGATGGCCGCGGCGCCTATAAACTCTGCGATTAGGTTAGAGCCAAGTGCAGAGAAATAGCCATTGCCCATCAATTGCATTGCAACGGCGACGGCAATAAAGACTAAGAATAGTGCTGGTAGCTTCACGTGTTCGAATGCAGATCGGATTGAATTCTTCATACTACTAGTTGACTAACGGAGGCAAAAAGGGGGACGTTAGTGCGCAGACAACTTCCCCTTTCTATCTTTGCTAAGTATCTTATGCACCTACGCTTCCTTGCTTCGCTCTTCTTAGAATTCTGAAGTCAGTCGATCAAAATCTTATTAAGCTCTAATCTTTTTCTAGCCTTAGGAAATTCTGCCGGATAGCCGATTGGAAGGAGGGCAACCACATAAATATTATCATTCCATCCAAATAGCTCTTTTACCTTCTGTTCATCAAGCAGACGAATCCAGCAACTCCCCAGTCCAAAATCAAGAGCTCTCAATACAATATGTTCAATTGCAATCGCAACATTTGCCGCAATTCGAGGCGCAAGTTCATTACGCTCAATTGTTTGTAAGTTCTTGGCTCTTCCCTGAAGAATAGTAACAATCCTTCCCTCGATAGCCCCTATTTTCCCAAGATCTTGTGCTCCGGAAACAGTACCATCGAGATAGCCCTGAATATCTGCACAGCAAACAACTACCACTGGGGCATGACTGATAAACTCCTGATCATAGGCAGCCTCTGCTAACTTGGCCTTAATTCCCTCTTCTTTTACTATTTTGAATCGCCATGGCTGTGCATTGGAGCCAGAAGGCGCCAATCGAGCCGAATTAAGTAATTCCTTGAGATGCTCGTCAGGTATCGGATCTGGCATATATTTACGTATGCTTCTTCGCTTCTCTATTGCTTCTTTTGTAGTTAGCATATCTAAGAATACCTCTATTCATTTTCTTCCACTTAACATTTATTTTTAAACTTATTCTACGGTTTATAGGATCATATGAGGAATATAGGGGGGTGTCAATGGGAAAGCCCTTACCCGTCAAATCACCAGTAACAACCTAATATCATTGGCCTATTGCGATTTTATAGGAGATTTTGGGAAAGGGCGCCGGTTCTTTATGAATTGACAAAAAGAGGATGAATATAGTAACATTTCCTGATACGCGAGGGCCATTCATGACAGATCTGATGAAAGATGAAGAAGTGACGCAGCGGTTGTTGGACGAAAATGCGGAGTTCCGCCAGCTCAAGGAGGAGCATAACTGGTTCCACCGCAAGGTGGAGGACCTGGACAAGAAGGCCTTCCTGACCCCGGCGGAGCGACAGCAGCGCGAGGAGCTGAAAAAGAAAAAGCTGGCGTTAAAGGACAAGATGGAAGCGATCGTGGCGGCATATCGACGCCGGCAGAAGGCAAAGGGATGAAGAAGACCGGCGCCCAGATCCTCCTCGAGTGCCTCAAGCGCGAAGGGGTGGAGGTGATCTTCAATTACCCCGGCGGGGCCATCCTGCCTATCAACGATGAGCTTTACCGCTGGGACTTTACCGTGGTCCTGGTCAGGCATGAGCAGGGGGCGGTGCATGCCGCTGACGGCTATGCCCGGGCCAGCGGCAAGGTGGGGGTCTGCCTCGTCACCTCCGGCCCCGGCGCCACCAACACGGTCACCGGACTGGCCACCGCCTACATGGATTCCATACCGATAGTCGTGATCACCGGGCAGGTCTCCACCCCCCTGATCGGCAACGATGCCTTTCAGGAGGCTGATATAGTAGGGATCACACGGCCCTGTACGAAATACAATTATCTGGTCACCGATGTGCGCGATCTGGCCCGCGTCGTGCGGGAGGCTTTTTATATAGCCAGGTCCGGCAGGCCTGGGCCGGTGCTGATCGATCTGCCCAAGGATATTGCCTCGGGTGCCACCGAGTTCAAATATCCGGAGATCCACATCCGGGGGTATCAGCCGACGCTCGACGGCCACATGCCACAGATCCAGCGGGCCCTGCAGCTGATGCTCAAGGCCCGCAAGCCGGTGCTCTATGCCGGCGGCGGGGTCATTATCTCCGGTGCTGCGCAAGAGCTGATCAAGGTGGCGGAGGCCTTTAACATCCCCGTGACCACGACCCTGATGGGCCTGGGCGGCTTCCCGGGCACGCACCCCCTTTTCCTGGGGATGCTGGGGATGCACGGGACCTATCGGGCCAATATGGCGGTGACTGAGAGCGATCTCTTGATCGCTGTCGGCGCGCGCTTCGACGACCGGGTGACCGGCAGGGTCGATGCCTTTGCCCCCAAGGCCCAAAAGATCCATATCGATATCGACCCGACCTCCATCAGCAAGAACGTGAGAGTGGATGTGCCGATCGTGGGTGACTGCAAGCGCGTCCTGCACAAGCTCCTTGCCCTTGCCAAAGAAGAGAAGGGATTGGACGAGCATCGCAAATCCATTGCGCCGTGGCACGCGCAGATAGAAAAATGGAAAAATACTCATAAGATCGCCTACCAGCAAACAGAGGTGATCAAGCCCCAATACGTCATCGAGCAGCTCTACGAGATGACCAAGGGCGAGGCCATCATCACCACCGAGGTGGGACAGAATCAGATGTGGACTGCTCAATACTATCTCTTCGATCACCCGCGCACCCTCCTTACCTCGGGGGGGCTGGGGACCATGGGGTACGGATTCCCCGCGGCCATCGGGGCGCAGATAGCCTTTCCCGGGCGCACCATCATCGATATCGCCGGCGACGGGAGCATCCAGATGAATATCCAGGAGCTCGCCACTGCCGTGCAGTATAAGCTGCCGGTCAAGGTGGCGATCCTCAACAACGGCTATCTGGGCATGGTGCGCCAGTGGCAGGAGCTCTTCTACGAGCGCCGGTATGCCATGACCCATATCGGAGAGGTCAGCCCCGATTTCGTCAAGCTGGCCGAGGCCTATGGGGCTGTCGGCCTCAGGGCGACAAGACCGGCAGAGGTGGTCCCCGTCATTCGGGAGGCCCTGCGCACCCCGCTGCCCGTGTTCATGGACTTCGTGGTGGAGTCGGAGGAGGGGGTCTATCCCATGGTGCCGGCCGGTGAGGCCATCGACCGCATGCTCTTGGTATGAGGAGGGGAGATGCTGCATACGATTAACGTCCTGGTGGAAAATGAATTCGGTGTCCTGGCCCGGATATCGGGTCTCTTCAGCGGGAGGGGGTTCAATATCGAGAGCCTCTCGGTGGCGGAGACCATGGACCCCAAGGTGTCGGCGATGACTATCGTGACCCGCGGGGACGATCAGGTGCTCGAGCAGATCACCAAACAGCTCAACAAGCTGGTGTGCGTGATCAAGGTGACGGACCTGCTGGGCAAGGAGTACGTGGCCAGGGAGATGGTGCTCGTCAAGGTCGCGGCGAAGCCGGAAAACCGCGCGGAGATCCTGAGCATCACCGACATCTTCCGGGGGAAGGTGGTGGATGTGAGCTCCAAGAGCTATACTATTGAGGTGACCGGTGCAGAGGAGAAGGTCAAGGCTTTTCTTGAACTCCTCAAGCCCATGGGGATAAAAGAGATGGCCCGTACGGGCCGCGTGGCCCTGGTAAGGGGTTGATGCTAACAATATAGAAGGGGGAAGCGATGGCACGGATATTCTATGACAAGGACGCCGATTTAAAGGTCCTCAAAGGCAAGAAAGTCGCGATCATCGGGTACGGCAGCCAGGGGCATGCCCAGGCCCAAAATCTGAGAGACAGCGGCGTGGAGGTGATCGTGGCCGAGCTCGAAGGCACGACCAACTTTCGTCTGGCCAAGGAACATGGGTTCACCCCGGTCTCGGCCAAGGAGGCGGCTAAGGCCGGCGACATCATCCAGATCCTGGCGCCGGACACGGCGCAGTCCTATATTTATAAGGAAGCGATAGAGAAGGAGATGAAGACGGGGAAGACATTAGTATTCTCCCACGGCTTCAACATCCACTACGGCCAGATCAAACCCCCTGCTGTCGTGGATGTCATCATGATCGCGCCCAAAGGTCCGGGACACCTGGTTCGGAGGCAGTTTGCGGAGGGCAAGGGGGTGCCGGCGCTCGTAGCGGTGGAGCAGGATGCCTCGGGCGAGGCCTTGAAGACGGCCCTGGCCTATGCCAAGGGCATCGGGGCGACCAGGGCAGGGGTGATTCAGACTACCTTTAAAGAGGAGACCGAGACCGACCTCTTCGGCGAGCAGGTGGTGCTCTGCGGCGGGGTGACGGAGCTGGTCAGGGCGGGATTCGACACCCTGGTGGCAGCCGGCTACCAGCCGGAGATCGCCTACTTCGAGTGCCTGCACGAGCTCAAGCTCATCGTCGACCTGATCTATGAAGGCGGGATCAGCTATATGCGGTATTCCATCAGCGACACGGCCGAATACGGAGACCTGACCAGAGGCACCATGATCATCGACGAGGAGACCCGCCTGATCATGCAGGAGATCCTGGAAGCGATCCAGGACGGCTCCTTTGCCCGCGAGTGGATCCTGGAGAATCAGGCCAACCGCCCTGTCTTCAATGCCCTGCGCAAGAAGGGCCAGGAGCATCTGATAGAAAAGGTAGGCAAGGAATTGCGCGGCATGATGAGCTGGATCGAGAGCAAGGATGCGCCTGAATAGAGAGAGATTCCCCCTGGTAATCGAGGGGATACCGTTTATCATCATCCCTGCCGCGCTCACGGCGCTCGCGGGCCTGTGGGGGAAGATTTATCTTATTCTCCCCTTTCTGGCGCTGACGGTCTTTATGTGTTCGTTCTTCCGGAATCCGCGCCGCCGCATCCCCGATGGCGAAGGCTTGATCCTCTCGCCTGCCGACGGCCGGATCGTGGCCGTCAACAAAGAGGCACGAGGAAACAAGGTGAGCATCTTTATGTCCGTCTTTAACTGCCATGTGAACCGCGCCCCTGCGGCCGGGAGGATCATGGCGATCAGCTACCAGCCGGGCAAATTTCTGCCGGCGAGCAAGGGGGAGGCCTCGCATCAGAACGAACGGAACACAATCCGATTGCAGGGCGCCAAAGGGCTGTCCATGCGCTTTGTCCAGGTGGCCGGCATCTTGGCCCGCCGGATCGTCTGCTATGTACGCACAGGCGATGCGGTACGTCGAGGGGAGATCTTCGGGACGATCCTCTTCGGCTCCCGGGTGGATGTCTACCTACCCCGCCATGTCGCCGTTAAGGTTCGGAAGGGGGAACGCGTCAAGGGCGGGAAGAGCGTCTTGGGAGTGATAAAATGATAAGAAGGAAAAAATATAGGAAGAAAAGAAAGAGGGCCAGAGAAGGGGTGCGGAGGGGGGTCTATATATTGCCCAACCTGCTCACCTCGGGATGCCTTGTCGGCGGCTTCTATGCCATCGTTGCCGCCTTTAATGGAGACTATATCATCGCGGCGATAGCCATCGTGGTCGCCTTCTTGTTTGACGGCGTCGACGGCAGGGTGGCCCGCCTGACCAAAACCACCAGCCGCTTCGGCGTGGAGTATGACTCCCTCGCCGATCTGGTGGCCTTTGGTGTGGCCCCCGGTATCCTGGTCTTTTCATGGGCCCTGCAGCCATTTGGGAGGCTGGGCTGGCTGGCTGCCTTTCTCTATGTGGCCTGCGGTGCCCTCAGATTGGCCAGGTTTAATGTCCAGGCTGACACCATGGAGCATCGATTTTTCCGGGGGTTGCCGATCCCGATGGCGGCAAGCCTCATCGTTGCCACCGTCTTCTTGCTCCATGACTTGGGCGAGGAGGGGGAGACCAAGCATATCTCGCTGCTCCTCATGATCTACGTGCTCGCCTTCCTCATGGTGAGCAACATCCGCTATCCCAGCTTCAAGGACTTGGGGTTCCTCAAGAGAAAGCCCTTCAGCTCTCTCGTGGCCATGGTCTTGACCATCGTGGTGGTGGTGGCTCAGCCGGCGATCATGCTTTTCACCTTTTCCTTTATCTACGTCTTGATAGGCCCGGTGAACGTCGTGGGAGATTGGTACAAGAAGCGGGTGGCGTCTTTGAGGAAGCAGAAGACGGAGCCTTTGACGAGATAGCGGGGAACCCAGGTGGCGGGATGGCGGTCTTTTATTGCCGTAGAGCTTAGCACAGAGATAGCAGGGGGGGTGCGAAGGATCCAAGGAGGGCTCAGGGATTGCACGACGGGTGTGAGCTGGGTAAGGCCGGAGGGTATCCATCTCACCCTCAAATTTCTCGGTGACGTAGATCCTGGTCGCGTCGAGGGGATCGCAAGCACGGCAGAGGCGAGCATCAAGGCCATAGGGCCCTTCTCCATCGGCATCAGGGGGTGCGGCGGGTTCCCCAATCCCAGGAATCCCCGGGTCATCTGGATAGGGGTGGAGGATCCGGCAGGTCTCGTCAAGGAGCTGCAGGCCAGGCTGGAACAAGGGATGCAAGAGATGGGTTTTGCGCGGGAGGGGCGGGCATATACCCCCCACCTGACCATCGGGCGTTTGCGCTCAGGCAAGGGCAAAGGGGAAGTGGCCCAGGCCCTCGAGGCCATGAAAGGGTGTGATCTAGGGACCATGGAGGTGCGGGAGATCTGCCTCTTCCGGAGCCAGTTAAAGCCGACAGGTGCGGAGTATACCAAGTTGAAGGTCATCCCGTTAACCGGGATGTTCTCAATAAGTAGTCCCCCACCATTCGGATAGTTTTAAGGAGGGGATGTCGCAAGGCGACAGGAGGTACATGATGGAACACGACAAGGAAAAGGACAAGGCAGTCAACGTGGCTGTCACACAGATTGAAAAGCAGTTCGGCAAGGGGGCCATCATGCGCCTCGGAGCCGACGTACAACCGGCGGAGGTGCAAGTCATCTCCACCGGCTCCCTGGGGCTGGATCTGGCCCTCGGGGTAGGAGGACTTCCCCGCGGCAGGGTGGTAGAGATCTTCGGCCCCGAGGCCTCGGGGAAGACCACCTTGGGCCTCCACGTGGTTGCCGAGGCCCAGAAGGCAGGCATAGCGGCCTTTATCGATGCGGAGCACGCCCTTGATCTCAACTATGCCCAGCACTTGGGGGTGAAGGTGGAGGATCTCCTCGTGTCCCAGCCCGATACCGGCGAGCAGGCCCTCGAGATCGTGGAGATCTTGGTGCGGAGCGGCGGCGTGGATGTGATCGTCGTCGATTCGGTGGCGGCCCTGGTCCCCCGGGCGGAGATAGAAGGGGATATGGGCGACGCCCACATGGGCTTGCAGGCGAGGCTGATGTCCCAGGCCCTGCGGAAGCTGGCAGCCACCATCAACAGATCCAAGGCCATCGTGGTCTTCATCAATCAGATCCGGATGAAGATCGGGGTGATGTTCGGCAATCCGGAGACCACCCCCGGGGGGAATGCGCTCAAGTTCTACACCTCGGTGCGGCTGGATATCAGGCGGATCGCCACCATCAAACAAGGCCAGGATGTGGTGGGAAGTCGGACCAGGGTCCGGGTGGTGAAGAATAAGGTGGCCCCTCCTTTCAAGGAGGTGCAGTTCGATATCATCTATGGACAGGGGATCTCCCGCGAGGGGGAGATCGTGGATCTCGCCACGGAACTCGGCATCCTGGAGAAGATGGGCACGTGGTACTCCTTCGGCGACCAGAGGATCGGCCAGGGGAGGGAGAATGTGAAGACCTTTCTGAAGGAGAACAACGACATACGAGAGACGGTCGTGGGGAAGATCGTGGAGCAGAACAAACTGCCCAAAATGCATAAGGAGGTCGGTGATGGATCTGAGTGAGGTACTGCTCGTTGCCCTGAACAACCGGGCCTCGGATATCCACTTTAAGGTCGGCCAGCCGCCCGTTCTCAGGATCGACGGGGAGCTGATCCCGCTCAAGGACTACTCGGCGATGGACGCCAGCGAGATAGCCAAGCTGGCCTATCAGATCATGACCGAGCGCCAGCGGGAGCGATTCCTGCGGGAGATGGAGATCGACATGGGCTACGGCATCTCCGGGATGGGGCGGTTTCGTGTCAACATCTTTCAACAGCGCGGCACCATCGCCATCGCCCTCAGGGTGATCCCCTTCGGGATCAAGGGGTTTGAGGAGCTCAATCTCCCGGTGGATGTGATGGACCGGATCGCCAGGGAGGTGAGGGGATTGGTCCTCTTGACCGGCACCACCGGCAGCGGCAAGTCGACCACCCTGGCCGCGCTCATAGACAAGATCAACACGAGCCGACGCAGTCACATCATTACCATCGAGGACCCCATCGAGTTCCTCCATCGCGATCAAATGGGGCTCGTCAGCCAGAGGGAGATCGGGACGGATACCGAAAACTTTGCCCAGGCCCTGAAGATGGCCTTGCGCCAGGACCCCGACGTGATCCTCGTCGGGGAGATGCGGGACTTTGAGACCATTGAGACGGCAATCTTAGCGGCCGAGACCGGGCACCTCGTCCTCAGCACCCTCCACACCCTCGATGCCGCCGAGACGGTGAACAGGATTGTTGCCGTCTATCCCCCGTATCAGCAGAAACAGATCCGGCTCCAATTGGCCGGGATCCTCAAGGCGGTGGTCTCCCAGCGGCTCCTGCCCCGGGCCGACGGGATGGGGCGGGTCCCCGCGGTAGAGATCATGCTTTCCACCGCCCGCATTAGGGAGTGCATCGTGGATAAGGATAAGACCCACGATATCCATGATGCCATCGCTGAAGGGCACGCCACCTACCACATGCAGACCTTCGATCAATCTCTCATGTCCTTGCTCAAGCGGGAGTTGATCACCTACGAGGAGGCCCTGCGCCACAGCAGCAATCCTGACGACTTTGCCCTCAGGGTCAAGGGGATCCTGGCCACCAGCGATATGAGCTGGGATGAGTTTGAAAAGACGGATAAAGGAGGAGAGGAAGGTCAGGAGCTGGAGGTCGAGAAGTTTTAGATGATGAGCGGGGCAGAGGTCAGGGCCGCCTTTTTACACTATTTTGCGCAGCGGGATCATAGGATCATCAAGAGCTCTCCGTTGGTGCCCTATGACGATCCCACCCTCCTCTTTACCAATGCCGGCATGGTCCAGTTCAAACGGGTATTTCTCCAGGAGGAGACCAGGGAGTACAACCGGGCTGCCTCGGCGCAGAAGTGTCTGCGCGCAGGGGGAAAACACAATGACATGGAGAACGTGGGCAGGACGGCCCGCCATCACACCTTCTTCGAGATGCTGGGGAATTTTTCCTTCGGGGACTACTTCAAAGAAGGGGCCATCGAGATGGGGTGGGAGTTCCTCACCCAGGACCTGCACCTCCCCACCGCCCAGCTCTGGGTCTCGGTCTTCAAGGAGGATGACGAAGCTGCCAGCATCTGGCAGAAGCGGATCGGCCTGCCTGCGGAGCGGATTGTGCCCTTGGGTGAGAAGGACAACTTCTGGGCCATGGGTGATACCGGCCCCTGCGGGCCCTGTTCGGAGATCATCATCGATCAGGGCGCGGAGATGGGGTGTGGTTCTCCCGCATGCGGTGTGGGTTGCGATTGCGACCGCTTTCTGGAGCTCTGGAACCTCGTCTTCATGCAATACAATAGAGAACAGGGCGGCAGTTTGACCCCTCTGCCCAAGCCGAGCATCGACACGGGGATGGGGCTGGAGCGGGTAGCGGCGGTGGCCCAGGGAGTGAAGAGCAATTATGACAGCGACCTGTTTCAGGGGATCATACGCCGCGTTGAGGATATCAGCGGGGCAAGGTACCGGGCAGATGGCGCAAAGGACGTCTCCATCAAGGTGATCGCCGACCACGCCAGGGCAGTGACCTTTCTCCTTGCCGACGGGGTCTTCCCGGCCAATGAGGGGAGGGGCTATGTCCTGCGCCGGATAATCCGCCGTGCCTTGCGTCATGGCAAGCTTCTGGGCATAGGGCATCCCTTTCTCGTCGCCATGGCGGACAGGGTGACGGAGGTGATGGGTGATGCCTATCCCGAGGTGAAGGCGGGCAAAGAGCATCTTAACCCGATCCTCCAGCGGGAGGAGGAACGCTTCTCAGTGACCTTGGACAACGGGCTTCGGATCTTGCAGGAGGAGATGGGCAGACTCAAGGCGAAAAAGAAAAAAGTCCTGCCGGGGGCGATTGCCTTCAAGCTCTACGATACGTTCGGGTTTCCCATCGATTTGACCGAGGACATCGTCAGGGAGAAGGGGATGACCATCGATCTCGCGGGGTTTGAGCAATCCATGGAGGATCAAAAGAGGCGGGCGCGGGAACAATGGAAGGGGGAGATGGGGGAAGGCATCGCACCCCTCTATCAAGGGCTGATGGCCGAGGGGGTAGGCACGCTCTTTGTCGGCTATGAGACCCTGCAGGCTACTTCGGAGGTAGCCCGGATCATCAAAGAGGACCAGTTCGCTACCTCAGCCCGGCAAGGGGAGGAGGTGGAGATCATCAGCGCCCAAACACCTTTTTATGGCGAGTCAGGGGGGCAGGTAGGGGATCAAGGGGTGATTAAGGGCAAGGGTTTTTTGATGGAGGTGCGCGATACCACCAGGCCCCTGCCTCAGCTCATCGTGCACAAGGGGCTGATCAAGCAGGGGGGGATCAAGGTCGGCGAGAGGATCACCCTGGAGGTGGATAGCGAGCGCAGACAAGCTACGGCCCGCAACCACACCGCTACCCATCTCTTACAGGCGGCCTTGCGGAAGATTGTCGGGGGGCATATCAACCAGGCCGGCTCGCTGGTCTCACCCGAGCGGCTGCGCTTCGATTTCTCTCACTATGAGGCCATTGATGCAGATACGCTGGAGCGGATAGAATCGCTGGTGAATCAGAGGATTTGGGAGGACACACCGGTTTTGACCGAGGTCATGGCGACGGAGGAGGCCATTGGCAGGGGGGCCACGGCGCTCTTTGGCGAGAAGTACGGGGAGGAGGCCCGGGTGTTATCCGTCGGGGATTACAGCCAGGAGCTGTGCGGGGGCACCCATGTGACGAGGACCGGGGAGATCGGGATCTTCAAACTGCTCTCAGAGAGCGGGGTGGCTGCCGGGGTGAGGAGGATAGAGGCGGTGACTGGTCAAGGGGCTTACGGGCATCTTCGCGCACAAGAGCGAGAGCTCAAACAGGCGGCCCAGCTCCTCAAGGCGAGACCCGGTGAGGTAGCTGCCAAGGTGGAGCGGCTCTTGGCAGGGCAGCGGGGCTTGGAGCGGGAGATCGAGAGCCTTCGTCGGAAGCTCGCCACGGCCGGGACTACGGGCGGAACGGAGGTCAAAGAGGTAAAGGGTATAAAGGTAGTCGCCTTGCAAGCGGATGGGGTGGATCACAAAGGCCTCCGGGAGATGGGGGACGGTATAAAAGATAAGATCAATTCAGGCATCGTCCTCGTGGGGGGTGCGCACGAAGGGAAGATAACGCTGGTGCTGATGGTCACCAAGGACCTGGCCGAGCGATTGCGCGCCGACGAGCTGATTCAAGGGATAGCCGAGATCATCGGAGGCAGGGGAGGCGGCAACCCCTTCCTGGCCCGGACCGGGAGCGCCAACGTTGAGAAACTGTCAGATGCCTTGAAGGCGATCTATAAGATCGTGGAAAAGCGCGCCTAATGAGAATCACTCGGCACACCCTGTGGGCCTTTTCAGGCCTTTTTTATTTTTGATGCTTTTACAGTGGAAAGATAGTCGGAGGAACAATGCATTTCGATGATTTTCAGGCTCTAGCCATCCAAGCAGTGCGAGAGTCGGGCAAGCTGCAAAAAGACTGGCTGCGCAAAGACAAGCGGATAGAGCTCAAAGGCGCGATCAACCTCGTTACCGAGGTGGACAGGAGGTGCGAGCAGCGGATCATCGAGATCATCAAAAAGGCCTTTCCCGAGCACAATATCTTGACGGAAGAGACCCCCATGCCTGAGCTTCCCTCTTCTTTTCGGTGGATCATCGACCCCCTTGACGGCACCACCAACTATGCCCATGGCTATCCGTGCTTCTGCACTTCCCTGGCGCTGGAGCTGGAGAAGGAGATTATCCTCGGGGCGATATACGATCCCCTGCTGGATGAGCTTTTCACTGCCCAAAAGGGCAAAGGGGCCTTTCTGAACAACGAGCGGCTTGCCGTCTCCAAGACGGATCAACTCACCAATGCCCTGATCTGCACAGGCTTTCCCTATGACCTGAGGGAGAGCCGGGTGAACAACCTGGATCACTTCAACAACTTCGTCATGAAGGCCCGGGCCATCAGGAGGGACGGCTCGGCTGCGCTGGACCTTTGCTATGTGGCGGCTGGTCGGTTTGACGGCTTCTGGGAGCTGAAGCTCTGCCCCTGGGATGTGGCAGCAGGCAAGCTCTTAGTAGAGGAGGCTGGGGGAACGGTGTCTGATTTTCACGGCGGCCAGCTGGACATCCGCGGCCAACAGATCCTCGCCACTAACGGGCGGATCCACGGAGAGATGATCAAGGTGTTGCGGAAAGGGCAATAAAAAAGGTGCCTTCTTCCATGCCAAGAGGGGGACGGTGGTACTTAAGCAACTCCTCACGGCGCAATACAATACCCCGCCCCTTTTTGCCTTTGCAGAAAGTTTATCAAGTCCCCTTTATGGTACCATCTTTTACTTCCATTTGGCAAAATAAAACAAGGGGATTGCAAGTCACGGCCGGGTAAGATAGTATATGGCAAAGGGTGATTGTATGAAGATCGAGATCGAAAGAGAAGATGATGGCCGCTGGATTGCGGAAATCCCTGAGCTTCCTGGAGTTATGGCATACGGAAATAGCCGGAATGAAGCTATCTCTAAGGCAGAGGCATTGGCCTTACGAGTCCTGGCTGACAGACTTGAACATGGGGAAGAAATTCCGGAACTCAGGGAAGTATTCGCCGTCTCGGCATGAGCCAATGGCCCTCAACCAAAGCCATCCAAGTCCTTGCCGCGCTCCTTCGTATTGGCTGGGCAATCAAACGACAATCCGGGACCTCGCACCGCGTGCTGGCTCGTGCCGGCTGGCCTGACTTCGTCTTCGCATTTCATGATCGTGCGGAGGTTGGGCCAAAGATGTTGGCGCGCATTGCCAAGCATACCGGTCTAACGCCTGACGACTTGTAAAAATCGCCGACTAAGCTGCGCGGCTGCTCGAGTTTCTCCCTATAAAAGTAAAAAGTGAAGAGTGACTTTGAGAGGATTGTCCGGTGAAAAGAGAGCAATCGCC
>Ga0214474_1000736_pt1 | contig 15647 bp, 13 predicted proteins | sample RVTome_2_FD_187335 | JGI IMG/M metagenome (GOLD analysis project Ga0214474, IMG submission 187335) | Soil microbial communities from uranium-contaminated site in the Upper Colorado River Basin, Wyoming, United States - RVT95D214 HiSeq ...
CTTTCTAATCTTATTATCTCCCCTGGATATCTTCATTTTTAGGTAGCCCCTTATTTGATCTCTGAATCGTTGAACGTTGGATATTGGAGTCAGGAAGCTTTCCTTGCGGGCCTTCAATAAAGGGTTCTTCCCTGGTTCCCTTCTGCTTTTCGGTTGTATAACCCTCTAACTGTTGTTGTTTTCCCGATGGTTGCATCTGTTTCTTCTTATCTTCCTGATATATATCTTGTTTTTGAGGCTGTTTCCCCATTGGTTTTTGGATAGAACGTAAGTTTGTGGATTCAGATGTCCTTCCTTTCGATTTCTCTATAGTGGGTTTATAGAGTTCCTCCGGCTTTTTGGTCGTATAACCTTCTGACTTTTGTTGTTTCATAGAGGGTTGCATCTGTCTCTGAGGAAAAGTTTCTTTTTCCCTGTATTTTCTGGTATCTGGAGCCATTGGTTCTTTTAAAGTCTTAATGGGCATTGTCTTCTGCGGGGATTCCGGTCTCATCACAGAAGATGTCCTTTCTTTTACCAAGGGACGCTCCCTTTTTAAATTTCTAACCTGTATATTCATGACCGGCTGAGGCGGTTGTTTTATGCGAGGTATCTCCTTGATTAGCGGCATGAAGGTTGTCCTCTCCGGTTTTATGGCTGGTCTTCCGATACTTAATCTTTCCCTGAGGAATGGATTTTCCTTTATATTTACATCCACAGGTTTTCCTCTTAAGAAGGTATCGCGGTGAATGGTTGTCACAGCATTCCTTAAGAATGCATTTTTATAAACATTCGGGATAACGGTATTATGGATATCTATATTGAATATATTCACGCTACCTGGTCCGTAATAACCATAACCATAATAGAGTTCTCTTGGGGCGAGAGGAACCCAAGCTACAAATGTTGGAGTATAAACCCAGCCAACAAATCCAGGACCCCAGTAAACAGCGCCTCTGACAGGCGGTACCCATACCCATCCTATAGAGGCAATATGGGACCATCTTCCATAGTGATATGGAACCCATCCCCAGGGTTCATAAGAAACCCATACATAGTCGCCGCCTATCCAGACCCACCTCCCAATCCTGTATGGAGACCATCCAACGGATACGCTTACCGTTGGTGTCCAGACATAACCGTAATCTCTTGTATATGCCCATCTCCCGTTTTTATCAAAATCATAGGAATAGACATCAAGCTCGTCAGGCAGATATTTGTTGCTATATCTCCCCTCATCGAGTTGACTGTCTCGTCCCCTATTCCATCTTTCCCATTCATCAGAAGATCCTAATGGAGATAGATCTGCAAAGAAATTTTCTCCGACAGACAGGGTTTTGCCTGCGCTGACCCTTGTCTTCCCGTTTCTGCTTTCTGCATATACCGTACCCTTGAACACGGAGATATCCGTAAAACCATCAGGGGATACATCAATTTTGAATTTAGACCTGTCATATGCCCGTATTGAAGAAACAGGTGTATCCATTTGAAGAAGACTGTCTCTCAGTCCCCTGAAATTTACGTAAGCATGTCCTGTGGTTAAATAAAACTGAAAAGAATCATCCCCTGCTGTAAGTATTTCGAGAGAAGAGCTTTCATCAAGCCTCATGTATGTACCGTCTCTTAACTGGAGTTCAGACCTGCCTGATTCAGGCACCCACAACCTGTCACCATCTCTCAGAGGCATGTTTATAGAAGCAGGGACCCACTCTGATGTATCCTCTGTTTTTACCTGGACGTCACCTTGTATGAGACTTATACGCAATGATCCAAGGTTTGATGAGTAAGCATATGCCGGCAATAGAAAAAGTATCAATGCAATAATTATGAGTTTATAAATCTTCATATTTTGTTCTCCTTTTTTATAACAGTTTCTGATTAACTAACTCTCTCTTGCCATTTAATTTATTAAACACATTTGAATAGAATTAATTTCTTCAAAGGTTGAAATCTTTGCTAAATTGTATATGAGTTGAGCATGTTTTGCTATAATAAACTAAACTACAAATATAAAATGATCTGGAGGTACATATCATGCCGGAAAAAGCCATTATCTTCGGTAAGGCAGGCTGACCTTTTACAGAGAAGGCTAGGTCAGCCTACGGAGAAAATGCAAAATATTTTGATGTTAAATCTGACAGTACAAAATTAGAGGAGATGTTAAAGTATTCCGGCGGCGTACGGAAAGTGCCGGTTATTATTGAAGAAGGCAAAGTGACTATAGGTTATGGAGGTGCATGAGGGGTATGATTACCGATAGTTCATCGGTAAAGAACCTAATACTAATATGCATTGTCAGGGTATAGCATTTTCGCTCATTCTCGCCCGACAAAATCGGGACTCCGAGGATTTTGCTTCTTTATTTTTATGAAAAATATATGTGACTATCAGCAAAATAAACCGCTCTAATGCTATGCCCTGCCTGTTCTATTTGCATTATCTTAATTGCATTATTTTGGTCAATGAATTAAGTATAAAGACCCCTCCATAGAAAAGCATTACAAACCCACAAAAGATGTTAATCTTTTTATAAAACCCAGCTCCAAACATCTTTATACCTTTGAATGATGCCAGTGAGAGAAAGCTATACCATAGGAGGTCACACAGCCAGTGAAATAATGCAAACAAAATAAGTCCGATAGGTCCGAAACTGATGGCGCTAATTACAAGTCCAACACCTATTGTTCCCCACCATAGGAGGAAAGAAGGATTTCCTATGCTTAAAAATATACCTGAATAAAAAGAGGAGGATATCCTTTTCTTTTTTGTAAGGTCTTCGTTTGAAAATTTCCCCATCCCCCCTTTACTGCAGGGTGGCTTATTTTCTTTTGATATAAGTAGATCCTTAGCCATAAGAAGAAGGTACATCCCGCCGGCCATACCAATCAGTATACGTATCCACTCCAGATGGAATAAACTACCGGCACCGAAAAAAATTAAAACTATGAGCGGCATCTCTATAACACCATGTCCAAAGGCAATATACATTCCTGTAAGCCCTGACCTGCTTCCCTGCTGTATAACTGCTGCTGTCATAGGGCCTGGGGAAAGGACGCCCGAGAGGGATATCATCACGGCTGAAAATAGGAATATAATCAGATTGTGATCCATTTGTTAATAATACCCGAATCAGGGCTGCCAATTCTTGTAGTTTAAATTAATACGGAAATTATAGTATGTTATACGTATTAATACGTATTGACTTCTTTAATATATAAACCTATACTTCAAAAAGGTGGTATAACAACGAAGAAATATAGATTTATTTCTCTAATGTTTATCCTGTCCCTCATCTTTGTAAATCTAATATCTACAATGCGGGTCGCAGCCCAGGAGCCGGTAGCTTTTGGAGAGATTAATCCCGCCGGTGTAGTTCAGATGGAATCCTCGACCGGAAAATGGGCTGAGATGCAAAATATGTATCCCCTGCTTAAGAATACGAAACTAAGGACAAAAGAAGGGATAGCCGCTATTACTACAAAGGATGGGTCGAAGATTGACCTCTCAATGAATACGGAGGCGGCTATCAATGCACTTAGCGGAAGCTATACTATCAATCTGGCAAATGGAACCATATCTTTTAACATAACTCCATCTACGTCTCTTACCGTTATAACAAAAGAGGCAACTATTTCAGTCATCCAGCAGGTAGGAGGTTATTATTCCCTTGTAGCCGGAGTCGGTGCCCCGGCCTTCTCGAATACTCAGGGGGTGGTTTTCAATAGCGCGAAGGGGACATCAATCAGAAGCATGAATGGAAGAATAAAAGTGGTTATTAACGGCTTACAGCCGAGGACTCTGAATACCGGCGAAAGCCTTTTTGCATCTCTTGAAGGTAACGGTAATAAAGGAATAATAGGAAATGAGACAGGAGATCCCGGAAATTACTCAAAGCTGTTTAGAGGTCTGATTATCGGCACATTTTTTACTACGGGCACTATTACAGCTTTTGATGCATTTCGCGGCGGAGGAATTGCAAGCCCTTCAGGATTTTAATGTTGTTTCTCTGTCTTACTGCAAATAGGACTTCGATATCCGCCCTTATCATATCCATAATATTTTTCATATGTGGATGTGGTTCGGATTATGCGGCAAAGACTCCGCCTACTGCTGATCTTGCCATTAAAAAGAAAACTGAAAGATTAAATGAAGTAATTATGGTGAGTTCTATGAACCAGACCAGAACCATAGATGATTATCTGATCGGGTCTGAAGACCTCCTCGAGATAGATGCATATAATGTTGAGGACATTAAAAAGACTGTGAGGGTCAATTCACAGGGAGATATTGCCCTCCCACTCGTTGGCATTATCAAGGCAAAGGGTATGACAACTTCAGAACTCGAGAAGGAAATTACCAGGAAACTCGAAAGGTATGTACAGGAAACTGTTGTTAATGTCTTTATAAAGGAGTACCGAAGCCAGAGAATATCGATTGTTGGTGCGGTAAAACAGCCACAGACATATGCAGTGACCGGACAGAGATATCTTGTTGATATGCTTATGACAGCAGGAGGACTTACAGAAGATGCGGGGAATATATGTTATGTTATCCGGCCGACAATACGTGACTCATCGAACAGCCATGCCGGGACGATTGTGATTGATCTCGATGAACTACTGATTAACGGAAATTTCAACCTGAACATACCTGTTTTTGCCGCAGATATAATCAGTGTACCAAAAGGCGGAGTTGTATTTGTGGATGGGGCTGTGAAGAATCCGGGTGTATTTAATATGAGGGGAAAAATTACCGTTGTACAAGCGATTACAATGGCACAGGGACTGAATTCAAACGCCAAGTTAAGCGATATCAGAATATTCCGTGATAAAGGTAAGGGCGAGAGGGACGTCATCCCGGTGGACTACGAAGCAATTAGGAAAGGGGAAAGTCCTGACATCCTACTCGCAGAAAATGATATTATTATAGTGCCGCAGAGCGGTATCAAAAACTTTTTTAATGGTTTTATAAATAGTCTCCGGGGTCTTGTAAGCTTCGGGTCAGGGTCTCTCGGTGTGGGGCTGTGAACAATCCTCACTGGAGATACAGGAATGGCAGAAAATAACAGTAAAGAAAACGGGACTGCACTTGAGAAACTTCGCCAGTATCCTTTAACATCTCCTCATCCTTTATACTATCCTCCGAATGCGGAAGAAGAAGTACATCTCAGGGATTATCTCCACGTCATATTAAGAAGGAAGTGGATTGTAATCACCCTCTTTGTAGCAATAGTTACGACTGTTACCATCGGCACATTTATGGTGAAGCCCCAGTTCAAATCTTCCGTCATGATAAAGATCGAAAAAGAAAACCCGAATATCCTTGCATTCAAGGATGTTGTAGGCCTTGAGATGGCTGCGGAAGACTATTATCAGACACAATACAAGATATTAAAATCCAGGAACCTTGCAAAGCGTATAATACGTTCACTCAAGCTCAATACTAACCCTGAATTTGTTCCAGATTTACAAAACAAAGAAAATAAAGCTGATAATAATACACTTTCAAAACAGGACAAGCCTCTTGAAGATGACGGTATCAGCTCGGGTCTCATAGATTCCTTTCTTCAAAAGGTTGATGTGATCCCGCTCCAGAAATCCAGGCTTGTTAATGTGAGTTTTACAGCCTATGACCCTGAACTTTCAGCAAAGATTGCAAACGCAATCGGAGAGGCATTCATAGGACTTAACATAGAATCGAAATTCGAGGCAACATACCAGGCCAGGACATGGCTTGAAAAACAACTTGAAGTCATGAAGGCAAAGGTTGAACAGGCTGAAGAAAAACTAAACGAATACGCTGCAAAAAACGGAATAATCTTCCTTAAAAAAGATGAAGATGAAAAAGGGAACGGCACTGACAGCGAAAACATAGTTACAAAAAAGCTCTCTGAACTCTCGACAGAGCTGACAGCGGCAACTTCGGAAAGAATAAGCAAAGAAGCCCTTTATAAGGAGATGCGCTCAGGGAACCCTGAATCAAGCTCTGTAGTGATGAATAATCACATGATTGCATCACTCAAAAAGGATTATGCTGCAGTCGACTCTGAATACAATGAGCAGTTGAAGATATACAAACCTGACTATCCAAAGATGGTGAGACTTAAAGAGCGTATTAGCCAGACAAAAAAGAAGATAGATCTGGAGACTAAAAAGATCATCTCAAGTATAAAAAAGGATTACGAAATTGCAGTAAACCGCGAAACCCAGCTCAAATCAGCGCTCGGAGCCCAGAAAAAAGAGGCCCTTGATCTGAACCAGCGCACTATCCAGTACCAGATATTGAAAAGGGAGGCTGATACTTACAAGGAACTTTACAATGGTCTTTTACAGAGACTTAAGGAGACAGGTGTATCTGCAACTCTGACAGCAAGCAATATACAGGTACTTGACAGGGCGGAGGTTCCAAAGACACCTTTTAAGCCGAAGAAAACCTTTAATATCATGTTATCTATAATAGTCGGCCTTCTTGGAGGCATTGGCCTCGCATTCTTTACTGAGTATCTCGATAACACAATCAAGACCCCTGAGGATATCGAGAAGCGGGTATACCTCCCGCCGCTCGGACTTGTTCCAAATTTCGGTGATAGTAAAGAAAACCTTCCTGCGGAATATATCGTTCGTTCAGATGTTACGAACCCCATCTCGGAGGCATACAGTTCCATAAGGACATTCCTGCTCCTTTCGACAGGAGGAAAACCTCCGAGGGTAATGATGGTCACAAGCCCTGCGAGAGATGAGGGGAAGACCACAACTGCTATTAATACAGCCATCAGTCTCACGAAATCAGATGTGAGGGTCGTGATTGTTGATGCCGATATGAGAAGGGCGAAGCTCCATGACGTCTTTTCACTTGATAATAAAATAGGGCTGTCGACGTTTCTTTCGGGCAACGCTGAATTTGGAGACGGCCTGATAAAGACGGCAGATATCCAGAATCTGGATATCATTACCTCAGGCCCTATTCCGCCGAACCCGGCAGAGCTTCTCGGCTCATACAGGTTTATTGACCTCATACACGCTCTTTACCCCATCTACAACTTTATTATTATCGACACACCTCCTGTTCTTGGCATTTCAGACCCCCTCATTGTCAGCCAGCATACTGACGGCGTTATTATGGTCGTGAAGTCGGGGAGCACGCCAAAAGAGGCCGCCCAGGAGGCAAGGAGACTGCTTGAGGGTGTTAATGCGAAGATACTCGGTGTTGTGCTCAATTCCATAAACCAGTCGGCCATGAGATACAGCTATCACTACAATTACTATAAATACTATTACACGAATGAAGATAAATGAGCGCCAGGTTATTTTATTATCTATAGCTTTCCCCGTATATCTCTTCTTACTCTGGCTTGTATCAAGGCCGTTTCTCGGCCAGTTCTATTTCAATAACACGGATGAGAAGGGGCTTGTTTCGGCAGTCTCTTATGACAGCCGGAATGCGACTTACCACTATCTGCTCGGAAGACTTTACCATTACGGCAGCGAAAGTCCGGACATGACAAAGGCGATCAAGTATTATGAAGAGTCTATAAGGTTGAGTCCTCTCCAGGGTGGCTGCTGGCTTGACCTTTCAAAGGCATACCGGACAGCAGGTATGCCTGCTTATGCAGGGAAAGCGATAGAAAGGGCTGTAAAGCTTCTTCCAAAGAACCCTGCCGTGATGTGGGAGGCCGGTGTCTTTTATCTGGTAAATGACAACATTGACAGGTCTGTGAAAAGCTTCAAAGAGTTTATCATCCTTAAGCCAGATAGGCAGGAGGATGTTTATGACATGCTCTGGAAGATTCCGGTCAACCCGCAATATGTGCTTAAGAATCTCATACCTGTTTCATATCCGTATTACAAGAGGTACTTCCTCTATCTCATATCTACAGACAGGATTGATGAATCAAAGGACCTCTGGAAGATGATTAAAGGATCAGGAGCGGTGGAAGATGAATTATATCTGAGGTATACAGACTTTCTGCTCAACAGACATGTTTATGATGACGCAGAGAATATATGGAAGGATTTTACCGGTAAAAAGTTCCAGGGGAAAAAGGAAGATCAGCCTTCGCTGGTATGGAATGGAAGCTTCGAAAATGACGTGATGAATGGCGGTTTTGACTGGAAGATAAGCGAAACAAAGGGGGTCGATATGTTCCTTGACAGGGATATCCATCTGCTCGGAGGCTGTTCACTGGGAGTAACATTTGACGGGACACAAAATCCCGATATCACAATCGCCTCGCAGGTGGTCAGGGCTATACCCGGTGCGAAATATGTACTCAGGGGAAGTTTCAAAACCGATTCGCTGACAACTACCAATGGTCTGTTCCTGTCGGTAGAAGGCCATGACTGCAGCGGCTTCTATAAAAAATCTGACGTAGTAACCGGAACGAACTTCTGGAGGGAGATTAACGTCGAGTTCGATAGTCCTGCGGATTGCAGTGCTCTAACCGTAAAGGTGAGAAGGGAGAGGTCGAATAAGCTTGATAACAAGATTAACGGGAATGCATGGATAGACGGAATCAGTATGACGCAAAGATAGCGGTTATTGCATCGGCTATCCTCATAATCTCAGTACTGTGCTTTGGGTCTGTAGAGATATGGTCCTCGGCATTGATCGAGGTCGCTGTCTTCACACTTGCAATAATATTACTCATCAGAGGAAAAACAGGAGATCTCATGGACGCAGGCGATACGGATATTGTCAAAGAACAAAGATATATGCTTATTGCCCTGTCCGCTTTCCCCCTGTATATATTGATCCAGATGCTGCCGCTTCCATCGATTATTCTGAGATATATATCACCCAAATCCTTGGAGTTCTACTCATTCTACACAGTTGATAAAGAGCCGGCCGTGTATATAAGCCTTTATGCCTATAAGACGGGTATCGAATTCCTGAGAATGCTTACCTATTTCCTGTTCTTCGTGCTACTCGTTTTCAGCATAAAAGACATGCGAACGATCGAGAAGATGCTTAAGATATTGAGCTACTTCGGATTCGGTCTTGCTGTTTTCGCCCTGCTCCAGAAGGCGGCATGGAACGGGAAGCTCTACTGGTTAAGAGAGGTGACGGCCGGTAGTCCTTTCGGCCCGTTTGTGAACAGAAATCACTATGCGGGATTCATAGGGATGCTTATACCTCTTACCCTGGGACTTGCATTAACGAGAATAAGACGGGAAAGAAAGATCCTGTTCGGTTTCTTCGGAGTCATAATGGCTCTCTCGCTGTTTTTTTCCCTTTCAAGGGGCGGTATAATCAGCTTTTTTGCGGGCCTCGCGGTCTTTGCCCTCTTCCTCTCATGGAATAAATTCAGGGTCAAAAAGACGTGGGCGCTTGCAGCCTTCTTGCTTGTAGTCTTCCTGTATCTGCTCTATCTCGGTATCGACCCTGTTATAGAAAGGTTTTACAAGACCGATATTACACGAGAGGCGAGATTTGCTGTATGGACAGAGACGTTTAAGGCATTTAAGGACTTTTATCTGACAGGGAGCGGGCTTGGCACCTTTATTAACGTCTTCCCGCTCTATTCCTCCGAACCTTTAATATCAATCTATGACCATGCACATAATGACTACCTTGAATTTGTTCTCGAAACAGGCGCGATTGGAGTAGTCTTACTCTTTCTCTTTTTGTTCTTCTTTATCCGCTGTATCGCAAGGGGCAACTGGGATGGAAAGAAAGGCATTATCAGGATATCAATGCTCTCTTCGATAACTACCATGGCGATCCACAGCATATTCGACTTCAACCTTCATATCCCTTCGAATGCGCTTATGCTTTCGGCTGTTTTCGGCATGGCAATAGCCTCATCAAAGATAAGTCGTGAAATATCTCCAGGATGATTCACAGCGATAAAAGATTATTTTCAATGTTAAGAAATAAAATATACTACCACCCGAATCTAGCGATAAGAATTGTCATTGCAATGACGGCTACATCGAGGGTTCATGCTATTTATCGCTGGATTTGGGTATAATATTTATAAATGTGGCATGCTATTTATACAAAACAGGGTAAAGAGGACTTAGTTGCCTTTCGGCTTCAAGGTATAGGGATTGAGGTTCTGAATCCGAAACTCAAATCAAAAAAATATAAACGTAATAAATTTATTGACGTTATAGAGTCTCTTTTCCCCTGTTACCTGTTTGCGAACTTCGAGAAAGAAAAATATTCCCATCTGATTACTTACACAAGAGGTGTTAGGTATATTGTCGGTAAAGGCAATCCCATCGTTGTGCATGATGAGATTATTAACACAATAAAAGAAGGGATGGGAGATGACAACATAGTGGTTATCAAACCCGGGAAATTTGAAAAAGGTGACAGAGTCTTAATAAAAGAAGGACCGTTTAAGGATTTTTATGGAATTTTTGAAAAGGAGACCAGAGGCACTGAGAGGGTAATGATCCTTCTTGAAATGATTCATTACAAGCTTGAACTCGATAGCTGTTTTTTAACAAAGATATGACATAGCTTTCAAAAACAGGGCGCTATGCTCCATGCGAAAAACTATAGAAACCAGATAACCAAATAAACTAAAATAGACGGATATGAAGGGTATAATTTTAGCGGGTGGCATCGGGACAAGACTTTATCCGGTAACAATAGGTGTTTGTAAACAGTTATTGCCCATTTACGATAAGCCGATGATTTATTACCCCCTATCTGTGCTTATGCTTGCAGGAATAAAGAATATTCTGATAATTTCCACTCCTCAGGATTTACAGCGTTTCAGAAACATATTTAATGATGGCTCTTATTTAGGGCTTGGTTTTTCTTATAAGGAACAGCCTCATCCAGGCGGCATTGCAGAAGCCTTTATCCTGGGTGAAAAATTTATAGGCAGTGATGATGTTTGTCTTGTTCTGGGGGATAATATTTTTTATGGCCATGGTCTTACAGCTTTGCTGAAGAAGGGATTGAATGATATAAAAATAAAGGGTGGCGCGACAATATTCGGTTATTATGTCAATGACCCTGAAAGATATGGAGTTGTTGAATTTGATGAGAAGGGTAATGTCCTGTCTTTAGAGGAAAAGCCCAAAATACCTAAATCAAGATATGCTGTAACAGGCCTGTATTTCTATAGCAACGAAGTAGTAAAAATTTCTAAAAATATAAAGCCGTCACGAAGGGGTGAACTCGAAATAACAGATGTAAATAGAGTATATCTTAAAAAGGGGAAACTCAGGGTTGAACTGATGGGCAGAGGCTATGCCTGGCTTGATACAGGGACTCATGAGAGCCTTTTAGAAGCAGGCGAGTTTATATCAACTATCGAAAAAAGACAGGGGTTGAAAATAGCCTGTATAGAAGAAATAGCATATAAATTAGGTTATATTGATAAAGAGCAATTGTTAAAACTTGCCCAACCTTTAAAACATAATGAATACGGAAAATATCTTTTGAGGCTCATAAAATGAGACAGGTTAAGGTTAAGGCTGAGGTTAAGGAAAAAACAAATCATATTTTAACCTCGACCTTGACCTCAACCTTAACCTAATTTTTTAGCCATGCCGTTTATTTTTAAAAAATTATCAATACCGGAAGTTGTCCTAATAGAACCAAAGGTTTTCAGGGACGGACGGGGACTCTTTTTGGAAACTTACAAATATTCAGATTTTGCTCAGACGGGTATAAAAGAGCAGTTTGTTCAGGATAATTATTCAAAATCTGTAAAAGGCGTATTGAGAGGACTTCACTTTCAGAAAAGTCCCAATGCACAGGGCAAATTAGTCCAGTGTGTAAAAGGCAAGATATTTGATGTAGCGGTAGATATAAGGAAAGGTTCTCCCACCTTTGGACATTGGGTTAGTGTTGAACTGTCTGAAGAAAATAATCTTATGCTTTATGTCCCTTCTGCCTTTGCTCATGGGTTTGTTGTCCTGAGTGAAACAGCCGATGTGATATATAAGTGTAATAGAGAATATTCGCCAGAAGACGATAGGGGGATTATCTGGGAGGACCCTGATATAAATATCCGCTGGCCGGTAAAAGACCCGGTTCTGTCGGAAAAAGATAAAAAACTTCCTTTTTTAAAGGATGCTGATATTAATTTTGAATATTGAGTTGGGTAATCTCTTTTTTAATATCGGTTTTGATTTCCCCCCTCTTTTCTAAAGAGGGGGAGGGGAGATTACAAATAATATGTTGTTATATGACGTTAAACTGAAAGAATTCTCGCAACTACTCAGAAAGAATATGACTGATGCAGAAAAACTGCTATGGTCGAAACTTAGGAGAAAGCAGCTTAAGGGTGTCCAAATTTATAGGCAGAGGATTATCGACGATTATATAGTTGATTTTTACTGTCCCAAGGCAGATTTGATAATTGAAATTGACGGTAGTCAGCACTATACCGATGAAGGGATCAATAAAGATAAAATACGAGATAATTTCCTAAAAATTCAGGGATTTAAAGTTCTAAGATTTTCTGATAAAGAGGTCTTTGAGAATCTCAAAGGAGTAGTTGAAAAGATATATGAGAATTTGTAATCCCCCTCAATCCCCCTTTAGAAAAGGGGGACTTTTTAGCGGAAGGGAATTTTTATAAATCCCTCCCTTGTGTAAGGCGATACCCACAATTCCCCTCCCCCTTGATGGGGGAGGGAGAGGGTGGGGGTGAAATTTAATATGGTGAGGTTAATATGAAGATTTTAATTGCTGGTGCAAACGGCCAGCTTGCAAGGGAATTTCAGAAGGCATTAGAAAACTATGACTATACAGTAGTGGCTTTAGATAAAGAAAGTCTGGATATATCTGATTTGAATGTCGTTACAGAAACATTTTCAAAACATAATCCTGATATTGTTTTAAACTGTGCTGCTTATAATTTTGTAGATAAGGCTGAAGAAGATTTTGATACTGCATACAAAGTGAACGCCTCAGGAGTAAGAAACCTGGCGGTTGCGTGTAAAAAAAATAACGCCCTGTTAGTCCACTACAGCACTGATTACATATTTGACGGGACAAAGGAAGATTTTTATACAGAGGAAGATGAACCGAATCCGATTAACAATTACGGGAAAAGCAAATTAATGGGGGAAAAGTTTTTAACAGAAGAGACTGATAAATTTCTTTTATTCAGGGTTAGCTGGGTATTCGGAGGAGGCAAACAGAATTTCCTTTATAAATTATCGGAATGGGGAAAGAAAAACAGGGTCTTAAAGGTTGTTTCTGACCAGATCTCAGTACCTACTTTTACAAAGGACATTGCAATTTTAACAATGCTTGCAATATACAAAGGGCTGAGAGGGGTTTACCATCTGACCAACAGCGGATATGCCTCAAGATATGAAGTTGCACGCTATTTTATTGAAAGGCTTGGCAGGGATAATCTGATATTTCCTGTAAACTCAGATTATTTCCCTTCTCCTGCTAAGAGACCATACTTTTCTTCAATGTCAAACCTTAAGCTTTCAAAAGACTTAGATGTTAATATTCCGGACTGGAAGATGGGCATAGACAGGTATATAGAAGAAATGTTTGAAAAAGAAGAAATCTAATGAAAAAACTTTTAGTCACAGGCGGAGCCGGATTTATAGGAAGTGAATTTGTAAGACAGGGAGTAAAAAAGGGTTATAAGATAATAGTTGTTGATAAACTCAGTTATGCCGGTGACTTAGAGAGATTAAAAGAAGTTAAGAAAGAAATTACTTTTTACAGGACAGACGTAACTGATAAAGACTCTCTGAAACATATCTTCAAAACAGAAAGACCGGATACCGTTGTTCACTTTGCAGCAGAAAGCCATGTTGACAGGAGTATACTCGATGCTTCTCCTTTTTTAGATACAAATGTAAAGGGGACACAGATTCTGCTGGATATTGCAAGGAAATATGGGATTGAAAGATTCATAAATATTTCAACCGATGAGGTATATGGTGAAATTAAAGGAAAGGGACGGTTTTACGAAACAACACCCCTGAACCCCAATTCTCCTTATTCGGTTAGCAAAGCCGCTGCTGATATGCTTGGGAGAGCCTGCCATAGAACATACGGTATACCTGTAATAACAATAAGACCGTCTAATAACTATGGTCCATGGCAGTATCCGGAAAAACTTATCCCTGTAGTAATACTCAGGGCATTGAATAATGAAAAGGTCCCTGTTTATGGAAAAGGGAAAAATATCAGGGAATGGGTATTCGTCTCTGATTGTGCTGATGCAATATTTAAAATATTAGAAAAAGGCAAAATTGGTGAGATATATAATATCGGGAGCGGAGAAGAGAAGAGGAATATAGATGTGGTTAAAACCGTTTTAAAGCTATTAGGAAAATCAGAAGATTTAATAGAGTTTACGAAAGACAGATTAGGGCATGATTTCAGATATTCTTTAAATTCAAATAAAATAAGCAAACAAATTGGCTGGAAGAGAAAAATACATTTTACTGAGGGCATACAAAAAACTGTTAAATGGTATGTGGATAATATGAAATGGGCAAAAAGCAAAAAGACAGGCTTAGGTTGAGGCCGAGGTTAAGTAAAGACTCAATCTTTTCCTCAGCCTTGACCTTAACCTTGTATTTTTATGTTTAACGACAACATATTCCGGGAATATGACATACGAGGGGTTGTCGGGACAGACCTCGATGAAGACTTTGCCTTTTCTTTAGGGAAGGCAGTTGGCACCCTTATAAAAAGGGTTAAAAAGTATGGCTGTAGAGTGAGTGTAGGAAGAGATGGTAGGATGAGCTCTGAAATACTTGCTGAGAACATTACTAAAGGAATAATATCAACAGGTGTTGATGTTTATGATATAGGTCTCTGCCCGACTCCCTTACAGTATTTTTCCATCCACCATCTCAATCTGGACGGCGGCATCATGGTGACAGGAAGCCATAACCCGCCTGAATACAATGGGTTTAAGCTGAGTATCGGGAAAGAAACGATTTTTGGAGACGAGATCCAAAACATTAAAGAAATCATAAAAAAAAAGGTATGGACTGAAAATCCCGATACGGGCAGGGTAGAACATTACGATATACTCGGTGCATATAAAGACATCATGGTAAACAGGTTTTCCTATTTATCAGACAAAGGTTACAGGAAATTGAAAGTGGTGGTTGATGCTGGAAACGGCACCGGGGGGATTGTAGCTCCGGGGATATTAGAGGCTATGGGATGTGGGGTTATCCCGCTTTACTGTGAATCTGATGGACGATTCCCAAACCACCATCCAGACCCGACAGTAGTGGAAAATCTCAAGGACCTCATAAAGGTGACAAAAAAAGAAGGGGCTGATATAGGAGTTGGATACGATGGAGATGCAGACAGGATAGGCATAATTGACAGTTTTGGGGATATTGTATGGGGTGATCAGATTATGGTTATTCTTGCCAGGGATATTTTGAGGAAGAGACCTGGTGCAATAATCATCGGAGATGTAAAGTGTTCCCAGACAATGTTTGATGACATAGAGAGGCATGGCGGCATACCTGTCATGTGGAAGACAGGACACTCCCTTGTGAAAGACAAGATGAGAAAGGAGGGCGCCCTCCTTGCAGGAGAATTCAGCGGCCACATCTTCATCTCAGATGATTACTTTGGTTTTGACGATGCTATCTATACCACCTTCCGGCTTGTAGAGATCATGAAAACCACAGCCCTTGGAATAAACGAATTGCTTTCAGACATTCCGCGTATGTGCTCCACACCCGAAATACGCATAG
>Ga0214474_1000737_pt1 | contig 15624 bp, 18 predicted proteins | sample RVTome_2_FD_187335 | JGI IMG/M metagenome (GOLD analysis project Ga0214474, IMG submission 187335) | Soil microbial communities from uranium-contaminated site in the Upper Colorado River Basin, Wyoming, United States - RVT95D214 HiSeq ...
CTGCACGGCTATGCCAGAAGAGAAGTCGAGCAGGACGTTCCCGTCGGCGTCCATCACGGCCACGCCCGCGGCCTTGTCGATAGTGAACGTGAAGCACCTGTCGTAGGCGTAAGAGACGTAATCCCTATCGATCTTGATGATCTCCTTGCTCTTAGGACCCGGCGCTCTCACGACTATCTTCGGTGCTTCCCTCGCCCACTGGGGGATCCAATCGGGCAGGGGGAACTCCTCAACGGTCGTCTTCGTCTTCTCCTGTCCTTCGGTCGGTTTTGTCTCCTTCACCTGCTCAGCAACCGACTCGTTCTCCGTCATCTCACTCATCCCTTACTCCTCCCGATGCTTGTCGAGAGCCAACGCACCTGGCTTGCAGACCTTGATGCACTCAGGGTCTCCTGCGCACAGGTCGCACGTGTATGCAGTCTCCACCCCGAAAGCGCCCTCGAAGAAGATCCCATCGTACGGACACCTCGGTATGCAGGCCATGCACGCGAAGCACCTGTGTTCGTCGAGCGTCCAGTACTTCCCGTCGCTGTGGAACTCCAGCAGCGCGGAAGGACACAACTCGCTCGGCGGGCAACTCTCGCAGTGCACGCACATGGTCGCCTTGTGCTTGTCCCCGTCCTTTGTTATCTTGATCCTCGTCTTCCCGGCCGCCACCGCGTTAGGGTGTGCTCTCACGCACGCTTTCTCGCACTCTAGGCAGCCATTACATTTGCCCGGGTCGAAGACCAACCCGAACTTCTTCTTGGAGCTCATCAGTGCATCCTCCTGAGTTGCCACGCCTTGACAATAGCGAGGCGTGATGAGTCAGGGCGACTCACTCCGGTGGTTTACCTTAAGAAGCTCATCCCATTTATATTCTCCCCAGCATCGGTATTTCTAGGTTGCCATTGTGCAGTTTCCAGTCGAAAAAAGTGAAAACTTTTCAACCAATGACGGGATAAAGCTGAAAAATTCGCAATAATACCCGGCCAATCGTTAAACATTCGAACTGAGCAAAAGTACTGGTGAAAAGGGGTCGAAAGGGGGGTTTTTATGGCGAACCGAATATATTATCATAAACCGTCGACATGTTGGAGCGCTCTCGACATGGGCAACCCTGCATCGGGCATACTGGCGCGGCCACCTGTACATCGCTCGCCACATGTGGCCATCAGCCGATCTCACTTCAGGTAAGGCAGCTTGGCTATGATGTCATCCAGGCCCACGTCCTGCAACACCTTCTTTGTCGGCCTTCCCTGTTCATCCCAGTTCCAGAGCCTGTAGTAGTCGGTCAGCATCTTCTCGAAATCGGCCCGCGGCACCGTCTTGCCCTTCGTCTTGCCCGACTGCAGCGGCTCCTTCTCCATTCTCTCGGGCATGCTGTCGTCCTTCTTCGTGAAGCCCTCTCTCGCGTTGAACGCCCTGGTGAGGTTCCAAACCCGCTTCCCTATGGATCTGAGATGATCCTCGTCCGCCGGGACGCCAGTGACCGCGGTGTAGTACTTCGCCATGTTCTTGAAGCTCACGGCATAGAAGTCGCAGAAGATGAAACTCCATTTCACGCTCGTCCTGGTGTTGTCCTCCACGCATATCGCGGCCTTGCCTTCTGGGTTCCACGGGTCGCCGCTACCGTACGCATCCTGCGCAACGGGCCAAGCTCGGTTGTGATCGGCGCCCCGATCCGAAGTCGCATACGCGAGCGCCATCCCGATGGAACCTCTCGGGTCATAGGCTGGAAACTCAGAACCCTTGGATTCGATGACCAGCTTCTCTGCGCCCTTGCCGATCTTCTTGGCGGCTCTCTTCGATCCGTCCGCCAACACGTCCCCTATGTGTGCCCTGCTCGCTAACATCGCCGGCATCTTCGCGAAGGCCTCTTCATTGCCGAACCTCAAGTCCAGCCCGCCCGTGTCCTTCTTGGTCAGTATCTTCCTCTCGTACAGGTCCATCGCGAATGCGGTGACGCTTCCCGCGGACATTGTGTCGAGCCCGAGCTTGTCGCACTCTTCGGCGAACTTGACGATAGCCTCGATGCTGCTTATCCCGCAGTTCGACCCTGACAACCCGATGGTTTCGTACTCTGGTCCCTCGGTGGAGGAGCCCTTAAACTTCCCGGTCCTGGCCTTGACCCAGCTGCCGCATGCCAGGCCGCATCCCATGCATGCCTTCCGCCTCACGAGCACCTTCTCCTTTATTGCATCGGAGTTGATGCCTGCCGACCCCTCGAACTCCCCCGAGCTCCAGTCCCTCGTCGGCAGGATGGCCGCATTCTGGCTCATGTCGACGATGATGGGCGTCCCGTCGGTGATGGATCCAGCGTGGTCAGGGTTCTCGATGACGTCCTTGAGAAGCATCTCCTTCGTCATCTTGAGGAACCCGTCGATGTCAGGGACGTCGACTCCGAGCGTGCCCCGACAGGCGACAGCCTTCAGATTCTTCGACCCAAAAACCGCTCCGCCGCCGCCTCTTCCAGCGTTCCTCGTCAGGTCGCTCGTGACGCCAGCTATCAACGAGAGCTTCTCGCCAGCAGGACCGGTCGAGGCCACCCTCGCGCGGTTCTGCCCCGTCTCCTTACGGATGAGCTCTTCCGTCTTGAAGTTGTCCTTGCCCCATAGGTTCTTGGCGTCTCTGATCTCCGCCTTGCCGTCGTTGATCCACAGATAGACAGGCTTGCTGGCCTTGCCCTTGATGATCACGCCGTCGAAGCCAGCGTACTTGAGCTCAGGACCGAAGTATCCGCCCGCGTAGCTGTCGAGGAAGGTCCCCGTGAGAGGAGACTTCGTGACGACTACGTACCTGCTCGTCAGAGGCACCATAGTCCCGACGAGAGGGCCCGTCCATATCATGAGAACATTGTCTGGCGAGAGCGGGTCCACGCCCGGCTTAAGCTCCTCGAAAAGATACCTCGCCCCGAGCCCCTTTCCACCAATGAACCGCTTCGCCCACTCGCGGTTGAGTGGCTCAGCCGTAATCTTGTCAGCGGTCAGATCGACCCTCAGCACCTTTCCAGTGTAACCGTCAGCCATTCAACTCACCTCTTCAAGACGCCTTTCGGGCACACCTCGACACATTGAGGTGCGCCGCCACACAGATCGCATTTTACGGAATACGAACCGGATGGGTCGAGCCAGCAACCCTCGTACGGGCACGCCTCCACGCAGGCCCCGCATCCCGTGCACTTCTCCTTATCGACAACATAGAGCCCCAGTCTGTCATTGAGGACGATGGCCTCTGCGGGGCAGGCCTCCACGCAGGGGTGCTCGTCGCATTGTCTGCAGAAGTTCAGCTTGAATTCGCCAGGCTCTGGGAACAGGTCCTTCACCTCGATCCGAGACTCGCTCGGGTTGAACTTGCCAGTGTGCGTCGCGGAGCACACCAGGGCGCATATCTGACAGCCAGTACACTTGCTCAGGTCCGCTTTCAAACCCTTGGTCACTTGTGTTCCCTCCCAATGGATGGTGACTCGATGACAAAGGCATGGTAAATATGAAGGGTTATCCGCCGCATGGTCAAAAGCTCGGACAGGATCCCCCTTACCAGGCCCCCTATGGGACTGGGTTGGTGATTGCGGACTGCATATTTATGACTTGTCGGATTCGGGACGCATGGCCAGATGCCCCGAATTCTTACGACCTGACGAGCCAGCGCGCATTCACCGATATGCTCACGGAGTCCTATCGATATGATGGCTCCTTGAGGTATGATTTAAATATTATCAAGTCGATTAATTATCTGCGGGTGCCGGTGGATGGACGCCCTCGCAACTGTGCTCATCGTGATGGTCGCGCTGGTCCTTCTAGCGCTCATAGCGTTCGCGTTCATCAGGAGCCGCGCGACTGTGCCTGTCATGCCGATCGCGCACACTCATTCACCGAATGTCCCGGGATACACGCACGACCCTCGGCACATGGAATACTATCGTCCGCAGATAGGTCACATCGAGGTGCCCCCTCAATCCCCTGCTGAGGCGGCAACGACCCGAGACCCGAGGAAGGAGCCGCTTCCCCGCTGCCCGGGATGCGGGACGGCAATCGGTTTCGACGATGAGCGATGCCAGAAGTGCGGACTGACTTTGAAAGACCGGCCCTGAGAAGCAATTATACGGGAAGAGTGTGCTCCAAGGCCGACATGATCGAAGAAGGCGCCCGAGTGCTGCTCGTGGACGATGGCGGCAGGAAATTCACAGTCAAGCTCGAAAAGAAGATGCTCGAGGTCCGCGGCCTCGGTGTTGTCGACGGCTCCGCTATCTGCGCGGCATCCTACGGCCAGGAACTTCGCATCGGTGGGAAGGTCCTCAAGATCCTCCGGCCGAGCATCAAGGATATCATCTCGATCATGGAGCGGAGGGCGCAGGTCATCATCCCGAAAGACAGTTTCGCGATACCGCTCCACCTAGACCTCGGATGCGGGAGCAGAGTGATCGAAGGAGGCGTTGGCTCGGCAGGCCTCACCATCGTGCTTCTGAGGGCGGTGGGCGCGAACGGAAAAGTCTATTCCTATGACAACAGGAACGATTTGGCGGAGGTCGCCCGTCGGAACGTGGCCATGAGCGAGCTCGGCGCCGCGTGGGAGCTGAAGATAGCGGACATCTGCACCGCCGACCTCGAGAAGGAGGTTGATGCCGCAGTGCTCGACATCCCCAATCCGTGGGACGCCCTCGAGAACGTCGTGGGCTCGCTCAGGGCCGGGGGACATGTGGGGTGCTATGTCCCCAACGCCAACCAGCTGGAGGCCACAGTCAATAAGATGCGCGACCTGGGCCTGGGTGAGATAACTGCATTCGAGACGCTCCAGAGGGAGATGATCGTCCACGAAGGCGGCGTAAGGCCCAGCTTCGACATGCTCGGGCACACGGGGTACCTCGCGTTCGGGCGCAGGTTGCAGTAGCGTGTTCACAACCGAATGCGCAATCCCTCAAAAGCTAAGTACGCGCAAGCGCAATCCCCTGAAACGGTGACTACCGGATGGTTATCGCAGAGGTCAGGGTCGAGCTGAAGAAGGGGGTGGCTGACCCTGAGGGAAAGAACACTCTGAAGGCGCTCGAACTTTTGGGGTTTGAAGGGCTGAAGGACGTCAAGACCGTCAAGGTCTTCGACATCTACATGGACGGCTCACAGGGGGAGGCAGAGAAGAGAGTCGACGAGATGTGCAGGAGGCTCCTCGCCAACCCCGTGATACACAACTATTCGATCACGATAAAGTGAGGGAAGCGGATGTCAACAGACAGGCTGTACATCCGGAAGGATGTTCCCTTCGAACTCGTGGATATCGACCTCGCATCGGCGACCAACGCCCAGTTGATCGAGCTCAGCAAGGAGAGCGGGACCGGGCTGTCCCTCGAGGAGATGGGGCGGATCAGGGACTTCTTCAAAGAGAAGGGTAGGAACCCGACTGACGTCGAGCTCCAGTCCCTCGGCCAGGCCTGGAGCGAACACTGCTGCTACAAGAGCTCACGGGTGTTCCTCAAGGAATACGTTTTCGGTATCAACACGAAGCAGGTCATCGACAGGGGTGACGCGGGCGTCATGGAGTTCGACAAGGACCACGCATATGCCCTGAGAATCGAGAGTCACAACCACCCGAGCGCGGTCGAACCATACGGCGGCGCTGCGACGGGGATCGGCGGCATCATCAGGGATGTGCTCTGCATGGGTGCTCAGCCGATCGCGCTCGTCGACCCGCTGTACTTCGGACCCATCGATTACCCGGCTGAGAAGCTGCCGCCTGGCATCAAGCACCCGAAGTACCTGCTGAGCGGGATTGTCGCTGGCATAAGAGACTACGGGAACAGGGTGGGGCTGCCGACCGTCTCAGGAGGCCTCTGGTTCGATGAGGCGTATGTCGGCAACTGCCTCGTGAACGTCGGCTGCGTCGGGATAGCTGAAAAGAAGAACCTGAGGAAGAACGCGGTCAAGGGCCCGGGAGATGTCCTCGTGCTCGTCGGCGGCAGGACCGGCAGGGACGGCATCCACGGTGTCACTTTCGCATCTGCGGTCCTCACGAAGGAGAGCGAGACCGAGTCGAGAGGAGCCGTCCAGCTCGGCGACCCGATCATGAAGGAGCCGGTGATACACGCGGTGCTCGAGGCGAACGAGAAGGGGCTAGTCAACGGCATGAAGGATCTAGGTGGAGGAGGGCTGTCATGCGTCGTAGGCGAGATAGCGCTCGCCGGAGGATGCGGCGCGGAGGTCGACCTATCCAAGGTGCCGCTCAAGGAAGAGGGACTCGCGCCTTGGGAGATCTGGGTTTCGGAATCGCAGGAGAGGATGATGCTCGCCGTATCACCCAAGCATGTCGACGAGGTCCTGCACGTGTTCAAGCTGTGGGACGTCCCCGCGACCCCGGTCGGGAAGATAATCCCGCAGAAGGTCGTGAAATTGTACTTCATGGGCGAGAAGGTCTTCGACCTCGAGCTCGAGTTCCTCACCGCGGGACCGCTCTACTGCAGGCCCTGCTCCGCGGAGAGGACTGACAGAAGGCGCAAGGAGAAGATCCCGAAGGCCAAGGACAGATACGACCGGGAGCTGCTCAGACTGCTCGCGTCCCCTAACATATGCAACAAGGAGTGGGTCATCAGACAGTACGACCACGAGGTCAGGGGGAGCACTGTGATCAAGCCCCTCCAGGGAAAGCTCGGCCACTCGTCCCACGGCGACGCCGCGGTCCTTAAGCCCATCGAGGATTCGTTCAGAGGCCTGGCTATCACCACGGCGTCCAGTCCGTATGCGTGCTCGGTCGACCCGTACCGCGGAGGCAAGACCTGCGTCGACGAGATGTGCAGGAACCTCGCATCTGTTGGAGCTAGGCCGCACTCATTCACCAATTGCCTGAACTTCGGCAACCCGGAGAAGCCGGACAGGCTCTGGCTCTTCAGAGAGACCGTCCGTGGCATGGGCGAAGTCGCGAAGGCGCTCAGCATTCCCACACCGTCTGGCAATGTGAGCTTCTACAACGAGGCTCAGAGCGGAGCCGTTTTACCGACCCCCGCGTTACTCGGCTGCGGAATAGTCCGCGACATTCGGAAGTGCGTCACTTCAGACTTCAAGCAGGAGGGGAACACCATCGCGCTCATAGGCGCGACGAAACCTGAGATGGGTGCGTCCGAATATTTCAGGCTGGCGAAGGCGCGCTCCGGCAAGGTACCCGACGTCGACATCGCGGCCCTGAGGGCCGGAGTAGATGTCGTTGTTGGAGGGATCGAGAGGAGCGCCATCGTTTCGTGTCATGACATATCCGACGGCGGCCTGGCGGTCACACTTGCTGAGATGTGCATCGGAGGAGACATAGGCGCCTCGGTGGACATCTCGAAGATGGAGAAGCTGAGGACCGACGTGCGGCTCTTCTCCGAGAGCAACAGCAGATGGGTCGTCGAACTTAGGAAGGGCAAGGAGAAGCTCCTCCCGAAGGACAGGAAGGTCAAGGTCACCAGAGTGGGCACGGTCGGCGGCGAATGTCTCGAGATCGGGACGAACAGGGCGGCGATAGACCTGGATGTCGAGAAGATGGCTGACAGTTTCAACTCGACACTGTGGAGGATGCTCGGATGAAGGCCAGCCAAGTCAAGGTGTGCGTCCTACGGATCGAAGGCACGAACTGCGAGGAGGAGTCATACCAGGCGTTCAGGAGGCTCGGGGCCAAGCCGGAGAAGGTCCACCTCAAGCAACTGACCGGGCAGGACGTGTCTGGCGAAGAGAAACGCTCGCTGTCGGACTTCCACATACTCGTTCTCCCGGGCGGCTTCTCGGCGGGCGACTACGTGCGCGCAGGCGCGATCTTCGCCGCGCGCATGAAGAGCAGGCTGTCGGATGACCTCGTCGATTTCGTGAGGTCTGGGAAACCAATCCTAGGGATCTGCAACGGGTTCCAGATCCTCGTGGAAACGGGGCTGCTCCCGGCCATGTCGGGCGTGATGTCCGAGGTCCCTGAGGCGGTCCTGGGCACAAACGACTCCGGCAGGTTCGAATGCAGGCCGACGCTGCTGAAGAGGGTTGACAGGGGCAACTGCGTGTTCACACGCAGGATACCGAGCGAGAAGATCTCGCTGATACCGTCTGCGCACGCGGAGGGGAAGCTCATGTTCCCCCTCGAGAGGTCCAAGGAGATCCTGAAGCAGCTCTACGAGAACGACCAAGTTGTGTTGAAGTATGTCGATCCCGAAGGGAGCCTCGCGGGATATCCTTGGTGTCCTAACGGAGCGACTGAGAACATCGCGGGGATATGCAACAGAGAGGGCAACGTGTTCGGCCTGATGCCGCACCCAGAGCGTGTGTTCTTCAGGTTCACACACCCTGACTGGACGAGGAATCCAGACGGCGCGGGGGACGGAAGAGCAGTCTTCGAGTCCGTCATCGACTACGTATCGAAAAAGCTCTAGGCCGTCACCTCGGACCCGCGTCAGTCCATCCGGCGAAGGAGGCCGGGTCACGCAACCGTGTACTCGAAGGCGGCTATCGACTCTCCAGACGGTTTGTGCAAGAGAGCCGCGGCGAAGGAATCCCCTGTTCCTGGTGTCGGGGCGAACTTGAAGTAGAGGTAGTCGTCGAGGCCTAGGCCCTCCTCCGTCCCGTAGTTCCACACGAGCAGCGTCACTGTCCAGCTGTCAAGCGCCTGCTCACCGCAGTCGAGGACGGTGTATGAGACCGGCCCCGCCACTGTCGGCTGGGCCAGGTCCGACCATGTGACGTTCATAGACTCAGAAGACAGCCTCACCGCAACATCCTCCCATGCCACGGTGCCATCTGCCGAGGTGCACATTCCGTTGAAGCCGTCCCAGCTCTCACTCGAGGTGAAGACCAGCGTGAGGTCGGAGTCGAATTCGTCCTTCGACAGTTGGTTGATGAGTATGATCGCCCCGATCAGGATGACAGCCACGACTACGGCCGCGATTACGACCAGCGGTTTTCTGTCTGCGGGACGCCCCCCCGATTCCAAGGGCTCAGCGCCCGACAAGCCATCTCCCCGCATTCTAGACCAACCCGTGACCACACCGCAATCACGAGAGATGTACTTTGCGCGTTCTCGCCGCGATTATCGGGGGCGTCAGAGAGAAACGATCAGCTCGACCTGGTCGCCGTCCTTCAGCCCGAGAGAGCGCCTCAGATGGTATTTGCAGATGACCTCGATGATGTCCGTGTGGTGCGACCGCACGGGGAGCACGACGGCGCACTCCATGTTGTGGATGGTTGCGAGAAAACACTTCACGTCCCCGAATGTCCGCCCGTCCTTCTCGAAGCCCTTTATCAGTATGCCCTCAGACTTCCTGAGTATGTCGAGTTTGGGCAGCTCCGACTCCGGCAGCCTCAGGTTGAGCGTTCCCTCGAAGGGCTTGAACCAGAGCTTCTTCTGGAACTGCTCCGCGTAAACCTCCTGGTTGACGTAGTACTGTCCCTCGCCGAGGCCGGATGTGACGGAGCCGATGATCACGAGGTGGTCCTTCATCTCAAAAATGCGCTGATAGTCGGAGTATTCCTTCCTCAGCAGGTCGAAGCCCTTGTCCGTCAGTTTGATCCTCTGCCGCCTCGCGCCGAGGTCCCTCTCAATCAAGCCGTCCCCAAGGAGCTCGAGGATCTTCTTCGAGGCCGACTGTTGGCTTATCTCGAGGACATTGCCGAGCTCACGCGATGAGATCGCGATGTAGTCGTGAACGCCCCCCATGAGGGCGATGTGTTTCAGTGTGGCAATCTGCTTCTCATGCATGGCAGGGCTCGGATAGGGCAGGCATCATAATAACATTTCGTCAGATTGCCAGTCAGAAATCGTCGGCCACTAGATAGTGTTCTCCACGCAACCTGATAACTGGAATCCTGAGCTCCCTAAGGCGCCTGATGAGCTCCCTGTCGTTAGTGACCACCGCCGCAGAACGCTCCTGAGCGATGGCGAGGACCGCGTCGTCCCCCCTAAGCTCCGTCTCGATTATGGAGTACTTCCTCGCGAGAGACAGCGCAGCATTGGCGTTCTTGTCGGCAAGGCCGGAGAGCTCTCCCAACACGGAGCTCGGAACGAAGACCGGGACCTCCCCGAAGAGCCTCAGCAACTCCTTGTCCATGTTCACGCCGAACTGGAAAGGCATCATCAGGGCGTTCGCGTCCAGGACAACCGCCTTAGGGATCAAAACACCACGCGCCTATTCGACGATCCCGTGCCCTATCAAGCGCCACTTGCCGGAGATGCGCCTGGATATGGCCACGCGCTGGCCTTTCTCAACGCACACGGGTATCTTGAGGGCGACCTCTGCCGAGTCCGCCCTGCCGCTCGTGATCACTCCGACGGTGGTAGCCGTCCCGACGCTCAGCATCAAGGGTTCGTTGGTCTTCAGCCCGTCGACCGCGATGTCCGACGCAACTCCGACGACTCTCTGCATGAGCTCGGTCCTGAACGTTATCTCGTTGACGACCGGCGGGAGCGAGCCTGGTACACCCGCGAGCCTTCCGACGAGCGAATCTGACTTCGTGATGGCTGGGTCCAGGCCGGTCCCGATGGCGATGAGCCCTCCAGGGTGGGCGGCCTCGAGCGCGAGCCCGCCGGCGAACAGCGACCTCACCTTGGTCACGATGGGCTCCCAGGTGATCTTGCTCCCGGCCTCGATCTTTCGTCCGGGCGCGATCTCAACCTCGTCCCCGATCTTCAGCTTCCCCTGCGTCAGGGTGCCTCCTATGACCCCGCCCTTGAGGCTCTGGATCTTCGTGCCGGGGACGTTGACGTCGAAGGACCTCGCGATATACATCCTAGCGGGCTTGGACTTGTCCCACTTGGGAGTGGGGATCTTCGACTCGATCGCCTGGATGAGCATGTCGATGTTGACATCGTGGTGAGCGGATATCGGTATGATTGGTGCCTTCTCGGCGATTGTGCCTCTGACGAAGTCCTGGATCTCCTTGTAGTTCTCCCTTGCCTGGTCGGCCGTCACTATGTCTATCTTGTTCTGGACGACTATTATCTTGTCCACTCCAATAATAGACAGGGCCATCAGGTGTTCCTTCGTCTGAGGCTGCGGGCACTTCTCGTTCGCGGCGACCAGCAGCAATGCGCCGTTCATGATGGCCGCTCCGGAAAGCATGGTCGCCATGAGAGTCTCGTGGCCAGGTGCATCCACGAAGGACACCGACCTGAGCAGCTCGCATTTCCCCTTGCAGTTCGGACACTCGGGCTGGTTCGTGTAGCACTGGGGCCCTTCGCAGTTCTTGCACTTGTAGAAAGCGACATCGGCGTAGCCGAGCCGGATGGAGATACCCCGCTTGACCTCCTCGGAGTGTCTGTCGGTCATCTCCCCCGTCAGAGCTTTTGTCAGCATGGTCTTACCATGGTCCACATGGCCGATCATGCCGATGTTCGTCTCCGGCTGGGTCGGGACCTTCATCCCTGCTTCTTCTCCTCTTTCTTGACGATCTCTGAGATCGGCTTCGCGCCGTGCTGGGTGACCTTCATGTTGACCTGCAGGGTGTCGGGGGAAACAGTGTTCCCGCGCACGTGCTTCCTGCGCCTGAGTCCTCCCTCGAGCGCGTGGAAGCCAATGCTCTTGGACATCAGGAGTTTCTTCCTTCTCGGCCCCGGGAGGTCCTTCCTCATCGGGAACCCGTCCTTGTCGCTCCCGCCAGTAATCTGCAGCTTGAAGCCCGGCAGGCCGACAAATATGCCGTCCACCACGTCCCCGATCTTCTTGCCGATGAGCGAGTTAGCGTGATGGCCCGACACGGGCACCTGGTACGACATACCATCCTTTGGATCGCTTACTACGGCTCTGAAATCTGCCAAACAATCCGCTCCGGTTTGTAGAAGGGCCTATTGCGAAAGGAGTTAAATAGGTTTCGGAACTGGCATGGACATGCTGGAGGGGTTTCAGTGCGGGCAAATCGATGTCGTCCAAAACACCCGTCTAGGCGCCCCAGAACGGCTTCTCCTTCCGCTTGACCTGCTTGACCTGCTCGAGCACTTCGAGCTCATCCTGTTTCAGCTCGAACTTTGCGAGGTCCGCGACATGCCCCTCCGGGATGTCCACCAGCATGACCTCCTCGACGTCTATCTGCCTGCCGACGGTGGGCTCGTCGATGGCGATTGCGACCTCCTGGCCCGCGATGGCCTCCTTGAGGGTCTCCTCGCCGCTCCTGATGCTCTTGATCCTGCCCACGGATTGGCCGTCGAGCTTCATGAGGCCCTGTCCGGGCCTGATCCTGCCCGCGAGTATCCTCACGCCGACGATGGCCGGCTTGCTGACCCTGAACACATGATCCCTGAGTATGATGACCTTCCCTGGGAAGACGACCTCCAGCCTCCTGTCGGCCTCTAGTTCGACCCTCCTCTGGACGCACCATTTCTGGTAGTCCTCAAGCAACCTGTACATCACGTTGTTCTCGAATATCTTGATGTCCAGCTCCATGGCCGCCGACCTAGCATCGTCGTTAACGGGGACGTTGAAAGCGAATATGACCCTGTGCAACGCATCCTCGAAATGCGAGGCCTCGACGACGTCCTTGCGAGTCACGTTGCCGATGGCGATCCTCCTGATGAGTATGTCGCTCTTCTTGCACTCGAAAGAGAACGCCTCGAGCGAACCTATCGCATCCCCCCGGACGATGATGCCCTCGTCCGCGAGCTCGGCCTTGATCTCGCTCTCCTTCATCACATCCTCCTTGACCGCCTCGAGGTCGCCAGACACTACCCTGATTGTTCCGCCGGCCATGGCGTGCTCGAGACCCTGCGCGATGATCCTGATGCCCGCAGCAGCGGCGACCTCCTTCACCCTGTCGAATTTCTGGGTTGGATCCCTTATCTCGTCCAGGGCCTTTGGCCTCTGAAGCCCCTTGACCTTCGTGACGATCGGCTCGCCCTTGACGGACGAAACGACGATCTGATCGCCGACCTTGATCGTGCCCTTGTAGATGATGGAGTCGACGGCTGTGCCGATCCCGCGCTCCTCCTTGACCTCGAGCACAGTGCCTTCCCCCGTGCCGCCCTCCTCCGTCTCGAGCTCCTCCTCGAGGAACTTCTGGGCGAGCCCAACGAGTATGAGCAGCAGGTCGGGCAACCCTTCGCCGAACTTGCCGTTCATCGGGACGATCGCGATATTCTTAGTGAAATCAGATATCTTGTCGAACCTGTCTGCGCTGAACCCCGTCTGGTCGAATATCTTACCCGCGATCTTGTACATCCTCTCGTCGAGCTCTGCGACGACGCGGGGATCCTGCTCCGCGATGGACTGCGCGAAGGGCATCATCGCGTGGTGCCTCCAGCCGGGGATGAGGTCGACCTTGTTCGCAGCAATCACGAACGGCGTCTTGAACTTCCTCAGGATGTTGATTGACTCTATCGTCTGCGGCTTCACGCCGTCGATGATATCGATGACTAATACCGCGAGGTCCGAGAGAGCGCCGCCTCTGGTCCTCAGCGTGACGAAAGAATAGTGTCCCGGGGTGTCGATGAACAGAAGGCCCGGAACATTGAACTTCCTGTCGCCGATGAGCGGGCCGCAGAGTCTGTAGATAGTCTCGATGGGCACATCGGTCGCACCTATGTGCTGTGTGATGCCCCCTGCCTCTCTGGACACGACCTTGGTCCCCCTGATCGTGTCCAAGATCGTCGACTTCCCGTGGTCGACATGGCCCATGACTGACACGATCGGGTGGCGGGCGGTCATGGCCCTCAAAGATGAGGGCACTGTATATAGATTTAACTGGGCATATGAAAATATTGAAGATGGTAAACGGTTTTCGGGGTTTAGCCTACTTCTCGAACAGCCAGGCCTCGTCTATCTTCTCGTACTTCTGCATCTCGTAGTCGTTGAAGAACAACTTGATCTCACGCTTGGCGCTCTCGGGGCTGTCTGAGCCGTGGACTATGTTCCTGCCCGTCACCTGGCCGAAGTCGGCCCTGATGGTGCCAGGGGCTGCGTCCTGCGGGTTTGTCTTCCCCATCATCGCGCGCACGGCAGCCACCGCATTCTCCCCCTCAAGGACCATGCACACGACAGGTCCGGAGGTGATGTAGGAAAGCAGCGGCTCGTAGAACGACTTCCCCTTGTGCTCCTCATAGTGCCTCTCGGAGAGCTCCCTCGGGATCTTCATCAGCTTGAGAGCGGTCACTTTCAGCCCGCGGTCCTCGAACCGCGCGAGTATCTTCCCGACAAGCCCTCTCTGGACTCCGTCGGGCTTCACCATGGCGAAGGTCTTCTCGATCATTCCTTCGACTCCTCAGCCGGCTTTGGCTTGGGCTTCGGCTTCTCAGTCTTCGCACCCTCCGTCTTCTTAGGCTCTGCCTTCTTCACCGGAGCCTTCTTCGCTGGGGCCTTCGCCTCGGCCTTCTTCTCCTCCGGCTTCGGCTGCTCCGACTCCGCCTTCGCGGCAACCTCGGGCTCTTTCTTCTCCGTGGGTGCGGCCTCCGGCTCGGGCTTCTCCTCCTTCTTGACCTTCTTCGCCTTCGGCTTCTCCTCGGGCACTGGGGCGCCCTTCATCCTGATGGACTTCTCCCTCTCGTAGTACCTTGTCCATGTGGTCCTCCTCGGCACCCTGCCCAGGATGACCAGGTTCTTGTAGCACTTCGATGAGCAGAAGTTGTAGACGACGCCGTCCTTCTTGATGTACATCTTGCCCGTCCCCGGCTCGATCTCGTCACCGCAGAACGTGCACACTCTTCGCTCGACCATCGGTAATCACCTCGTGATAGATGCTCGCTCAGCGGACGCTGAGCTTCCTGGCCTCTCTCGAGGTCTCCTTCAACATCAACACGTCGCCTACCCTGATGGCGCCCATGGCGTTCCGTGTGATGATGCGCCCCTTGTCACGGCCGTCCATGACCCTGACCTTGACCTGGGTAGCCTCACCCGTCATCCCCGTCTTGCCGATCACTTCGACAACGGTTGCTGGAATGCTTTCATCGTCAGCCATCTAGGACACCTACTTCTTCAGCGCCTTGATCTTCTCGGCCAGCTCGTCCATCAAGGGCTTTCCCTTCGATGCATCGAGCACGGCCACCGCGGCCGTCGGCTTCTCCAGTCCACAGGCGTTACCGAGCTCGGCCTTGCTCGGGACGTATGCGTAGGGCACGTTCCTCTCCTCGCACAGCGCCGGCATGTGCATCAGGATCTCTGGAGGGGAAACATCCTCTGCCATGATGACCATGAGCGTCTCGCCGCGCTCGACGAGCTTCGTCACTTCGTTCGTACCCTTTCTCATCTTCCCGCCGTCCCTGGCGAGCTCCACTAGCTCGTAAGCCTTGTCGGCCAACTCCTTCGGCATCTCGAACTTCACATACACTGGCTTTGCCAAGTTGATACCTCCTTCGGGTGCCCTTCGCACCTTCATCATTCACAGGCCCTTTCTCATGAAAAGAGCAATAGAAGTAATTGAACGCTGTATAAAAGGATTGCTGGGCATAAGGCGCCTAGAGAAGCTCCAGCAAGTATTATCCGGCCGTAGACGGGTTCGGCTGGCCGGATGACCGAGAGCAGGGAGATCCGGCCGCCAGCCGCCCCGCCCATCAAGGGGCTGACCTTCAGACACTTCGAGGGGGACCATGACTTACCCATCGTCGTGGACGTCCCGAACCGGAGCATGGCCGAGGACGGGGATGCCTTCGTATTCACACTGAACGATGCCCGTAGCGAGTATGGCACCCCCATCAACTTCGATCCTTTAGAGGACGTCATGATCG
>Ga0214474_1000738_pt1 | contig 15621 bp, 9 predicted proteins | sample RVTome_2_FD_187335 | JGI IMG/M metagenome (GOLD analysis project Ga0214474, IMG submission 187335) | Soil microbial communities from uranium-contaminated site in the Upper Colorado River Basin, Wyoming, United States - RVT95D214 HiSeq ...
AGATACCGATAGACGCGATAGAGAGGACCGCAACAGGGAGGTTGCCCCTTTGCAGCAGGCACCGGATGCCATCACCATAGATTCCACCGGCTTAACGCCGGAGGAAGTAGTAAAGAAGATGCTGGCAGTGATCAAGGGGAAAGGATAAAGTCGGCGCTGAATCCCCTATTTTTTTGATTTTTTTGCTTTTTTTGTGGTATATAGAGACTGTCAAATTTAGAAAGCGAAGCCCTAGCCTTTAGACAAAGTATTCAGTTCAATCGTTGTCCTAAAATCCCGCCTTCGGCGGGATAGGTACAGTCAGGGTCTCTGAGGAAAAAAAGCGGAGGGGGTATGGGTAGATGGCGGAAGAAAAAATAATCAACAACGAACAACGAGATGACAAGGAGAAAAAAAAGGATCTCGGGGAATTTTACGAAAAGAGCTTTCGTGAGCTGGCAGAAGAGGAGATCGTCAGGGGCAGGGTGGTTGAGGTAGGAAAAGAGTTTGTGACCATCGATGTGGGATATAAATCAGAAGGGCAAGTGCCTCTGTCCGAGTTTTACACCCGCGATGGCAAGCTGGAGGTAAAACGGGGAGACGAGGTGGACGTCTTTCTGGAGCGCAGAGAAGATCAGGAAGGGGCCATCATCCTCTCCAAAAACAAGGCCGACAAGATGAAGGTCTGGGATGAGATCGCCCGCGCCTGCGAGCAGGAAGACAGTACGATTGAAGGCACGGTCGTCTCCAAGGTCAGGGGCGGCTTGACCGTGGACATCGGCATCCCCGCCTTTTTGCCCGGCTCCCAGATCGACCTGCATCCGGTGCAGGATTTAGACCAGTTCATAGGCCAGAGACTCACCTTTAAGGTCCTCAAATTCAACCGCAAGCGAGGAAACATCGTTCTCTCTCGGCGCTCCATCATGGAGCAAGAGCGGGAGGTCTTAAAAAAGGAGACCCTGAAAAATCTCTGCGTGGACGCCGTGGTTGAAGGCGTTGTCAAGAACATCACCAACTATGGGGCCTTTGTCGATTTGGGAGGAGTTGACGGACTGCTGCACATTACCGATATGGCGTGGGGGAGAGTGGGACACCCCGCCAAGCGATTTTCCGTGGGTGACCGCGTCACCGTCAAGGTGATCGGCTTTGATCAGGGCTCCGGCAGGATCTCCTTGGGCCTCAAACAGCTTACCCCGGATCCCTGGACGACGGTGGCGGAGAAATACCCTGTCGGGTCACGGGTCAGGGGAAAGGCGGTGAGCATCACCGACTATGGGGTCTTTGTGGAGCTGGAGGAAGGGCTCGAGGGGTTGGTGCATATCTCGGAGATGTCCTGGACCAAAAAGATCAAGCATCCCTCCAAGTATGTGCGCATCGGCGATATCGTGGAGGCGGTAGTGCTGAACGTCGATACGGAGAAAAAGCGCATCTCCCTGGGGATGAAACAGGTCGAGCCGAACCCCTGGGATCTCATCGAGGAAAAATATCCCGTGGGGACCAAGATCGTCGGCCAGGTCAAGACCGTGACCGATTTCGGGATCTTCATCGGGATTGATGAGGGTATCGACGGCCTCGTGCATGTCTCCGAGCTTTCCTGGACCAAGAAGATCAAACGCATTTCCGATGCCTATAAAAAGGGACAAGAGGTAGAGGCCATCGTGCTGAAGATTGACAAGGAGAACGAGCGCTTTTCCCTGGGCATCAAGCAGCTGCGCCCGGATCCCTGGGAAACGGTCCCCCAGAAATATAAGGCCGGGCAGGTGGTCACCGGCACCATCACGAGCCTGACCGATTTCGGGGCCTTTGTGGAGCTGGAGGAGGAGCTGGAGGGATTGATCCATATCTCCGAGCTCGGCACCGGCGAGCAAAAGATCGGGCATCCCTCCGATGCCGTCAAGGCGGAGGATAAGGTCACCGTCCTCATCCTCAATGTCGACCCCAGGGAGCGGAAGATCGGCTTAAGTATTAAGGCATTGCTGCGCAAGAAAGAAAGGGAGGAGATAAAGCAATACGTGGGAGGCGAGGAAGCGGTCACCTCGAACCTGGGGGAGATGATCCAGGATGAGATGCAAAAGAACCGTTCTGAAGAAAAAACCGAGGGCGAGAAGGAAGAAGGAGCCTAACCACGGAGCACCACTGATTGATCCGCACGGATAAGAACATTAAAAGTAAACTATCTGCCACCTCCGCCCCTGCCTAAGGGGCATTTTCGTTGCCCGGGAAAGCACCAGAAACCCGCCTTCAGTATTCGCTGTTTCAGTCTAATCACAATGATTGACAAAGCTAGTGAAATGGTTTCATAATTTGTTAGCGCCATAAAGGTGAGGATCCGGACGAACAGGATGCTCTAAAAATGAACATTTGGGATAACATTAATTATAAGGGTAACCGCTATAAATCATAAGTTAGCACACCACGGGAGGTAGAATTATGGCAAACGGTTTTATGGGCAGCATATTAAGGATCAATTTGACAGCGGGATCAATATCGGAAGAGGTTATCCCGGACGATAAAATGAGGAAATATCTGGGGGGTGTGGGCATTGCTACAAGTTATCTCTATGACGAAGTCCCCGCAGGGGTGGACCCCCTGGGCGCAGAGAATAAGCTAATATTCATGACAGGTCTCCTGACCGGGACAGCCTCGGCCAGCGCCTCCAGGTACTCCGTTGTTGCAAAATCGCCCCTGACGGGGATCTGGGGGCACGGCAACTCCGGCGGAAACTTCGGCCCCATGCTGAAGCGAAGCGGCTACGACGGAATCATCATTGAAGGGGTTTCTGCTAAACCGGTGTATCTGGAGATCATTGGCGGGAAAGCGGCTCTCAAAGATGCGGCCCATCTCTGGGGGAAAAGCGTCAATGAGACCGAGAACATCATCCAGCAAGGGGCCGGCCAGAAGCCCGTTCTTGCATCCATCGGCCAGGGGGGCGAAAACCTCGTCCGATACGCGGCCATCATGAACAACCGTCACCGCGCCGTGGGGCGCTGCGGTCTCGGAGCTGTGATGGGTTCCAAAAAGCTGAAGGCGGTTGTTTGTTCAGGGAGTGCCCGGATCGAACTCCATGATCCGGAGATGTTCAAACAGGTTTCGAAAAAACAGATCGGTTACCTGAATGAGTCCGTGCTCAAGGTGGGCTTTGAAGCATTTGGGACCAATCTGGTCGCGGACATGGTCAATGCGCGGGGCGGCTATCCCACCCGAAACTGGCAGAGCGGCCTTTTCGATCAGATCGAGGAGATGAACGGCCAAGCCATGACCGACAAGGTGCTGGTCAAGGAACTTGCGTGCTTTGGGTGTCCCATCGCCTGCGGGCGCGGAACAGCGATTAAGGAAGGCAAGTGGGCCGGAAGGAGCGGCGAGGGGCCGGAATACGAAACCACCAACATGTTCGGGGCTTGTTGCGGCATTGCAGACATGAACGCGGTAACCATGGCCAACTATCTATGCAACGAATACGGCATCGATACCATATCGGCGGGATCATCAATAGCCTTTGCCATGGAATGTTTTGAGAAGGGGATATTGACGAAGGAGATGACCGGCGGCAGAGATATAAATTTCGGTGACAGCGATATCATTGTGGAACTGGTGGAAAAGATCGCGAAGAGGGAGGGGGTAGGCGACCTACTCGCGGAAGGGACAAAGGTCATGGCTGAAAAGCTCGGGGGGGGCTCTTCTGTTTTTGCCATGAACGTGAAGGGACTGGAACTTCCGGCCTATGACCCTCGTGCAGCCAATATCTGCGGGCTGGGATACGTAACGGCGAACCGCGGTGGGGACCATATCACCGGTTTTATCGAAGCGCCCACCTTCATCGACGCCCCGATCCTGCTTGTCGAGGAGAGCAGCATCGAAGACCCGCTGAACGCCAAACCGGAAGAAGCCAAGATTCTGATGAACATGGAAGACGCCCTGACCTCTCTGGACGCCCTGGGAGGGTGCAAATTTATGGGGGCGCTTCTGAAGCCTGAAGACCTGGTAGACCTCATCAAGTGCGCCACAGGATGGGAGGACTTCACGGTTAAAGATTTCAGGCAGTGCGGCGAGAGGATCTACAATCTCGGCAGGGTATACTGCAACCGGGAAGGCATCCGGAGAGAGGACGATGTGCTTCCGGATAGGCTCATGAAAGAACCGCTCCCGGACGGGCCTGCAGAGGGGATGACGGTAAAAACGGATATTCTGGAGATGCTCAAGGATGCATACTATCAGTACCGGGGCTGGAATCTGAAAGACGGGGTGCCTTCCGTGGCCAAGCTTCAGGAACTGGGCCTGGATGAGCTCATTGAGGATGTAAAAAAAATGTAATGGATGGAGGAGGAGCGGTGTGAACTATTCCGACAAGCCCTGGCTGAAGAGCTACAAGCTGGGGCCGTACAAACTGAAAGCGACCTGCAAGCCCTATCCGGTAGAGCCGCTCTGGAAAGTCCTGGACAACGCCGCGGAAGCCGGCGGCCGGAAGACCGCCGTTCAGCTGGGGGAGAGGCAGGTGTCATACAAAGAACTGCGGGAGCAGGCAGATGCCCTGGCCTTTGTACTGGCCGGCATGGGCATCCGGCGCGGCGACCGGGTGTGCCTCTTTCTCCCCAACTGCATTGAGTTTGTCATCGGCGACTGGGGCATCATTAAATCAGGGGGCGCCACGGTGCCCACGAGCACGATGAGAACGGATGAAGGCCTCCTCCATGAACTGGCGCAGTCCGGCGCCCGGGCCGTCATCTGCTGTGAAGCTGATCTGCAGCGCGTCATGGCTCTGAAGTCTAAAACGGCAATTGAGAATATTATCGTCGTCCCGGACTTCGGGGCTGAAGGGCTGAAAAGCAGCTCCCTCCCGGCAGGGGTCTCGGAATTCAAAAAGCTTGTCGAGGAAAATCTGGGAAAATCGGCGTCGGTGGAAATCGATCCGATGAACGACCTCTGCGAGCTTTCTTTCACAGGAGGCGCCACAGGTTTACCCAAAGGCGTTATGATCACCCACTTCAACCGGTATGCAAACCTGGTCCATGGGCTTGGCTGGCTTCTGGAACCGCTCTCCAGGGGGATCATCGGCAAATCATCGGTTTACATCACGATACCCCTGTTCCATTCCTACGGGCATGCGCTGGTGCACATGGCCGCCTACTGGAGCCTGCGGGTGATCATCGCCCCGGACCCGCGCGATATCGAAAACATCGTGAATACCATCAAGGAACTCCGCCCGTTTCTCATTCCCACGATTCCTACGCAGCTCATGCGGATCGTGAATTACAAGATAGGCAGGGTGAACTGTCTCTTCTTCTCCGGCTCGGCGCCCCTTCCTGAATCGGTGCGCGAGGCTGTTATGAAGGACATGGGCAACCCCATCGGCGAGGGATACGGGCTCACGGAAACGGCCCCCGTTGCGACCCTCAACCCGTCGGCGTTTTCCAAGATCACCGGGTTCATGTCCAAGGAGAAGCGCGGGCTCGGTGTCCCTGTTCCTGATACGGATTTCAGGGTCGTCGATACCGCTACGGGCGAAGATGTGCCCTTCGGGGAAACCGGCGAGATCATCATCAGGGGTCCGCAGGTCATGAAGGGGTACTGGCCCGATGCGTCGGGGCGCACGCAGGACGGGTGGTTCCATACGGGAGACCTTGGCTACATGGACAACGAGGGCTTCTTTTATGTGACCGACCGGATCAAGGACATGATCAATGTGTCCGGACTGAAGGTCTACTCCACCAAGGTGGATGACGTGATTTTCCGGCACCAGGGGGTTCAGATGGTGGTGACCATCGGGGTTCCGGACCCGGAGCGCGAGGGGAGCGAGCGTGTCGTCGCCATCGTAAGAACGAAAGAGGAGTTTTCCGGAAAAGTTTCCGCAGACGAAATCATCAATCTCTGCAGGGAAAAGCTTGCTCCCTACGAAGTTCCTAAAATCGTGGTCTTCAAGAATGATCTCCCCATGACCGTGACCGGAAAACTGTGGAAGAAGGAACTCCGCGAGGAGTTCAAGGAAATTCTCGGCAAGAAAGCATAACGATCGGCTCAATAAAGAGAGAGGAGGCTTGATATATGTCCGTACCGTACTGCACACCGGAATGGCTGGAGGCCTTTGAAAAGTCGTACAAGGCTAACCCTAAATTCGAGAATGCTCTTAAAAAGCTAACCACGAGGACTTATTTCAAAGTTCTTGCCGAGCCGCAGTGGGGGATCGATCAGGATATCATCTTTGGGGCTGCCATCGTATCCGGCCGGCTGGAAAGGGTTGAATTCATCACTGCTGGGAACGCAAAGAAAGTCGGTGACTTTATTCTTTCGGCGACACCGATGGAATGGAAGAGTATCCTCACGAAAAAGAGGAAGTTTGTCACCGATTTCATGCTCGGGAAGATCAAGCTTGAGCACGGCAGCAAGATAGGCATCCTGAGCATTGCCCCCCATGCAAACACGCTGGTGGATGCCATGACGCAGGTGCCGCTGAGGTTCCCCGACGAAATGTCTCCCGATGAGGTGAAAAAGTACCGAGCGCACATGAAGAACTTCCGGACCAAGCTGGGCGTTTAAGAGCCTGTCATGATTGTTGAGATAAAGATCTTTTCAACCTTAAAACGCTATGTTGCCGAATCAGATATGCTGGTGGGAGATAACAGGTGGGAGATACCTGAAGGCATAACGGCCTGTGAGCTGGGTAAGAAATTAAAGATCCCGGAAAAGGAAATTAAAATCATCCTCATTAACGGGCGAAAGGCCGATGACGACCATGTATTGAATGCGGGTGATTCGGTTTATATTTTCCCCCTCCTCATGGGGGGATGAGCAGGATCGTTTTATATGCAGCTGCTCAACAAGAACTCGATATAGCATCCTTAGTTTCATAACGTGACTTATTGTCCGACCATCTAAGACACAAGGAGGCGACAATGACTGAGAAACATAAAGTGCTTATTATGCGCTGTGATCAATACGACCCGGAGAAGATTTATCGTGTCGTGAAAAAGGGCATGGAAGAGTTGGGCGTCAAACCGACAGGGAAGATCCTGCTGAAGCCGAATACCGTAATTGCCCATCCGGAAATATTTCCCCATGCATTTACGCGACCGGAATTCCTTGACGGCGTGATATCGGCTACGAAAGAAATGGCCGAGAACCCCCAAGAGATAGCCGTGGGGGAACGGTCCGGCATCACCATTCCCACCAGGTTTTGTTTCCAAATGGCAGGTTACACGAAGGTAATCAAAAAGCAGAAGGTCAAGGCATATTACTTTGATGAGTCGCGTCAGCTCCCCTTTAAACTGAAAAGAAAAGAAAACCTCCGCAAGACGATCTTTGTCCCCAAGCCGATTGCCGAATGCGATTTTCTCATCAACCTGCCCAAGTTCAAGGCCCACCCATGGTGCAGGTTGACGCTGAGCCTTAAAAATTTCATCGGCATTCAGGATGACCGGCACAGGCTGATTGACCATAATGTCTTTCTTGAGCACAAGATTGCGGATCTCCAAGAGGTCATCCAGCCAAAATTTATCGCCATCGATGCCATTTCCGCGGGACAGAAAATGATGCTGACGCCGACTCCGTTCGACATGGGCGCGATCGTGATGGGGACAAATTCCTGTGCCGTGGATACCGTAGGCTGTCATATGGTTCATGTCGACCCCAAGGATCTTATCCATCTGCGATTTGCCTCGAAAAGGGGTTTTGGCCCCATGAGCCTCGATGCAATAGAGGTATCCGGCGACTTCCCCCTGGCAGAGGTCCGAAAAAAAACCAAGAACTTTGAATTCTGCCTGGAGCACATTGACCGCTATTTCGGGGATGATTGCAACCTGACCTGCACCGTCGGAAAATTTCCTGCGCGACATTCCCCTGACTATTGCTGGGGAGGATGCCCAGGTGCCGTGCAGGAGGCAATGCATATTTTAAAGGCATATTATCCGAATGTTTACCTAGATATGAAAAAGATACATTACGTGGTCGGCAAGGTGGACGGGCCGCTTGATATTAAAGACGATGAAACAGTTCTCTTTGTGGGTGACTGCACCAGTTGGAAGGGAAAGATAGACGGTGGGCCCGTCACCATCAAGAGCAGCTACAAATTCCCTGATCAAGTGGATGAGCAAAAGACAAAATCGAACGACATGCTTCTCAAGACCGTTAAAACCCTTGTAAACTGTTTTATCAAAAGAAAAAGGCGTTATGTCCATGTTAAGGGATGTACGGTATCCGTAGGGGATCATGTGCATTATTTTTCTTTTTTCGGAAAGACAGGGAATCCAAACTTTGATCCCAGACTGGTCGTCCCTTTAAACGTGGCTTATTATCGGATGCGCCTTATGCGAGCTTTAAACAGATTCATCAGTTAATAATTTCAGACAGGCAAGCTAAAAAAATTTCCTGTTGGTCGGTTTGCCTCAGTTTTGTATAACATCTTTGCACAAGGGGCGTTTTTTGTTGTCTGAGGGGGAAGGTCAGCAGAAACCCGCCACCCATGATATTCATTGACAAAGTTAGTGAATTGGTTTCATAATTAGCGAAATTGCCCTTCTTGGCTGTGAAATAACAATGCAGTGAAGCGGTACACCCAAGGTTGGACTAATGACAGTAAAGTATGAGTTCCTAGGTGAGCAAGAAGATGACAAATGCTAGCTGGGATTTTCAAGTAAAATGCGTCAAGCTGAATGATTTGAACATTGACGCTCGGCAAAGATTAGGCATGGTCATCGTCCAACCAGAATACGAACTTATCTCTGATGGGGAAGTTCCATTTCGTATTTCAGACACGTATAGAAACGCTCAGGTAGATTTAATTGAGAAGGCATTTGAAATCAGGGCAGCAGAGATCGGTCAACGGGGAATCTCAATTCCTTTCATACTATTTCCGGAAGCTGCTATTCCGGTACATCGACCAGACGGGCTGGATTGCCTTTGTCAGCAGCTGACAAAGGCACAGGGCGATGTCATCTTTATCGGTGGACTGGAAGGGCAAAGCACCCAGGAAATTGAAGACTTAGTTAATCGGTTCCGACCAAAAATTGAGATAGCCAAGCCTTATTATGATACAGTTGGAGAATTTGTAAATGTTTGCGTTATAGCGGTAAAGCCAAGTGATGGCGAGTTGTCCTGGCACTTTCAAGCGAAGCTTGCCCCGTCACAATGGGAACAACCCCGGAGCATGGCTCGGGGGAAACGTTTGCTGTATTTTCTAGCCACCCCTCCGCTAGCCTTTGTCTGTCAGATATGTTTTGACCATGTCGCAAAGCAAGGCAGGGAAATGTTGAGTGAGAGCGTTTGTAACAACCTCATCCAAGAAAGTGCACCCTTGGCCGCAACGTTGGATTTTGTCTTTATCCCCCAGTATAACCCTAAGCCACAAGAGCCCGTTTTTGTCCGCAATACGAGCTTCATACTCAACCATAAGAATACGCATCTCAGCAACCAACTAGCTACCGTGGTGGTTATCAATAAGGCGTCAATGCTTCAAGAGCCAGCGCCTTCCGGATATGGTCGGAGTGGCTTTTTTTATGGGCCAGATAGGTGGCGGATACCATCAAAGGACATTGGGCCGAGGGGCTACGAATTATTTGAATTTGAATGTGAATCGGATCGCGTAACATCTGCGGTATTCAGGAAAAGGACACAAGCCATTCATGTAGCAACATGGATTCCTCCGGCGCACAATACCGGTGATCCCGGAAATCCAAAATTACCTTTAGAAAATCCGCGAAGCTATCTCCTAGAGATGGTGTGTGACCCAAACGAATGTTTCAACCTATCGGCGGACCGCTGCGCGGGCAGCCTTTTCGTCGTGTGTGATTGTCTGCCATGCAAGTTGCGCGACACACTTCTGCTAAATCTTCCCACCACTGATGAGAAGCACCGATGGAAGGCCTCGGACGGTGAACAAGGTAATAATCTTAAAGCACATTATCAGGAGATTAGAAAAAACCTATTGGGACTGAGTTGTTCGCGAACTGGCGAATTGTTAGATCTTCTCCTGTTTGCATACGACGACAAAAAGGCCAACCCTGATACATGGAAGGAACCCCGACCGGGTGCGGTGATCGAATTGATGGCAAGTCTATGTGTGTTAAAAGAATGGCGAGGGTCGCTCAATTTAGCAACAGAAAGCAACTGGACTGCTCTCATTGGTGATTCTATTGCGGCAATTATAATTGATGGTGAAGATGGGAAACGTGACTGGAATTTCCTTTCCACTGCCTACGTGGAAGAATTCGAAAAAGTATACTTCAGATCCGAGATGCGAAAACGACCAATTTTGTTTATAGCTTTGAGATCGAAGGGACAGGTTGAGTCAGGAATAAAAGCGATTAGCCCCAAATTCACAGACCTCCAAGACCGAGGGAGATTGGAAGATGGGAAAGAGAATGAGAAGCGGTATACCGAACATCAGCACTTACAATTCTTTGTTTGCCAAGGAAGCCTTTTGGAACAAGCAAAATTAGAGAGCTCCATCAAGGATTTCTTGGAGAGTAAAATGGGTGCTATTCATGGATAGAGAACGCCTGCTAAGAGAACTTGATAATGCCTTGGTGATCCTTAGTACCCAAGGTGGCAAAATTGAAAAAAATGAAGAGTGCCCCAGTTCCGCATTTGTAGTTCGTACTCCCTGTTACGCTGCCTTTTTCTCAGTTGTAGATACAAGTGAAAATCTTGCAAAGATCTATGCTAATGCTGAAAAAGAGATTAGTAAGCTAATTTCGATGAAATCCAACAAATTGCCAAGGGATCTCGAGCTTGTACTCCTTGTGGCCGATGACCAGCCTCCTGAACCAAGCCTGGTTCATAGTATTATAGATAACCAGTATATTTGCAGGAAGTTTGTTCTTTGGCCTAATGGCCGGCATATACATGAAGTTTTGGCTGATTTGCCGTTTTGGCCGCCCGACGATCTGCTTAGCAGAAGGCAACTTTCGATCATCGAGGGGGTAAAAGAGGCCCTGAGGGGATACGACACACGCCTCATTACTGACTTGGCGAGCTACAGCCCCGGTGCGGAGAGAGTATTCGAGAAGATCCGAAAAGACTCATATAGTTTGCTCCCTGAGCCTTCAACGGGCGAACCGATTCAATCGCCACCGTTAACGCCTACCACCTTTACACAGTTGAAGGCCCTGGACATCAGGGACTTTAGAGGAATAAGGAGCCTGAGGCCCGAGGATATGCCACTATCGGGTGATGTCATCTTCATCTATGGCCCCAATGGTGTCGGTAAAACCTCCATTGTTGATGCCATGGAGTGGGCGATTACTGGCCAAGTGGATCGGCTTCAGCGGACATCATCTAGGACTGTAATGAGCAGTCCTGACCCACTTATTAATGTGTTCTCAGATAATGATGAGACAAGGGTTATCTGCCATTTAAGTAATGATAAAATCGTTTCTCGCATTAAGCGCGGTCGATCGGTAGAGCGGCAGATTGGGTTCCAAGGTGCAGCGAACGACCGCGACGTTATAGATTATGTCGTCGGTACAAAGGCATCCTCGCGATCGGCACGGTTACAGATTGTGCGATTGCGAGACTTGTTTCGCAGTTCACACATGCTCTCGCAGCACAATATCCGTCAGTTTCTTGAAGGAACCGAGGCTGTCGACCGGTTTGACATCCTGACGAACATGATTGGAGCGGAGGAGTTTGTTAGATTCAGAGATAAGACGGCCAAAGTTTTGATGCATCTTCGCTCGGACGTAGGGACGTTGTCCGCAACGACCGAATCTCTTGGGCGTGAGTTGGAGGATGTATCGAAGAGACTCCAAGAGCGACATGAGGAACTCGATAGATTAACTCATGCAGTGACTAACGGTAAATCTCCGGAGGACCTGGCCTCTGAGCTAATAGAAGGACTAAAGAGGTGTCAGTGCTCCATTGATGAAGCTGTTATTAAGAGAATTAATTTTGGACCTGAGGACCTGAGGTCCGAGCTTATCGCAGTCCATGCTGATACTGTAATTCGCGAGAAGAGGAAAGAAATTGATGACCTATTAGTGCAGCTAAAAATCGTGGAGCAGGAACTTCAAGGTTATGTCGAGTCTAATACGCGCTGTGAGAGTCTGTCGGCTGAGATCGCAAACACGAAGGCCATTTCAGCGACAGTACGCACCGATCTTTCAAATCAAGAAGAGGAGCGCACAAAAATCAAAGAAAGTCTCCAGGTTCTTAGCGCAAAACAAGCAGCGGCTGCGCGGCGCTATATAAGTTTGACTTGGCTCAAAGAGAACCTTCCCGTTTACACTCGAAGCCGCGAAACACTTCGTCATACGGAGGATTTTCTAGTAGGGAAACGAGGGGAGCTCCAGAGATCTGAGGCGGCGCTTGAGGAGCAGCAAAAATTGCTGGTAAGTAACCGAGCTCGGTTGCAGGAGCTTGAACAGAGAATTGCTACGAAGACAAATCGCGAACAATCTCTTGTTAACCTTCAGAAGCAACTACCGCAAGTCCTGACCAAACGACTGGAGTCCGAGAAGCTGGGCGAGAGGGAAAAGCAACTTGATTCCCGGTTAGGCGAACTCAAGCGACAAGCTACCTCTGCCCAAGATGAAGCGAATACAGCGCGAGCACGCTTAGATGCGCTGCAGAAGGCTTATATTTCTGAGGCCGCTCGTCATGATGTATTGGGGTCATTCTTGGCCAAGCTGGCCGAGTTGGTGAATTCAGCCGAATGCCCTCTTTGCGGCCGGCATTTTGCTTCTGTTGAGGAAGCTAAGCACAGTATCCAAAAACACGTTTCCTCTCTTCTCCTACCATTGAGGGAGTTATCACATCGTCTGGATGAAACGAAGAAGGATGCCGATTCCAAGCACGTACGGGTTGATTCGATAGCAGCGGAAATACGGACACTGGCAGCCGAATTGGAGCAAGCACGATCAAGTAAGGCTGCCGCAAAAAAAATGGTACAAGCCTTCCTAGATGAGTGTGCTGCCTTAGCCATCACTGTACCAGCAGACGACGAAACATCCTGGCGGAACGCACTGGAACAGGCGTCGAAGGAATCTGAAGTCTCTTCTTTGCATTCGGAGGCCAGTGGTCTCAGGAGCGCGATTGAGGCATTAGCTCCTAAGATCGAGCACCAGCAGATCACAGTTCAGGGGCTTCGGAAGGAGCTTATTGAAAGAGAGAAAGAACGCTCACAACTGGTTGCCACAGTCCAGGGTCTCGAGGCCGACATGGTAGCACAGGGCCTTGATCCTGTTTCACCTCCTAAGGACGATCAATTAACCGCTGAACTGTTAGCGGCTCAGTATGAGGCAAGAGGTTGCGACGAGCTAGTTGCTACGAAAAAGGCAGAATTAGGAACCGTTGAGTCGGCGATTGCGGGGCTTATAGAAAGTCTTAGGAAAGCCGATGTGGATATAGCAAGTAAAGAAAACCAGCTAAGGCAGTATGAGACAGTATGCAATCGTTTTATTGCTATGTGTCGCTCTATCGCCGTCGACCCGGAAAACCCAAAAGGAAGTATTCACCTCATTAAACAGAAAGCACTGGCGCAGAATCAATCGCTTGCAAGCATGGAGGAAAAACGGCAGGCTCTTCAGCAGATCGCCAGCCTAGGCAGGCTTAAGGACGAGATTGTTGATCTCGAACGAGTTAAAAGTGATGTGTCACAACGAACTGAGAAGACTTCATGTGAGTACGCGCGATTATGTGATTGGATATCACATATTGGAGGTTTGGAGGCCAAAGTTATTGAACGGCAAATGGGCGTCGTTGACACTCATCTTGAGCGTCTTGGGCCAACCATGCAGCGGCTTTACCACAGGCTGCATCCACATCCCATTTTCGGAGAGATTAGAATCAGAGTTAACAATAAAACTTGTGAGCTCGATGTTGAGGCCGAAGCATCTGTAGCTAGCGAACGGCTAGGCGATATTACGGTTTTGCCCTCGGCGTATTTCAGCGAAGCGCAGATGAACTCATTGGCAATCACAGTCTTCCTCGCTGGGGCCTTACGGCAGCAGTGGTCAGGTTTCAGCACTATTCTCATCGATGATCCAGTACAGCAGATGGATGAAATGAACGTGCATGCCTTCTTGGACCTTCTCCGTGGGCTGTCTGGTCAACGGCAGTTCATTATATTTACCTGTAGTCGCGACTTTTATCTTCTTGCTTTGGACAAGCTGGTCTGTCTTAACAATCTTAAACGGGAAAGCTTTCTGGCGTACCGCCTTGAGGGCATTGCTCCAGCTGCGCTCAAAGTACACCGTGATGCGCCGTAACAAATAGCGCACATCGAATGTAGTTATTGACTGAATAAAAAAAACTGGGTTCAAGTCTAATTAATCCATAAAAAGTCTCGCTGTGACGTCGATGTTCCTGCTTTTCTACATCATATTTGTATCCTAGTCCTATAATAAGACCCTGGGTATCTCCTACTAGAAAATAACTTGTAGCACCTCGTCAATCTTCTTCAAAGCCTTCATGATTCCTGAGGCAGTGCTCGGTATAAGGTTCCGTCCATCCATACCGGATATGAGATCGATAACATTATCAAACGCCCCTTTGACATCCAGATCATCATCCATCCTCTCTTGAAAAACCTCTTTAATCTTCCGTGCCTGCTCCGTGTCCGTATCCGTGGTAGAACCCGCCCTCCGTTTGATCTTTTTTACCTGTTCTTTAAATCTTCGGAGTTTCTCCGCGGTAGCACGCATCCTTTTATTCGAATAGTTCATGGTCTTGCGATAGTAGCCATAGATCAGGAAGAACCTGATCTCGCTCATATCGTATCCCTGCTTCTCAAGGTTGTCCGTATAGAGGATGTTCCCGACGCTCTTGGACATCTTCTTGCCGTCCACGTGCAGGTGATGGCAGTGGAGCCAGTATCGGGCCATGGGATAGGGGCGGATCGATTCTAATATAGCCCGCGTATAGTCGTGATGGCGAAAGAGGTTGTCTATGCCGCCGCAGTAGATAGAGAGGGTCTCGTCAAAAAACCGACTGATCATGCTCGCATCCTGTACGTTCCAGGCCGGCCTACCCTTGCCGATGCGTGTATCCCAAAAGGCCTCCTTCCCCCCTTTGTAGCCATGCCACAGGACAAAGTCACCGCGGTTCCACTGCATGCCGGGATAGGTGTCTTTATGGAACCGCCTCTTTTGTTGAGGCCACTTTTTCATGTCCAGGCCATAAAGCTTGCCAAATCCGGGGTACTTAAGGGGATCGAAGTAGACCTTTCCTCGATGCCGGTAGGCAATCTTGAGATCCAGCAGCTGCTCGATGATCTCCACCGCCCTGTCAACTGACTCCGAGGCGCGCGGCATAAAATCGGGGATCTTCATCCGCAACTGCTTGAGCTCTTTGCAAAACGTGTCGATGTTTTTATGGGTGAGCTGCTTGACGGTGGTCCCCTGCCTTGCCGCCTCCAGGATCGCCTTGTCCTCGATGTCGGTGAAGTTCATCCCCCGCTTGACCTGATACCCCAGGTATCCCAAATACCGCACCAGGATATCCTCAAAGAGAAAGGTCCGGAAGTTGCCAATATGGGAGCGCTGATAGACCGATGGACCACAGGTGAAGACGCCCACGGGATCTTTACGCACGGGCTGGAATGTTTCTATCTTTCTGTTGAAGGTATTGAAGAGCCGCAACATGAAACAATCCTTCTCCATCCACCATTGTAAGTGAACTACCATCCCGGCGTTGGGATGATCTTAGGGGTCAAGG
>Ga0214474_1000739_pt1 | contig 15617 bp, 13 predicted proteins | sample RVTome_2_FD_187335 | JGI IMG/M metagenome (GOLD analysis project Ga0214474, IMG submission 187335) | Soil microbial communities from uranium-contaminated site in the Upper Colorado River Basin, Wyoming, United States - RVT95D214 HiSeq ...
CCAGATAGACCGGACATTTTATCTTGTCGAATAACTTATAAAAGGTGTAGTCCTGATAGAAGGGCCCATCCGTGCGATTGATCAAAGCGAAAACAAAGAAAGGGCACTTCTCGGGATAGTGGAGCAGGTGATAAAGGTTGGGATAATTGCGGATGTCAGGATCCTTCAGCCGATCCTGGATTGCACGCTTCACGTTCGGGTCCTGAAGGGCCTGATAGAAGGCAGTCCGAGAAGTGGCGCTCAGGGCCCAACCGCTATCACCTTCGATGCCGTAGTATAGGTACAGAAAGAACAGGCAGAGGATCCCCCCATGATAAAAGACGTGACGGTAAAGATCGGTACCAAATTCCTGGGGAAACGCGGCCTTCAGGTGAGGGGGAGCTGCAATGGCAGCATTCATCTGAGTGGCTCCGAACCATGATATACCAATCGTGCCTATGTTGCCGTTGCACCAGGGTTGGGCTGCGATCCATTCGACCAGGTCATAAATATCTGGGGCATCAGCCGCATGGAAACCGAACACGCCTTCAGATGCACCTGTTCCCCTGCAGTCAACGATCACGTGCGCATAGCCTCGCGAAACGAGGTAATCAATGTCTCCTGCTTCAATGCATCCATCCCAGAGCGGCTCCGTACGGGCCGATGTTGGCATCCACCTGACCATTTCCATCAGGTTTTTGCCATAGGGACTGGACGCCAGGAGCGCAGGGAACTTGCCCGCAGCATCGGGCCGATAGATGTCGACGGCCAAATGGATGCCGTCACGCATCTTCACATAAACGTCTTTCTCAACTTTAACAGCATACGATGATTGTGAGATAACCTTGCGTCGGTCATTCGTCATTTTTTTCACTCCATTTTTTCCTTTTTCTCGCAACATCTTGATACCAAGTATATATTCACCATCGACGCATGATCAGGGATAAACCGGTGGGATATAACATCCCCAATCCGCAACATTATTGGGGTCCAATGCAGCTTTTATCTGCCTTTGCCAAGCGTCATAATTATCGTATATAGGCCCCCAGGTTTCATGAATATGATTGACCGGTTCGAATTGAAGACCTCCCCCAAGACAAGGGACACAAAGCCTTCTGAACTTACCGTTAGGATCCACCGTCTTGCCTATCAATTCCCTCGTTCCTTCGAGAGAATCAGGATCATAAGGATCGTACATATACATATCTTCATGATGTGAGCCGACAGTATAGTTCTCATATACCGGATGGAATATGGCTGAGCCCACTTGCAAAATGGTTCCATTACTCCAATAAGGCCCCATGACTTCTTTAGCAGCCTTATGTAGATTTTTACATAAGCCTTCAGATCCATCGGCGCAAGGATTGATGAAGAAATCGGAAGTCAGGCGGAAAACGTGTCTCACGGAACCGAAGCTGAACATGGATGCGTCAAACATCCCTGCGTGGACCATAGGATCGTTCAGAGGAGGTAGCAAGATCCCACCAAATTTTTCGATAATCTTCAACAGATATTTCTCCCGGTATTCCATTTCTCTGCTGGAGTTTGCTCCTAAGATGACGACGACCATGGTTGCAAACACCTTGGCCGCTGCTGGATCTAACTTCTGCATGTTTTCCCACATCTCATCATTTCCTTCACATAAACTGCCACCCGGCGGTAAGGGAATCTGGTAGTCAGAATATGCGATCTCAGCTTTACCAATTTCAGCTAAAGCATCAAAGCCGTTATCCTGAGTAGGAAAGGAAATCACAAATACTTTATATTGATCCGGTACCTTCTTGACCGCTCTCAGTGCCGGTATTTCCCCCGAGCGTTCCAGCTCCGAAGGCCCATACCAGGGGTAAAGCTTTACGCTCGCCTTGGTAATCACTCCATGGCCTCCATTTGCGCCACAATGACCTCTGAGGACCCCCCTCAAGCTTAACCCCGGTCCGTCTGCAGAAAACCATCCGTCTCCGCTCGCTGCGGTGCCAAGTTTTATTATTTCTCCTGTAGGCAGCACCCACTCGGCGCCCAAAACATTACGCTCAATCGCTCCGGCGAAGACATTGGTCTGTCCAGAGCCAGCATGACAGCACGAAGAAGCGATGACTCCCGCGCTAGGTCCGGCGGCTACTGCACCATAATAGAGACCATACTTGGCAACTTCCAACTGAAGCCTGTGCACTGAAACATAAGGCTCTACGACAGCATGCATGTTTTTAACATCTATTTCCAAAATCCGGTCCATCCTTTTTAGGTCCAACATAATACCCTTCTCACTTACCAACCCAATTGCGGTAATCTCAAACCCAGAGGAGAAAGGTTTAAATTGTATCCCATATCTGTTACAAACCTTTACGATCGCCTGGACCTCCTCTGTATTTCCTGGCAAAAGCACTGCGACGGGTCGCGGTGACCATTTTTCTCCAAAGACAAGCTTATTCCCCCATACCTGATTATACGTATCCCGTATGGCTAAATCTTTCGATATATATTCAGCGCCAATAATATCTTCTAAAGCTCTATATTCCCGCTCAGTGAGTTCCATTTTAAAACCTCCTCGTTTTTTTAACCCCACCCTACCTCCCCTTAAATTAAGGGGAGGTAGGGTGGGGTTAGTGGCATTAAATTGATTTTTGAACGAGTTCTATGACATCAAAGACCTTGAGCTTTTCCCCGGTTTCTTTAATTGTGTCCCTAAAATTTTGCGTACACCAAGGGCAAGCACTCACGATGGCTTCAGCTCCTATTGACTTCGCTTCCTTAATCCTATCCGTAGCCGTCCAAATAGCAAACTCAGGGTATGCTTCCTTGACTCCACCCCCAGAGCCACAGCACCATGCAGAGGCCCTTATTCGGTACATCTCGACAAACTTTAACTTAGGGAGGCTATTGAGTATATTTCGTGGAACGTCATAGACTCCATAGGCACCCCGTCTAAATTTCTTTGGTGGATCATGCACAATCATTTGACCTAGGACTTTTGTTTCCTTACCATTCCAATGTACCCATGGCTCCGCCAACCTTCCCAGGTGGCAGGGGTCGTGATAAGTTACCGTCAGAGGGACCGGCTTCCTCAGCTTAATCTTCCCTCCACTGATCAGACGATCGAGATATTCTGTAATGTGCAATACCTCCATTCCCAACTTTTGACCGACTTTATCATATAAGACTTTCATCGTTTGATAGCAGTGAGAACAGGGAGTCACGATCGTCTTCACCCCTGCTTTCTCCAATGCCTTTTTTTGACGAGAGGCGAACTTCATAAGCTCACCTCCATATCCTAACTCGTAGGCGCGGCCGCCACAGCACATTTCCGCCCGTCCCATGATACCGACATCAACCCCTGCCTCTCTCAGTAGGGTTAGCCCATCTCTGGCCACGTGCCCTAATCCTTCGTCAAAAGAATATTTGCAGCCGGCATGAAAATAGACTTCTGCTTTCTCCTTGGTGAGATCCTTTACATCGAGGCTTTTAGCCCATTTGCCTCGATCAGCCTTCAACCGCTGCATCATATTATCCTCTTTCCGCAGGCAATCGATCATGGGGGTATGCGCAGGAATGACCTGACCATCCTCCACACATCTCATCCTGAGTTCTTGCATTAATTGTAAAGGTTCTATATCTTGAACGGATTTGCAGGAGACATCGCAGCTACCATCCATCTGACACTTATAAACAGCGTTTAAAAAAGGTTCCGAATAGGGGATCCTTCCTTCTAAGAAGGATAATGCCATATTGAACTTACCACCCGCTGAATAAGCATGCCAATGATACTTGGCTACGGATGGGCAGCCTTTGATGAATTCAGATTTACGAAAATTTTCAAAGGGGATCCATTTGCAGTAGGAACATCTCGTACACCTCAGCATATCATGTTTATATGTTTCTAATGACATTTCTCAACCTCCGCATTTTAATTGATGAGTCTGTTCTTAAAGGCATAATTTACCTGGGTTTAAAATTCCTTTTGGGTCGAAGATTTTCTTCATCTTTCTTTGCATGGCGACTGCTTCCGATGCACCGGTATAAGCAAAATCCGCCCAGGCTCCATAAGGTCTCGAAAAGAATCCACCCTGTTTAGCCAAGTCACGACTCCCTTCATTCACCATCCACCTGATGTTGTCCAATTCGTTCTGTCTCGCTGGTTCATGATACAAATTAAATTCACAGTGGCAGCTCGTGCCTTGTACGACTGGCTGGATGTAAACTCCCATATTCTCTACAGGGTATCTATGAGTACACATGAGGAGAGATATGGCGGATACAAACTTGGGGATTTTGTCGAGGGTCGTCAGGAAGAAAATATCATTACATCCACCTTTCAATCTCAACTTCCAGTAGGGTTCCTCTGATGGTCTGGATAGGATCACCGATAGTTCATCAGCAGAAGCTCCAGCAAGCGTCGTTTTAGGCTCTATCTGGCATGACTGAGCCATGTCCATTAAATCAGCTTCTTGGTAATGCACCTTGTCTTCAGGCAATTCCCCATAACCTTCGAAGCTGACGATCAGAACCCATGGGGGCAGAATCGCTCTTAACTCTTCAATTCTGCCGGAAGTCTTAGCAAGCAAACATGCCAGATTGAGGCCATTCAATAAAAAGAGGTGATCCCCCAACCTGATTCTCAAAAGCTTATAGCTTAAATCAATGAGAGGCTCAATATGTTCAGAAGGGACGAGGAAAGTGCGATTCATTTTGGAAAGGAAGCGACATTTTAATGTTGACCATGTAACAATTCCTATGGTTCCTTGAGCTCCCGATATCAATCGATGTTCATTAAATTGACCGAGACCCATGGGGGCCATTTGGGCTTTGCCCATTTTCCATTGCTCTTCTATCGTATCTGGTCCAGCAGCCTCACCCCCTCGCAATTTGTCTCCTGTTCCAAAGACAATTTCCGCACAAAGCATGGGATCTGTACAATCCCAATGATGGGCCGGCATTGTGATGGGCTCCCTTTCGAGCATGCTCCCGATGACCGATTTTGAACTCCGGGGGCATAAAGGCATATAAGCATACAACCCTGCCTTTGCTAATTCTGACTGGAGCTCAGCAAAAGTGACTCCAGGCTCAACCATAGCTAACCTGTTGAAAGAGTCGATCCTGAGTATCTTCTTCATTCTACTCAGATCAATGATGACGGCTCCACCCACGTTCGGAACGGTATCCCCCCGAAAGTGAGGAGGGCCTGAGCTTACGGGTACGAGTGGCGTAAGAGTCTCATTCGCCCACTCCACAATTTTTTGCACCTGCTCAACATTTCCTGGCTTTACTACATATCTGGGCCTCACTTTTGGCACGAAGCTCAAGTCTTCAGAATATTCGCCCAATATTGCTTGGTCGTGGCTTAAATTGCCAGCACCCACTATTTCTTTAAGCTTTTTTTCTTCAGTCATTTTTCCCCCTTTCACTTAAACCAATTGAAACTGTTTTGCATATTCTATGGTCATGCCCATCCAATCAACCATGCATGATCTCACGTCATCTTACGTACGGGTGTGGGGTAGTGGATCAGCCACCATTTTATGGCATCCACGGGTCAAACCACCTAATAAACTCTACCTTTGCATTTTGTATTCGAATGATAGGACAAGGCGGAAAGCCCATATGTTTGATCCCGAAGATCTTGGCACCACCCATTTTTGCGGTTCCCTTTATAGACTGGAAAGTATCCATGTTTTCCCACGCGTTTTTTACATCGGTAGGGTCAAGGCTTTGTGCCTTCTCTATGGCCTGCACAAGAGACCATAGTGAGTCCCAGCTATCCGGTCCGCCCTCATCAAGCCGAGTTTTATATTTGGCTTCCCAGAGTTTGACCATCTCCTTCACCATGGGGGGTGCGGACGGGCCATACACATCTAAGGCAGGATAGAGGAAGTCTGTTGCTGAATCTTTCCCTATCATTTTGATGATGTCAGAAGGGTCTCCTGCGGTAGAGGTCATCATAGGGCCCTTGAAGCCTAACTCGCGACCATGTCTAACACAAGCCGCTGTATTGGGAGGCAATTTCAAGCCATTGTCCATTGCGTCTGGCTTTTGAGTTAGGACCTTAGTCCAAACGGGATAATATTCGGAGGACTCCCACGGGTGAATCTCGGGGTCCAACACGGCAAATCCCATCCCTCTGGCTATGTTTCGTGAAATCTCTCCGACAGCACGCGCTCCTGTTTCATCCTCTACGATATAGCCTACCGACTTGACAGAAGGATATTTCTCACGGATCACTTGATAAAGACCGGGTAGAGGAGCTGCATAGGAATATGCAGCACAGAAAAAGTATGGTTTATCAGGACGTACGATATCGGTCCTCATTGAAACATACACGACTTTATTTGGCTCGGTGACAGACATGACCCCTTCAATTTGGACAGGTACGACTAAGCCAAGAATGAACTTTACTTTTTCCTGATGCACCAGTTTTGTTGCGGCATCTACAGAGCCAGCGGGTGAATTCTTATTATCCGCAACTACACACTGAATGCGGTACTTTTCGCCTTTAACGGTAACGCCGCCTTTCTGATTAATGTAATCAGCACACAAGAGTACGGCGTCCTTCCAGACCAACTGTTGTTGGGAACCGGGACCGGTCAGCCCCCAAATAACCCCCACCTTTAAGGTTTTGGTTTTTTCTGCCGCTTCAGCAGATCCGAAAGCCAAGGTCATCCCCAATACCATCACACACGAGATAAGAAATAATTTTTTCATCGTCCGTTCCTCCTTATCGTTGGATTAGATTTCATTGTTTTATTGCTAACCTATGACACCGCACCATTTTCCTGCCCGCCCAGGAAAGCCTTGCGCACAATTTCATGATTGATTAATTCTTTGGTCTTGCCTTCCAAAGCCACTTTGCCCACTTCAAGCACATAAACGACATCTGTGAGCTTAAAAGCAAGCCTGGCATTTTGTTCTACCAAAAGCACATCCATTCCTTCTCGATGGATCTCTCTTATCACGGTAGCCAGACTTTCCACCACTAAAGGAGCCAGTCCTAACGAAGGCTCATCCATGATCAGCAGCCTTGGTTTAGCCATTAAGGCTCGACCAATGGCCAGCATCTGTTGCTCTCCACCACTTAAAGTCTCAGCCCGTTGATGACATCTCTCCAACAATCTTGGAAAACGCTGAAAGATTTTTTTTAAGTCCTCCTTTAGGGCAATTTTGTCTTTCCTTAAATAGGCACCCATTTTAATATTTCGCAGGACACTCATATAGGGGAAGAGTCTTCGACGTTCTGGAACTTGGACTACACCCAATCGCACGATCTGATGACTTGCCATCCTATCGATCCTCTTATTTTGAAACCATATCTCGCCCGAAGTGATGGGGTGCAACCCAGAGATGGCTTTCAAGATGGTGCTTTTACCCGCTCCATTAGCGCCAATGAGACCGGTGATCAACCCCTCTGCCGCCCCCATCGTGACCCCCTGAATGATTTCAGCTTTGCCGTAGTGGATCCTTATCTCTTTTAGGTTAAGCAGCATTTTCTTCTGTCCCAAGGTAAGCTTGAATGACTTCCTCGTTTTGCTTTAGTTCCTCGGGTGACCCTCTGGCAATTTCCGTACCGAAGTTCAGCACCACCATCCTATCACATATGCTCATCACTGCTTTCATATTATGCTCAATCAACAGGACGGCTATCCCTCGCCCTCTTATTTGACCAATCGTCTCAAGTGTTCGGGTTACCTCCACAGGGTTCATCCCGGCCAGGGGCTCATCAAGCAACAATAGCTTTGGATTGGCGGCCAGAGCGACCGCAATTCCAAGCAATTTTTGGTGTCCATGGGATAGGTTCCTGGCAATTTCATTTTTCTTATCATGCAATCCTATAAATTGTAGGATTTTCTTCGCATGATCCCAGGTGTTTTTATCTTTCCTGCTATAGGTAGAGGTATTCCATACCGCTTCCCAAAAACCGATCCTTGCAACTAAATTAGAAGCTGCAACAACATTTTGGAAGACAGTGAAGTGGTGGAATATCCTATCCAGCTGGAAAGTTCGAATGATTCCATCCTTTGCTATCCTATGAGGTTTTCGACCGGTTATGTCTTGTCCCTCAAATAGAATATTCCCATCCGTCGGTTGAAGAAACCCCGTTATCAGATCGAAGGTGGTTGTTTTGCCAGCACCATTTGGCCCGATGATGCCAACGATCTCCCCTGCATCAATGTTAAGGTTAAGTTTATTGACAGCACACAATCCCTTAAAATTTTTTGTTAGATTCTTCGTTTGGAGCAAGGGTATCCCTTTTCCTTTAAGTCTTCCTGACCATTATTTTAATCTGCACTGGCAAATCGACGATCCCCCGGGGGAGTAAGAAGACCACCAGAAACAATACCGCCGCAAAAATGAATGGTTGGTATTCCTTTAGTGTTCGGAACATCTCTGGAATAAGCGTTAGAATAAACGCCCCGACGATCGCACCTGCAAACCTATTTGCACCACCGACGACAACATAGATAAGGATATAGATGCTGGTGAAGAGACCGAAAGAGTCCGGGGTTATAACTGACACATAATGAGCATAAAAAGCTCCAGTTAGACCGGCAATCAAACAACCTATACAAAACATCACTGCTTTTAATCTGGCAACATTGATGCCTGTACTGGCTGATAGGGATTCATCTTGTGCGATAGCTTTGAAGGTCATGCCAATGTAAGAGCGGTCAACCCTGTAAAGAAACAGAAGGACCACCAGCATGAAGATCAAGACAAAATAATAATTCGGCAGCCTGGTAGTAAAATTTATATGAAACCCAAGAATCGAAATGGGTTCCAGACGATGGATGTTGAGAAGGCCCGAGGTACCGCCGGTAATATCTCTTCCCTCCGTTATCACCAACCTGATCACTTCGCCGAGAAACAGAGTGAGCATAGCGAAGTATACTGTCCTGACCCTGGTAATGGGGTAAGCAATGACTGCCGCTAAAACCATCGCTGCCACCCCACCCAGTAGCAAACCCACATAAGGTGAAAGTCCTAACTTCATCACCAGAATGCCCGATGTATAAGCTCCTATGCTCATAAAACCAGCATGACCGAGGGAGAGCTGGCCCACCGTGCTTATTGCCCGGAGACTACTTGCTAATATGATGTTAATCGCACAGAGGATGAGGATATGAAGATGATATTCGCTCTTTATAAAGAGTGGCACCACAAAGAGGAATATCAGTAAGAGAGAGAGACTCAAATTCTTACCTAATTTCATCGGTTCTCCCTAAATGAACTGGGGATCGTTCTAATCAACTATTACAAGTCACCTTCCTTTGTCTTTCTACTCATGGCCTAGAAGTCCTCGCGGCTTGATGATCAGGATAAAGATGATCAGGATAAAGCCGATTGCTGTGGCTACTGTGGTACTGGCAACGAGGGGGACGAGGCCGTCTAATAAACCTAAAATCAATCCGCCAATGACAGCACCGGGAATACTCCCCAGGCCCCCCAGGACGATGACGGCAATTCCCTTCGCCATGGCGAACCCACCCATAAACGGGTCCGCTTGGAAGATAGCTCCCATGAGTCCTCCCGCTATCGCTGCCAAGGCACAGCCGATGGCCATGCTGAGTGAGGAAATACGGTTAACATTTACCCCTTGTAAAGCGGCTGCATCCGGGTCCTGGGAGATAGCCACCATGGCCTGGCCTGCCTTTGTCCATTGTATAAACAGAAACAATAGAAACATGAGAGTGATACCGATGAGAACGGCCAATACTCTATCCCAGGCAAGCCTGACACTCCACACGGTCAGGACCCCAGGAATGATCTTGGGAATCCATTTGCTTTGTGTGCCAAAACCCACTACTGCTGTGGTCTGAAGAAGTAAAATAAGCGCGATAGCAATAATGATGCTGGGTTCGATCTGTCCACGGAACCGGCGAAATAGAAATCTTTCAAGAATAATACCCCCCACACCCAAAGTAAGCGCTGATAGGATTAACGCTATAAAGACATTCATTCCCCGCACAACCGATACATAATAGACACAATAAGCACCAAGCATGTATATCTCGCCATGCGCAAACTGCACAATACCCATGATGCTAAAAATAATCGTTAAGCCAAGAGCGACGAGAACGTATATCCCTCCCATCATCAGTCCATTAAATAGGCCTTGCCAAATAGTTTCCATTCTATCTATTAAACTGTATCAAAAAAAGTGCTCGCAGGCATCTCACCTAAACAGATAGACGCTTATAAGTTATAGACATCCTTGCATGACCTTGGAGATAAATCTCATATTCGCGATTAATAAAAAAAAGATAAATATTATTTCCTTGGCTTGCCCTTTTGGACCTGCTGGTCTCTATTACCTTTCTCTGAATGCTTCTTTGGATCAGATTCTTTCAATGATCATAGAGAACCCCAACCCCCCCCCGACGCAAAGGGTCGCAAGCCCCAGGGTGAGATCCCTCTTTGCCATCTCGTGAATGAGTGTCACGATCAGACGACATCCTGTTGCCCCTACGGGATGGCCCAATGCGATACCACTTCCATTCACATTGACAATCTCTCTATTCAATTCTAGCTCTTTCTCACAGGATAAATACTGTGCAGCAAAAGCCTCGTTGATTTCTATGAGCTGGATATCTTTGAGAGAAAGTCCCACCTTGTTCAATACCTTCTGGGTGGCGGGAACAGGCCCGATACCCATATAGGATGGGTCCACCCCCACGATGGCGTAACCCAATATCTTAGCGAGTGGTTTTAGTCCCATTTCTTTCGCTTTCTCTTTCGACATTAAAATAGTCGCTGCCGCTGCATCATTAAGCCCTGATGAATTCCCTGCCGTCACCGTTCCACCTTTTTTAAAGGTCGGGGGCAGCTTGGCCAGTTTGTCCAAAGACAAATCAGGTCTTGGATGTTCATCGGTATCAACAACTTTTGTCTCCCCTTTTTTCTGTGGGACAGAGACAGGAGTAATTTCGTCCCTAAACTTCCCTTCCTGAATGGCTTTACAAGCTCTCTGTTGGCTCAACAATGCAAACTTATCTTGTTCTTCACGTAAAATCCTATACTTCTCCGCCAGATTCTCCGCTGTCAGTCCCATCCCTGCCCCGATAGGGTACTCCTGCATGGCTCTCCATAGCATATCAATCAATTGCCCATGCTGAAGACGCTGACCCCAACGGGTTGTGGTCAAAATATAGGGAGCATTGCTCATGCTTTCGACTCCACCGGCGATGACCACATCTACATCACCATCTCGAATAGCCTGGATACCGCAAATCATCGCCTGCATACCGGACGCACAGTTGACAACGATGGTGAAGGCAGGCGTTTCAAGAGGAAGACCGCATTTGACTGCAGCAATTCGCGCAACATTTTGATCCAATGGTTCAAAACAGTTTCCCATAATCACCTGATCAATCGTCTTCTTTTCAATCCCTGCCCGCCGGATGGAAGACTCAATGACTATCATTGCCAAGGATGTTGCAGAAACATCCTTTAATGAACCTCCAAAATCCCCGATGGGTGTCCTTGTTGCGCTCACAATCACGACATCTCTCATTGTCTCTCCTTTCTACTGATCTCTGAAAACGGGGCTTCGCTTCTCTAAGAAGGCTGCGAGCCCCTCTTTCATATTGGAAGTACCCGTAAGCTCGGAAGAGAGGTGAGATTCAAGTGTCCCTCCCTTTTCGATATCGCCTTCTAGGGCATCCGTGGTTGCTAGGGTGGCAGCCTCGACAGCCATGCTACTTTTACTCGCAACCTGGCGAGCCAGGGATACAGCTCGGTCGAGAAGCTCCTCGGGGAGAAAAGCTTCGTTCACGAGCCCGATGCTCGCCGCCTCCTCTCCGGAGATAAGTCTTCCCGTCAGTATAAGCTCCAATGCCTTGGCCCTACCTACGATCTTAGGGAGCCTCTGCGTACCACCAAAGGAAGGAATGGTCCCGATATTGATTTCTGGCAATCCGAGTTTTGCTTCTCGACTGGCAAGACGAAGATGACAGGCCATCGCTAGTTCCAATCCGCCTCCGAAACAATTGCCGTTAATGGCTGCGATGACAGGTCTGGAGAGCTTTTCGATCTGTCGGAAGAAGGCTTTCACTTTGAGGGTCGCTTCGTCGTTTTCTTCAGGGGTCGCAATTTTATTAATCTCTTTTATGTCAAGCCCTGAGATAAAGACCTTATTACTTCCCATGATAATGACAACCTTCGCCTCCTTCCTTCCAATCAACTGTAGAATCTTGGTACAGAGTCCATGATAATGGGAGAAACTGAGTACATTCAGTGGCGGTCGGTCAATGGTAATAAGCGCCACCCCTTCAGTCACCGAACATCTAAAGAAATCCTTGTCAGACATTTTCCCGCCTTTCTTGTCTCACTTTCCGCCTCAACTTCATAAGCCATTTAGTTATTAATCAAGTAAACCACCCAAACACTGCATTACCGCTGCATAAGACGTACTCAAACCTTAGAACTTGAGTGTTTGAGGAACCGGTTTTTTTGCATCGGTCCAATCATAAAACCCTTTCCCAGCCTTTTTCCCGATATGCCCCATGCTTACCATTTGCACCAATAGGGGAGGTGGGGCAAACTCTTTATCCCTATATCCTTCAAACAGGGTATGTGCTCCCTTAACAAGGACATCCAGGCCAATGATATCCGCTACCATTAAAGGGCCTATCGGATGTCCGCACCCGAGCTTCATCCCTGTATCAATATCTTGGATAGAGGCTACTCCGTTAGCCACTGCATGGATGGCACCCATCAGGTAGGGAGTAAGAAGGAGGTTGACGATGAATCCTGGGTTATCCTTAGCCAATATTGGCACTTTCCCCAGAGATTTGGTAAAGTTGAAAACGGTTTCCAAGACTTCTGCGTGGGTGGCAATCGTTTTGATTACCTCAACAAGAGGCATCACGTAAACCGGATTGAAAAAATGAAGGCCCACGACACGTTCCGGCCTTTTTGTCGCGGCTGCCATTTCGGTAATGGAGAGGGTGGAGGTATTGCTTGCAAAGATGGTCTCTTTGGGGACTGTCCGATCTAATTCTTCAAATAGCTCTTTCTTGACTTGAATTTCTTCGAAAACTGCCTCGATGATCAGGTCCGAATCTTTAAGATCTTCCACCAAAAGAGCCCCTGAGATTCTACCTAGTGTTTCTTCTTTCTTAACATTTGAAAGAGTCCCCTTCTGCAAAGCCCGCTCAAGCCCTTTTCGTACCTCTGTTAGGCCTTTATCCAGCAGAGACTGCTTAACCTCCCGAACCTTGACCACATAGCCAGCTTCAAGCACAGCTTGAGCAATCCCAGTGCCCATCGTCCCGCACCCTATGATTCCAATCTTCTTAATCATGGTCATCTCCCTATAGTCTCCCCAGGATTTCCCTGGCGATCGTATTCTTCTCAATCTCCTTGGTCCCCTCATAGATCTCTACGATCTTTGCATCTCGATAAAAACGCTCAATATCATAATCAGCAAGATATCCGTAACCCCCGTGAAGTTGAAGAGCGTCGTTGGCCACTTTAACCCCCACCTCTCCGGCCATGTATTTTGCTATGGAGATGAGTTTTGGATCGACCTTTCCGTGATCGATCATCCATCCTGCCTGGTAGGTCAGGACACGGGCAGCTTCGATCCAGGTGGCCATCTCTGCAATCTTAAATTGGGTCGCTTGAAAGGCACCAATAAAATGCCCAAATTGTTTTCTCTGTTTGACATATTTGACGGCTTTATCCAGAGCCCCTTGGGCAACACCCACGCCCTGTGATGCAGCAACGACTCGGTTGATGTTGAAGAGTTGCATGATTTGAGAGAAACCCTCTCCCTCTCCTTGTCCAACAAGGTTCTCTTTTGGAACCCTCACATTGCTAAATCTGACCTCCGCTGTATCAGAGGCCCTGATCCCCAGCTTCCCTGTCAACTTTGTTGCTCCAAATCCAGCCCGGTCTGTTTCCACAATGATCGTTCCAAACCTTTTGAGCCTCGATTCTGCTTCCGGATGGGTCAAGCAGAATACAACCAGATAATTCGCGATACTTCCATTTGTGATAAATTGCTTCGTCCCATTGATCACATACTCATCGCCCTCTTTTCTTGCTAAAGTCAAAATAGCCGTGATATCGCTCCCCGCATCCGGCTCAGTGATGGCCGTTCCCATAATGGCCTTCCCCTTGGTGAGAGGGGGAAGGTACTTCTTTTTCTGTCCCTCAGTGCCATAAAGCTGTATCAATTCGGAGCCGAATGCCGTCAGCAGGATATTCCCGCATCCCGGATCGACTCTCCAGAATTCTTCCATCACCATGGCGAATTCAAGGAAGCCCAACCCGAGGCCCCCGTATTCTTTCTTGATAAAAAGGCCTATAAACCCCAGCTCGCAAGCCTTCTTCCAAAGGTCTCTTGGGAATTCTTCCCGGCGGTCGTACTCTCGAGCAACCCCTGGGAACTCTCCTTCAGCGAACTCCCGTGCGGCCAAACGGATCTGTTTCTGCCGGTTGGTTAATTCAAAATCCACTGTTCTCTCCCTTCGTTCATGCTATTAAACCCTGTAGCATAATTTTCTTAAAGGTATTCACATAGGCCTTCCCATCAATCTCATCCTTATTCATCGACCATTGGAGCAATATCCCAACATGGAATGCAATGATGACCAGAGCGCTAAGATTTTCGTCCATCTCCCTCTTAAAAACCTTCTCTTTTTTCCCTTGAGCAATTAAGTTCGATAAAAATTTCTGATATTTTCTATAAATCCTTCTAAATTCGGCCTCTATTCCATGATGAGCTCCAACCAGTTCCGCGGCCAATGTGTCAAAGGAAACGCATAATTCTCGATTGTAGTAAGCAAAAGCCGCATTGTATCGAAAGTACTTTTCAATCTTATCAGGAATACTTCCCTGCACCTCATTTACGGCTTGAATCATCCCGTCCAGGTATCGTTTTTCATATTCTTCGACAATTTTTTTTAGCAGATCCTCTTTGCTTTTGAAATGCCAATAAAGAGCCCCTTTGGTCAACTTCGCGGCTCGAGTAATATCATCGATCGAAGTCCCGTGGTAGCCCTTCTCCAAAAAGATTTTCATCGCCTGGGTCAGGATTCGCCGGGAGGTATCCGATGATTTAAGGGTCTTCCCCTTTTTGGCTTTTAGAATCGTTTTTCCCATACTAAACATTTAGTATATAAGGACCGGTTCGCATCCTATAAAGTTTGAAACAATTTGTCAAGAAAAAAGTTGAAGAAAAAAGTTGAAGATCAGAAGTCCATGAATTATAGTGAGAATAGGTCGGCTGAGCTGGAGGGTAACATGATCGTCAGACAATATGAGGTGGGAAATTTTGCGGTCTTTTGTTATCTGATCGGAGATGAGGAGAGTCAGGAAGGACTGTTCATCGACCCTGCGGATGATGCCAAGAAGCTTCTCGCGGAAGCAAAATCTTACGGTTTAAATAATATTAAATATATCGTCAATACCCATTCTCATGTGGACCATGTCATGGGGAACGCCGAGATGGTGAAAAAGACCGGAGCCAAGATCGTCATCCATGAAGAGGATGCAAGAGCGCTGGATCAAGTTCCTCCTTATCTTCTGGAAATGTTCGGCGCTACGCCCTCCCCTCAAGCCGATATCCTGGTCAAAGAGGAAGATGCCATTCAGGTGGGTCGTGTTAAACTGAAAGTGATCCACACACCAGGACATTCCCCGGGAGG
>Ga0214474_1000740_pt1 | contig 15609 bp, 10 predicted proteins | sample RVTome_2_FD_187335 | JGI IMG/M metagenome (GOLD analysis project Ga0214474, IMG submission 187335) | Soil microbial communities from uranium-contaminated site in the Upper Colorado River Basin, Wyoming, United States - RVT95D214 HiSeq ...
GGTTTATGGGCAACCGCCGCTTAATTGCAGTCACCGCCGCCGGACTGGGCCTGATGAGATTATTTATGCAAGTCTCGTGGGAAGAGCCGCTTTTTAATTTGAGCCTGGCAATATTAGGAGCAATTTTATTCGTCATTTTTCTGCCCGCCTGTTTTGAAGATGCACGACTACGTGGCAGCCCAGCTATGTCACGCTTTGCCTTAGGACTTCTAGGTGGACTGGCGCTGGATGTTGCCATCAACGGCGCCTTTGGCACATATGACACCGTCTGGCAAGTAGCGCCGCTGCCAGTGCTGCTAACACTGCTACTGCTAATTATCCAACTTGTGCTCATCATGGGCACCACACCCACAATCATAACCACCCCAACAAAGTCATCCACCACCAAAACTAAAGTAATGTCCATGGCGCGGTCATTTACCTGGCTAGCCATTGGACCTTTCCTGTTCCTGGAACTCGTAGTTTTTCAAAACATACCACGCGTGGCGACTCTGACCGGTTGGACATTGCCGATATCCTTCGGATTAACGTTACTAGCCCAATTAGCAGGCATGGTCGCCGCTGCCTGGTTTCTCAGCAGGAGCTGGCGTATGTTATGGCTCTGGGCTTTCGGCGCTGGTGTCATACTGACTGCAGCTCTGGTATTCGCTTACCAAGAACCAGCAGCCTTGATAGCACTGCTGTTTTTAGTCGGACAGGTGCTGGCATCAGTGCTTGTAGTGATGGTTTTAATTGGCATAACCACCAGCACAGGCAAAACGCAGCGCTCCGTCGTGTGGATTGCCAACGGCATTGGCATAGCCCTATTTCTGGGGCTTATCTTTGCCTATTATGCTGTTTACCATATAAGCCTTCCCTACGATAATGTCATCCTGGAAATCATAGCCGGGGGCATAATCGCAGTCTGTGCTATAAGCGCCTTAAACTTCTGGCAACAAGACATAAAGGTTGCCCCAAAGTTATGGCTGATACCAATATTTGCTCTTATTCTACTGGTATCGCCCTTAGCTCAAACAATCATCTGGAGGGCACCGACAGCAGTCACCGGCGAATTTTACCCTGTACGAGTAATGACTTACAATTTGAACAATGGCTTCGACACAAAAGGCAAGCTGAATATCGAGGAAATTGCCCAAGTCATTGAAAATAACAATCCTGACATTGTTGCCCTGCAAGAGGTATCAAGAGGCTGGGTAATCAACGGCGGAGTAGACATGGTGGCATGGTTATCTCAGCGATTGCACATGCCATATGTTTTTGTGCCGACGGCAGACCAATTCTGTGGCAATGCCATCCTGAGCCGCTACCCGATACTGGCATATTCAAAGCAGGACCTGCCATCTCCTGAAGTGCTCATACCAAGCAACTTAATCGTAGCACTGATAGACATTGGAGAGAATGAGCGCCTCAAGGTCATCACTACCGACTTATACGATGCTCATGGAGATACAGCAATTCGCCTGCTCCAGTGCGAGTATATATTAGACTTCCTGAACGACATCAATAGCGGACGCATTGTGCTTTTAGGCAGCATAAACGCAGAACCCGATGATGCAGAAATACGTACGTTACGCCAGGCTATCCTGATAGACGCCGCGTCAAAAATAGACCCCGAACTGGCCTACACTTTCGCCTCAGACAATCCACATCAAAGGGTAGACTATATCTGGACATCGTACGACCTCAGGACAAAAGATGTTCAGGTACCTTTAAGTATTGCCTCTGATCATCTGCCAGTCGTTGCTGTTATATATGAGTGACCCGTATGGAGGTACGGCATGGATATAGTTGAACTCCTAAAACTAATGGTAGAAAAAAGGGCATCAGACCTGCACGTAAGAGTACCCAGCCCGCCGGTGCTGCGTGTTGACGGTGAGCTTATACCACAGGGGCATTTACCGCCAGTTACAACAGAAGACGCTGAAGCGGCGTTCGAGCATATCACTACTCAGGACCAAAGGAATCGCTTCCACCTGGAAAAGGAGCTTGACTTCGCCTACAGTGTACCGGGATTAGCCAGATTCCGGGTGAGTGTAATGCGGCAAAGAGGAACAATAAGCCTTGCCTTCCGCCTGGTACCCTTTAAGGTCTTTACAATCGATGAGCTGGGACTGCCAGATATTTGCAAGGAGCTTATTCTCAAACCGAGAGGACTCATCCTGGTCACCGGTCCAACGGGTAGCGGTAAATCCACCACTATGGCCGCCATGCTAAATTACCTCAATGAGCGTATGGCCCGCAATGTAATAACCATTGAGGACCCGATTGAATATCTACACCCTAACATCAAATGTCTGATCTCCCAGCGAGACCTTGGCGACGACACAAAGGCATTCGATATTGCCTTAATCCACGCCCTGAGACACGACCCGGATGTCATCATAGTCGGTGAGCTCAGAGATCTCGAAACCGTACAGACGGCGATGAGAGCTGCTGAAACCGGACATCTCGTGATGGGCACATTGCACACGACCGATGCCCCTCAGACTGTTGACCGCGTAATTGATATATTCTCACCCGCCCAGCAACCGCAAATCAGGTTGCAATTCTCACAGGCAATAGTCGCAGTCTTATCTCAGGCGCTACTACCACGTGCTGGCAGCACAGGCAGGGTAGCCGCATTTGAGATTATGACTGGCAATTCTGCAGTTAGAAACCTTGTTCGGGAAGGCAAGACATTTGAGCTGCATAGTGTAATGCAACTCAGCTCCGCCGAAGGCATGCAAACCCTTGACCAATCACTGGCTGACTTAGTCAAAAAGAAAATAGTCACTTTAGAAGAAGCCAAGATGAAGAGCAGCCACCCTGACCGACTGAAAAAACTGATCGACTACCAGCACAGCGCTGCCAGGCGCTAACTTAAATGGCCTGGCAGCATCTCACACATAGCTGAAATCAGCAAACCCATACCGGAGATGGTTTTTCTCCTAGAAACCATACGCCGGGGTCGATGATAAAATCTTGCTAAAGCTTCGCTCCGATATGGGACACCCTTGCATAACGTGCTCGCTTTTACGGCCAACCTTTGCCTACTTGATGGACTCCTTAAAGTTGTGCAGCCAACAGCTCAGCGATATCCAGGGCTTTAAGCGATTCTTCTACCGCTTTCGCCTTAATAGCATCTTCGAACATCTGTAAACAATAAGGGCAAGCTGCAGCTACGATATCAGCCTTGGTCTCGATTACATGCTCAATGCGCTCCTCGCTGATGCGCTTTCCAATTCGTTCTTCCATCCAGTAGCGCCCACCCCCGGCACCACAGCAAAACCCGTTCCGCCGACTACGTTTCATCTCCAGCAATTTGGATGGCGAGACACTGGCCAATACCTGCCTCGGGGCATCATACACATCATTGTGCCTACCCAAGTAGCAAGAATCGTGGTACGTTAACTTACCATCGCCCATCGAAGCCGGCTTAATCTTGCCCTGCTTAAGCAGTTCGGCAATAAACTGGGTATGATGGACAACATCAAACTCGCCACCAAACTGAGGATATTCATTTTTAATAGTGTTAAAACAGTGTGGACAGGTGGTTACTATCTTCTTTGCATTGTAGTTCTTGAATAGCTCGATATTCTTCATCGCTTGCATCTGGAACAGATACTCGTTGCCAAGCCTTCTTGCAGGCTCACCGCAGCAGGTCTCCTCAGGGCCAAGGATGGCAAACTTAATACCAGCAGCTTTCAATATCTTGCCCATAGCTACGGCTACCTTCATGCTCCTGTCTTCTAAAGCCGCAGCACAACCGACATAATACACCACATCAACATTGCTATCCTCAGACAGAAGTTTGACATCGAGCCCACTCGTCCAATCCGTTCGGGTGAGCGTAGTTCCCCTGCAACTGTGGCCCCTGGTCTCAATGCACCTCAAAGCAGCCTCACCGGTCTCGGGCATCTTAGCTTGTTCCAGAACTAAATTACGGCGCATATCAATAATCTTATCAATATGCTCAACCCACACAGGACATATATCCTGGCAAGCGCGACAGGTAGTACATGACCAAAGCTCATCCTCAAGTATTACTTCCCCAATCAGAGCCTTAACTCCACCACCATCAGTAGTAGCAACTGGTTTTGCAGCCAGCAAAGCACTACTCCTGTCAAGCAGATGAGCTTTCAGGTCTTGTATCACCTTACGTGGAGATAAAGGCTTACCCGTAAGATAAGCCGGGCATCTATCCTGACACCTGCCACAGTCAGTACATGCATCCAAATCAAAGAGTTGCTTCCAAGTAAAGTCCTCTATCTTACTGACACCGAAGGTCTCAGCTTCTTCAATATTAATCGGCGCTAATGCTCCCTTGGGTCGAGACGATTTGAAAAACACATTAACTGGCGACACGATTATATGAGTCAGCTTATCAAACGAAAGACACACATAAAAAATAGCACCCAGCGATAAGGCAGCATGGAACCACCACAAGCCAACATACCATGCTTCCTTCGTGCTCTGAGCTAAACCTTGAAATAGGACAGCTATGGAATAGCCCCCAAAGGCCCATCTCGACCACTCTGGATGACTGTAGAATTCAGGTTGAGACAAGCCTTCCGGAGTAGCTACGAGCATACGGAAACCCTCAATGAAAAAGCCGGTAACTACAACAACAAAGATAAGCGCTAGAACAACAGTATTGTCCAGCACAGAATTCAGTCGTTCCGGCTTCTGGATATACCGACGAACTACGGCCATGATAACACCAACCAGCATAAATACCCCACCCATATCCAGTGCAAAACTAAGACCAAGATAAACATTCCCGCTTATGAAATGAACCACATAGTGGTCTATGACATCAAGGGCTGTTCCAATTAGCAGAACGCCGGCACCGGCAAACAGGAGAAAGTGCATTATCCCGGGGTATGGTTCGCGAAAAAATCGCCTGTGGAACAAACCATCAACCACTCCAGTAACTATAAAATCCCATATCCTCTTGCCTAAATTGTCCCATCTTTTATCAGACTTACCGATTGCCCATAGACGGAAACGATGGTAAATAGCATAAATAAAAATCCCCAGAGCAGCTGCGCCCAACGGATACAAGACAAGAGGTCCAAAAGATATGTCCCAGAAAATTTCACGAAATGCTTCCATATTTATTAGTTCCCCCTAATATATAATTTAATCTAACCGGAAGCTAATGCCGTTTCAGCAGTTCCGGATTATGCTTGTTTGCCAGGGCAAATAACTGCTCAACAGACTGCGGAGGAGCTAGTGCTCCTCCTACCATAACCTCCGAAGCATCACCAAAAGCATGGTAATCAGTGCCACCTGTAGGAACAAGCTTATACTGATCAGCAACTTTCAATAGTCCGGCAATAATATCTGACCTGTAATCTCGATAGTAGATTTCGATGCCAACCAAACCAATCTCTTTCAACTTTGGAACAAGCTCTTTTAAATCGGAGATGTCTGCCGGGTGAGCCAAAACAGGCAAGCCTCGAGCATCTATAATCAGCTTTACCGCTTCTACTGGGAGCAATTTGTATCGTTCCACATAAGCGGGGCCGTCATGACCGATGTACTTATCAAAAGCCTCCTTCTCTGAGCCAACATAGCCTTTCTCGAATAGAGCTTGAGCTATGTGAGGCCTACATACAGAACCGCCCTGGGCTAGCTCACACACTCGTTGCCACTCAATCTTAATGCCCAGGTTACCCAGCTTATCAATCATCTGTTGTGCTCGCCCCAGCCGCGAATCACGTAACTTTTGCAAACTAGCAGCTAATTTCAAGTCAGTATAATCGATGAAATAGCCTAAAATATGCACCTCACCATGAGGAACATCAGTATTTATCTCAACTCCAGGAATAACCGTAAGCGAGGGGGAAGTTTTTGCAGCAGCTAAAGCTGGCGCAATGCCATCTATGGTATCGTGATCAGTGATAGCAATAACATCAAGCCCAACTTTTGCAGCCAGCGAAACAAGTTCTTTGGGTGTCAGGCGCCCATCAGATGCAGTAGTATGTAAATGGAGATCGGCTTTCACCTATTCTCCTTTCATTTGTATTCGCTTTATTTTTATAGCCTTTCCCGTAACCTCATCCACATCGACTAGGACGGCATCAAAGCTAGCAGTCCCTTCACCCATAAAAAAGCGATGAGGCATACCAGTGAGAAAGCTGCGAATTGCTGATTCAGCATCAACACCGATAACTGAATCAACAGGACCAACCATTCCCACATCAGTAACATAAGCAGTGCCCTGAGGAAAGATACAAGCATCAGCTGTGCCTATGTGCGTATGCGTACCAAGCACCGCACTTACTCTGCCATCAAGATATCTGCCCATAGCTACCTTCTCTGAGGTAGCTTCAGCATGAAAATCAACGATGATAATTTTGGGGTCTTTGTTGATTTCTGAAAGCAGGCAGTCCATAGCTCTGAAAGGACAATCAAATTCACCAATGAAAACGCGCCCTATGAGATTGACTATTAAGACATCCTTCACTTCGAGGAAACCACGACCTGGTACACCAGGCGGAAAATTCAAAGGACGAAGAATGGGCAATTCGCCATCCAGATAAGGAATTATCTCCTTTTTAGCCCACACATGATTCCCTGTAGTTATCACATCAACACCGCAGTCAAAAAGCTCTTTGGCTGTATCCGACGTAATGCCAATACCTCCAGCAGAATTCTCTCCGTTAGCTATAACAAGACCAATGCCATAATCGTGACACAGGCCTGGTAGAAATTCCCGTACTGCCCTTCTGCCAGGCCTGCCAACCACGTCCCCTATCATCAATATACGCAATACTGCTCCCTTGATTGACTATCTCCTACTTAGCATAATCCACTGCCCTGATTTCCCGCAGAACGGTCACTTTAATTTGTCCCGGATAATCCAGAGTATCTTCTATCTTCTTAACTATATCCCTAGCCAACCTCATAGCTGCGAGGTCATCTACCTGCTCCGGCTTAACTAAAATGCGAACTTCGCGCCCAGCTTGAATTGCAAAAGCCTTCTCTACGCCAGGGAAACTATTAGCCACACTCTCCAAAGCCTCAATACGCTTCAAGTACTGTTCTAATGACTCGCGTCGGGCACCTAATCTTGACCCACTTATAGCATCAGCCGTAGCAACGATAAAACCCAGAGAACTGGTTGTAGCAGCTTCACCATGATGCTCACCTACAGCTTGAGCCACTTCAGATGATTTGTCCCACTGTTTAACCAGGTCAGCACCTATCAAAGCATGGGGACCCTCTACTTCATGATCAACGGCTTTACCGATATCATGAAGCAGGCCGGCTCTCTTTGACAGGGCCACATCACCGCCGATCTCAGCTGCCAGCATCCCGGCAAGATGAGCGACCTCAAGGCTATGAGTCAACACATTCTGCCCATAGCTACTTCTAAACTTGAGCTTGCCGATCAATCTGACCAACTCGGGATGTAATCCTATGACACCAACTTCACGCATCGCGCGTTCGCCCTCGCTGCGAATTGCAGACTCAACCTCATTCTTAGCCTTTTCCACCACCTCCTCAATCCGAGCCGGATGAATACGCCCATCAAGAACGAGGGTATTCAAAGCTACCCTAGCTACCTCACGCCTAAGCGGGTCAAAGCTAGAAATGGTCACCGCTTCAGGAGTATCATCAATGATGAGATCTACACCCGTAGCCTGCTCTAATGCTCGGATATTCCGACCCTCACGACCAATAAGTCGCCCTTTCATCTCATCACTGGGCAAAGGCACAACAGACACTGTCGTCTCTGTAACTACGTCTGTTGCACAACGCTGGATGGTAGTAGCTAGAATTTCGCGGGCTTTACCATCAACTTCACCTTTTATCCACGTCTCCCACTCCCGAACACGACGGGACGCTTCCTCACGAATCTCTTCCTCTATAGCCCGGAGCAATTCCTGCTTGGCTTCATCACTTGAAATACCCGAGATAAGTTCGAGTCGCTGCAGTTGCTTAGCCCGTATCTCTTCAAGCTGAGCCTTAACAGACTCGATTTCACTTTCTCGATTACCCAAGCCACGTTCACGGCGTTCCAGAGACTCTAACTTGTGCTCTAGCTTCTCTTCCTTCTGGGTGAAACGCCTCTCTAGCCTCTGTAATTCAAAACGTCGCTCGCGACTATCGGCTTCAGCAGCAGCCCTAACCTTGACCGCTTCTTCTCTGGCTTTCTTAAGCATCTCCTCATGTGTCGCCGTTGCCTCTTCCAACAATCTCTTAGCTTCATTTTGATTTCTTCGGAGCTGCTGATTGGCCAATATCTGTCTGGCAAAATAGCCAAGGAGTAGACCTAAAAGAAGAACAAGTCCAACCACAACAAGATACATCGTTGCAGAAACAAACATTTAACTGCCTCGCTTTCATAAAACACCACATAATGTGCAAATCCCCTAAATTATCTCTCTAATAATATAATCCTTCACCGAGCTGGTGTCAAACAAATGTCCTATTCAAAGAGATTACGCAGAACCATTTTGTCTATCTTGCCACAAACGCATAACAGCAGACCTGATAGTCTCATAATCAAAGCCGCGGCGCCGAAGATGGCTAGACAAAGAACGACGGAATTCACTGTAATCCAAACCAGACAGAACACGCATCTTCTTTAACCCTGCTTCATAAGCAGCATTTTCATCATCTAAAGTCTCCAATGCCTCATTGGCCGTTTCAGCAACCACACCTTTCTGTCTCAACTCAAGCTTTATTAACCTTCTGCTTCGAGGCCTGAATGACAGGCGATTATCCCTCCAATACTGGGCGAAGGCTACATCGTCAATAAGCCGACGCCCCTTTAACTCAATAATAACTTTATCCACCACCCCGTCATTGAAACCTCGACGATGTAGTCGCTGCCTTACCTCGGTCTCACTTCTAGGACGATAGCCGAGATAGTGCAAAGCGGCCCCAAAACACCTCTGAAAAAGGTCAGTTTGCTTCAGTTCTTCAATCTGTTCTGCCGACAGATGCTGACCAATTTTGAGACCAGCCGTGGCTGCTACATCCCCATCGATAGTAAAAGAAAATGAGCCATCAATGAAGACACTAACTTGCTTTTTACTGTAGTTAATCCGCAGAGCCGTGATCATCCCCACTTGAACATCCTCCAGATCCAAGTTTCCATTCTCGCTCTGGGTGACGAATAGGCAGAAGAGTTCAGCTTATTCGGAAAGTTCTTTTGCTTGAGCACCCGGGTTCGGCAAAGCCATTGCCACAGCTCTTATCTCACGTTCTATATTTGAAGCTACATCAGAATGCTGCAACAGATAATCCCTGGTATTTTCTCGCCCTTGGCCCAGCTTCAGATCACCATAGGTGAAAAAGGTGCCGGCCTTTTTTATCATCCCCAGAGCAACACCCATATCAATAATGTCACCTTCCTTGCTTATACCATATTTAGTACGTTTGAACATTATGTCAAATTCAGCCGACCGGAAAGGGGGGGCCATCTTATTCTTAACTACCCTGGCACGAACCCTGGTACCCACCACTTCAGCACCCTGTTTAAGAGAATCGATCCGCCTTAAATCAATACGTACCGAGCTATAAAATTTCAAAGCTCTACCGCCGGGGGTAACCTCCGGGCTGCCGAAAATGATGCCCACCTTTTCCCGCAACTGATTAACGAAAACCACCGCAGTGTGTGATTTACTAATCGCCGCTACCAATTTCCTTAATGCCTGAGACATCAGTCGCGCTTGTAAACCAATATGAGCATCACCCATCTCCCCCTCTATCTCAGCACGCGGTACCAAGGCGGCCACACTATCAATAACTATCACGTCCACAGCTCCACTCCTTACCAGTTCTTCAGTAATTCCCAAAGCCTCCTCTCCATCATCAGGCTGGGATATGCGCAAATCTTCAACTTTCACTCCACAATTGGCCGCGTAGGTAGTGTCAAGGGCATGCTCTGCATCCACATAGACAGCAATGCCTCCGAGTTTCTGAGCTTCAGCAATTATATGTTGGGCAAGAGTGGTCTTACCCGAAGCTTCAGAACCGAAAATCTCAGTCACACGTCCTCGAGGAATGCCACCTATCCCTAAGGCTAAATCTAGACTCAGCGAGCCTGTTGGAATAGCTTCCACTGCCATTCTCGCCGAAAGCTCACCGAGCTTCATGATCGAACCCTCGCCAAACTGCTTTTCAATACGACTTACTGCTAGTTCCAGTGCCTTGTCTTTCTCTGAAGCCATCTCTTCCCTCCTCTAAAGCCAAGCGCATCATAACATACACATTATATCAGCACAACCTGCATTCAAGACGATGATTTTATAGCGGCGGAACAGGCGGGAGACAACGTTTATGTGTGCTCTTGCTTATCATAGAATCAATCTTCCCTTTGGTTTCCCTCTCAGCTTCACCTGTAATCAGATAATGGTCAAGCTCACTATAGGGCAACCCCAACTCCCCCTCATCCGTCTGCCCTTCCCACAAACCTGCCGAAGGCGGCTTATCAATAACTTCTCTAGGAATACCCAAATACCTGGCCAAATCCCGCACCTGGCTCTTGACCAGATTGCCCAGAGGCATAAGGTCTGAGCCGCCATCTCCATGTTTGGTAAAATAGCCAACCGACAATTCACTCCTGTTGCTGGAACCCACTACCAGATAACCAAGGCGGTTAGCCAAATAATAGAGAGTGACCATTCGCAGCCTGGGTTTGATATTATTTTCCGCCAGCTTCTTTGTTGCCGCATCATAGCCATCACCTTGCAAAGCCTTAATTAAGGTATCAAACACTTCATCGAGAACAACTATTTTAACAGGTATATGAAATTTGGCAGCGACAAGCTCTGCATGCTCTTTATCAACATCGCTGCTGTGGCAGGGCATAATAACACCCATAGTAGCCTCAGAAAAGGCGCGCTTGCATAATACCGCGACTACAGAAGAATCTATCCCACCACTCATCCCCAAGACCACACCTTTACACCCAGTTACCAATACGGTATCTCTGATCCATGAGGTAAGTTTTTTAGCAACTTCGTCAATCATGACTTCATCACACTAGCTGCTAGTATAACACTCTGCGAAACAGCACACCAAGAGATGGCTGAGAAAAACAATTCCTCTTAGGAAGAATTAATGGTTAAACAGAATCTATTTAGTCCGGCTGGGTAGTAAAAACCTTGTGCCTTAGCTGTCCACAGTCTTCTTTACCTCGGTCGGCGGCATGGAAAACTGCCTTAGCTTGGCTGCCATCTCTTTCAATTTCTTCTCTACCTTATAATTAATGCTACTATCTGGATATGTACCATCTTCTCTTTTCTCACCTGTCTCCACACCGGTAAGAATCTCTATACCTTCGCCAACGGTGCTCACCGCATATATGTGGAACTTGCCTTGTTTCACCGCATCTACCACTTCCTGGCGTAACATAAGGCTCTTCAAATTCTGCCTCGGTATGATTACTCCTTGCGCCCCATTAAGCCCCTTAGCTTTACAAGCCTGGAAAAAGCCTTCAATTTTATGGTTTACCCCACCGATAGGCTGTATCTCTCCCTTCTGGTTCACTGAGCCAGTGACCGCAATATTCTGCCTTATGGGCACATCAGATAGACTGGAGAGCAGAGCATATAGTTCTGCGGAAGCGGCACTGTCTCCATCCACACCTTCATAGGACTGTTCAAAACATAAGCTAGCAGACAATGAAAGAGGATAATCCTGAGCATATTTCCAACCCATATAGCCGCTAAGTATAAGAACACCCTTGTCATGAATCCTGCCGCTGAGCTGGGATTCCCTTTCAATATTGATTACGCCCCCGCGCCCCAAAAACGTCTTGCAGGTTATACGCGATGGTTTCCCAAAAATCACGTCACCAAGATTATACACACTGAGACCATTAACCTGGCCTATAACCAAACCGTCAACATCTATCATAATAGTTCCATTATCGATAAGCTCCCTTATCCGCTCATCAGGCAGATTATGCCGGAAGCGCCTCTCTTCAACCGCCTTCTCCACATGCCGTTCAGCTACCAGCGAAGCATCTTCTTTACGCGCCCAATATTCCGCTTCCTGTACCAATTCAACAATCCAGGCAAATCTAGACGATAATTTTTCTTGGTCAGCCACCACTCGAGATGCATATTCCACCACCTTGGCTACACCAGTCGGATCAAAATGTCGCAACTCACAATCTTCACAGCAACCAGCTATAAACGCAGCGAACGCCATCATATTCTCTTTAGTCCTGTCAATCTGAAAATCAAAATCCGCCTTTATCCTAAACGTCTCCCAGAAGTCCTCATCATACATAGAAAGTAACTGATAGAGCAGACTATCACCAATAAGGATTACTTTAAGATTTACCGGCATAGGTTCTGGTCTCAATCCTTGGGAAATGATAACCCCGAATTGTTCCATCGGGTCTTCAATGCGTACTTCCTTCGTCTTAATAGCCCGCTTCAAAGCCGGCCAGACAGCGGGATTAGTAACCACATCCATGGCACTCAGCAATAAATAGCCACCGTTAGCGAGATGAAGAGCGCCGGGTTTCAACATGGTGTGGTCACTAAGATATCCGCCGAAGAAAAAACGCCTCTCCACTTTACCAAAGAGATTAGCATAGTTAGGATTAGGCTCGACTATCACCGGCGGCCCCTTAGTAACACTGTTATCCACAAATACATTCACCTGAAAAGGAAGAAAGGGATCACGACCGCGCATAATGTAGCTGGCAGGCACACCAAAGACAGATTGCGTAGGTTCTTCTTTCTCTTTGAATACATCCAGGTTATCCATGGTATAGGATTTCAAATCAGTGAGATACCGGACAATCTTTTCTGAGTCTTTATATTCTTGCATCAGGGTATCGAATAACCTAGCTATGGTAAAATCGGCCACTGCCTTATCAACATTCTGCAGCTTCTCTGTTGCTTCTCTCTCCAATTCCTTAGTTCTTTCATATGTAGATTGGATTTTCTTCAGCAATTCAGCCTGTTTTTTTTCTAGCTGCCCTCGCACTGCTTCATCCAGTGCCGTATACTCATCATGAGAGAGAGGCTTTCCATCCACCAAAGGCATTAAAGCCGGCCCCATCGACGTTATCTGAAATCTAAATCCTTCCCGCTGAGCCTCTTCGCTCACATCCTCAAACAACTTTTTTTGTTCAGATTGATTAGCCCCGACGATATTTTCCCTCTCGGTCTTGTACTCATCGCTTGAGAATGTTTTAGCCAACTCTTCTTTAATCACTTGTAACAGGTTACTTATTTGCTCCTTAAAAACTTTGCCCCTTCCCCTGGGCACATTTAAAATCTGTGGCCTCTCAGGAGTTGTGAAGTTGTGAACATAGAACCAGTCTTCCGGAGGTTTCACCAGCTGCGAAGCTTGCCTCTGTTCAAGCAATTTATCAATCTGACTTTTAACTGCTGAAGTTTTGCCCGTCCCAGTGAGTCCAGCCACATATATATTGTATCCATCCTGCTCCATAGACAAACCAAATTCAATGGCGCGTATTGCCCTATCCTGCCCGACAAATTCACGTAACGGCGCTAGATTCTTAGTGCAATCAAAATCAAACATAGCAGGGTCACATTGCCAACGTAATTTGTCTGCCGAAACCTCATATTTATCAATAGCCATATTCTCTCTCCCTTAAATTTAGACTTCGGTGTACTGCCAACACTGGAAAAATAAGATTTTTAACACTTTAAGCATCTGCCCCAGTTTTGTCAACCTGCAAAGTTTGACTCTGTGATAGCTGCTAGGTAAACTATTACCTGGAGTGCAAAATGCCCATTTATGAATATCTATGCCCCGAGTGCAATTGCAAGTTTGAATTATTACGCTCTATAAGCAAAGCAAACGAAGGTGCTTCGTGTCCGCAATGCCAGCACACTGCCAAACGAGCCTTCTCTCGTTTCGCCTCGTTTTCCAGAGGCAGTAGTGGCGAATCTTCTCCTATAGCTGGCACTGCTGGCTCGTGTGCTGGCTGCAACTCTTCTAGTTGCAGTAGCTGCAGCATGTAGCCTAAAGCGAATTTATCCGCGCCGGTTCCTAGGTCGACCCACTTATTTTTTCACAACCTATGACCTTTAAGACAACAAATGCAATACCACCAATAAGCAAGGCTTCTAATACAATAGCCCCAAAACCGAACATCGCTGCATCGTAGAAAAATCCTTCTGGGAATAACCTGATCAGGTAATCCTTAGCCGGGTCAAGCATCCAGTATTCATTTGAAAAGCTGACTAAGTGGAAGAGGAGAAAGAACCGTTCGAAACCAAACAAAGCCCAGAGGGCTAGGACAGTCATCAATCCCACGGTAACCAGGCTTCCCCGGAATAAGCCTTTGACAACTATCCGCCAGCCGGCCTTGAAACCAAAAAACAATACGAGCACACAGATTATTAGCAGGAGTAAAGCTCCCCTTTGAACCCAATAGTCCAGCTGAATCAAGCTTCTTACATCCTTGAGATGAACCAGTTCCCGTTCATTGAACAGGTTGAATTCTCCACCTCTCTTACCAACCACAATCTGTGCTGTATTCACCTTTGAATTAAAGTAATCTATCAAATGCTGAGCTACACTCTTTAATTGTAGTCTATCTATGCCAGTAGCCTGGCTTATTTCATATTTGTCGAAGCCGTACTCATAAAGTCTAAGGGCGTTGACTTCCCAACAAATAGTACTTGTAAAAAGCAGCACGGGCACGCAACAAACACCAAACCAAAAAATTATATTTCGAGCAATCTTCACTTCGCCTCCAAAAGCTGAGGCTGATAATAGTAGTATGCATTCAAATTGTCAAACAAAAAAATTTCCAATTTTTTAAAAACGCCAAAGGCAATCATCTAAAAACCTGTGCTATAATTTAGGTCAAACCCCTAAGAAAAACTAATGTTTACCCATCTTCACGTTCACACCGAGTATAGTTTACTTGACGGTTTATGCCGCATACCCCAGGTTATTGCCAGAGCTAAAGAACTAGGCATGACCAGCCTAGCCATCACCGACCATGGAAGCATGCATGGCATCATCGATTTCTACACAGCAGCCAAAGAGGCCGGTGTAAAACCTATAATTGGCTGCGAAACTTATGTAGCCGAAACCAATCGCCAGGGCCGAAGTGCCAGCGACAAAAATCTCTACCATTTAACCTTACTCGCCAAAAACCATCAGGGCTATAAAAACCTCATTAAGCTAATTACGAAGGCTCACCTCGAAGGCTTCTATTATAAGCCACGTGTGGATAAAGAGCTCCTGGCCGAGCACCATGAGGGACTTATCGCCTTATCAGCCTGCGCCCACGGAGAGCTGCCCCGCCTCATATTAGCAGGACGCCTTGAAGAGGCTACCACACAGGCCATCTGGTACAAGGAGACCTTCAACGATTACTACTTAGAAATTCAAAGACACCCTATTCCTGAACTCGAAAAAATAAACGAGGTGCTTCTCTCCCTGTCTTCAAAACTAAATATACCTATTGTTGCTACCAACGATGTACATTATGTTAACAAGGAAGACGCTCCAATCCAAGAATTGCTGCTGTGTATCCAAACTAACACCTCTATCTACGACGAAAAAAGGCTAAAGATGGCTGGCGATTTCTTCTATCTGAAAAGTCCTGAGGAAATGGCAGAGTTATTTTCTGACTTGCCCCAGGCTCTAGAGAACACGCAGAGC
>Ga0214474_1000741_pt1 | contig 15583 bp, 14 predicted proteins | sample RVTome_2_FD_187335 | JGI IMG/M metagenome (GOLD analysis project Ga0214474, IMG submission 187335) | Soil microbial communities from uranium-contaminated site in the Upper Colorado River Basin, Wyoming, United States - RVT95D214 HiSeq ...
GCATGACGAACAAGAGCAAACTCTCAACCAGCTTCTGGTGGAGATGGATGGATTCGAAACAAATAAAGGGGTCATCATCATGGCCGCCACCAACCGGCCGGAAATCCTGGATCCTGCCTTGTTGCGTCCGGGGCGGTTTGATCGGCAGGTCCTGGTGGACCGCCCGGATATCAATGGGCGAGAAGCCATCCTGAAAATCCATTCCAAGAATGTTCTTTTAGGTCCGGATGTGGATCTCCGAAAGATCGCCGGCCGTACCCCCGGCTTTGTGGGAGCTGATTTGGCCAACCTCGTCAATGAGGCCGCCTTGTTGGCTGCCCGGAAAAATAAGGAAGTGGTAGAGGCGGCAGATTTCGACGAGGCCATCGACCGGGTGGTTGGGGGTCTGCAGAAAAAGAACCGGGTGATGAATGCGCAGGAGAAAAAAATTGTTGCCTTTCATGAATCCGGACATGCGATTGTGGCTGAATCTGTAGAGCATGCCGACCCGGTGGCCAAAATCTCCATTATTCCCCGAGGGATTGCGGCCCTAGGATATACCCAACAACAACCCACGGAGGACCGCTATTTAATGACTCGCTCGGAGCTACTGGACCGGTTAGCCGTTCTCTTAGGAGGTAGGGTAGCGGAGGAGCAAGTCTTCGGAGAGATCTCCACGGGGGCTCAAAACGACTTGCAGCGGGCTACAGACATTGCCCGGTCCATGGTCACGGAATATAGCATGAGCGATTCCCTGGGGCTGGCGACCTATGAGCGCCCTCGTCAGCCTATGTTCCTACCAGAAGGTTTTACTCCCAGCAAAACCTACAGTGAAAAGAAAGCCGCCCAAATTGATGATGAGGTCGCCCGGGTCATCGAGGAGGCTCATCAAAGGGTGCGAGGAATCCTGTCGGCTCAACGGAAAGTTTTAGACGAATTGGCCCACCTCCTTTCCCAGGAGGAGGTTGTGCAAGGGGAGGAGCTCAGAAAGATGCTGTCCGAATCCAAGCCCAGGATGCCAGCCACGTTGCCTGAGCAGCCATCCTGACAATCTGGTGTCCTGCGGTGCGGCCGGCGGAGAGGGGATGGATAAAATAGCAGGCTGCTGGAAAAAGCCCATCTATTGCGTTTTTCCTGTCTACCGCAGGCGGGCGCTATGCTTCTCCTGGAGTGGGTTCAGGAAGTTTCTCCAATTTCACCTTTGAAATTCTCTGTCCAACCATTTCGACAATTTTGATCCGCTTTCCTTCGGTTTCTACCATGTCGCCAGCTTGAGGGATCTTTTGCAAAGCCGTCATCAAGAATCCTCCGAGGGTCTCATACTCCGATGATTCTGGAATTTGGATATGATAGTCCTCCTTTAAGTCCCTTAAGTTGATCGATGCATCGATCAGCATCGTCCCATCCGATAGTTGCACTACTGGACTTTCTATGTCATGTTCATCTCTTATTTCCCCGACAATCTCTTCGAGTAAATCTTCAATGGTGACTAAGCCAGAGATTCCACCATATTCATCTACCACCAGTGCCATGTGGGTTCTCTTTTTTTGCATCTCTCTTAAGAGGAAGCTAATTTTCATCGTCTCAGGGATAAAATAAGGAGGTTTGATTATCTTTCGGATATCGACCTGTCCTGTTTTAGTAAGGATGGTAAGGAAATCTTTTGCATGTAGGAATCCCCGGATATCATTAAGATCCTTTCCAAAGACAGGGTAACGAGAAAACTCTTCTTCCTCAATGAGGGACCTGATTTCTTGAGGTGACTTATCAATCTGTATTGCAACCATCTGCGTGTCCGGAACCATCACCTCTTTTACAGACATGTCCGTAAACTCTAAAACACTCTGTAGCATTTTCTCTTCTGTGGGTTCAAAAACCCCGTGCTTTCCCCCTTCTTTAATCAGCATCTTCACTTCTTCCTCCGTGATATAGGCTCTTTCGGTAAATGGCTTTCTGCCAAATGGGGTGAGCACAATGTTTGTACTGAGGGTGAGGAATTTAACAAAGATGGAAACGATTTTTGAAAAAGCGTCAATGGATCTCGCGGTCCATAATCCAACGGTCTCGGGATGCATCAAGGCAACGGACTTCGGTACAAGCTCACCGAAGATCACGGAAAAATAGGTGATGATGACCACCACTATCCCGATGGCAATCGGCTCGGCGGCTAAGGAAATGGTCTTCATGGGCACCTCTTTCAACAAAGGTCCAATTACCTTTACGGAGGCCGCACCCCCAATTGCCGAGGCAAGAACGCCCATTAAGGTGATACCAATCTGGATGGTGGCCAGAAATCGGTCTGGTTCTTCTTTGAGTTTTAGAAGAATCTTTGCATTCCTCTTCCCGCTTTCAGCCAATTGCTTAATCTGGCTTTTTCTCGCTGTCACCACAGCGATCTCTGTTCCAGCTAAATAACCATTTAAAAGAATTAGAATAGCAATGAGAAAAGCCTCAAAAAAAAGTTCTTGCATTTTACACCCTCCCATTTCTTCATTGTGGCACTGAGGAAAAGTGAAAAGGAATGTGGCAAACTACCGGATTTCATTTAATTACATTAACGGCAATAAATGATCTGTAGGGCAAGCCTTCAGGCTTGCTTATATTTGCAGGGCTAAAGCCCTGCCCTACGTCAATATATTTATCGCCATTAGTTTTGGGTTATGTGAAGAAGGAGGTCTTTAAAACTTAATCCGTTTGAGTCGCTCGATTGCTTCTTTCAATCTTTTCTCATCTACGGTAAGAGCCATTCGAATATAACCTTCTCCTTCTTCCCCAAAACCGTTTCCTGGAGTGGCAACGATCCCTCCCTGTTCAAGTAAGAGGGCGGCGAATTGGGCAGAGGTATACCCCATTGGAACATGAATCCAGAGATAGAAAGTGGCTTTCGGCCGATCCACTTCCAATCCAATCTCTTGAAGCCCCTTGATCATCACATCTCTTCTTCTTTCATAGGTGTTGATGATTTCTGGGAGGGGAGTGTCAAGGTGATGGAAGGCTTCTGCTCCTGCTTCCTGGATGGCTTGAAAGAGACCGGAATCAACATTGGTCTTCACCCGACCTAATCCAGAAATAATTTTAGAATGACCTACTGCAAATCCGATTCTCCATCCTGTCATATTAAACGTTTTGGAAAGGCTATGAAATTCGATTCCTACCTCTTTGGCTCCTTCTACTTCTAAGAAACTGAGGGGTTGGTATCCATCAAAAGCGATTTCTGAATAGGCCGCATCATGGCAGACAATGATCTGATGACGATGAGCAAAGGCTACTACTTCTTCAAAGAAGGGCCTCTCAGCGACAGCAGAGGTTGGGTTATTGGGGTAGTTGATAAATAAAAGTTTTGTCTTTTCTACCACTTCCCTTGGAAGTTTAGAGAGGTTGGGTAGAAATCCATTCTCTTTACGAAGAGGTAAAAAATAAGGAGTGCCTCCAGCAAAAAGGGTCGAAACACGATAAACAGGATAGCCAGGGCTGGGCACTAAGACATAGTCTCCTGGGTTGACAAACGCCAGAGGAATATGGGCAATCCCTTCCTTTGAACCGATCAGGGAAAGCACTTCTTTCTCTGGATCGAGTTTGACTCCAAACCTCTTTTCAAACCATTGAGCCACCGCACTTCGGAATTCAATCATCCCTTCGTAGGAAGGATATCGATGGTTCTTGGGATCCTCCGCGGCCTTTTTTAATCGTTCGATAATCAGTTTTGGGGTGGGGAGGTCAGGATCTCCAATCCCCAGGTCAATGAGATCTATTCCCTTCCTCCTCATCTCTTCTTTCTTCTTATCGATCTCTGCGAAAAGATAAGGGGGAATTTGATCAATTCTCTTAGCCATCTCGATTTGCATGGGTCTTCCCCTTTTTAATATTTTGGAAGTCTTCGAATTGTTAGCTTTTTTTCTTAACCTTAATCTCAACCTTAACCTAAAGGTTTTTTTATTTTTTATCTTAAGGGCTTTCCAGTTGAAATTCAAGATAAAAGATGCTTTAAAAGGGATTTTAATATTGACATCCTGCATCCTTCCTATCATAATTATGAGGCTTTCTAGAACTTTTCACATGAAAAAGAGAATTTGTCTAAATTGGGTAATCGCGATGTCAATTGCCCTCTCCATTTTTGGATGTGGCGGGAAGGGAAAGGACATCAAAAGTGTGGAGGGAAATCCTGGACTCCTTTATAAGCAGGGTTTAGCTCGGTTCAATAAAAGGGACTATTCCGATGCACTAAAGAAATTCCAAGAGTTGAAATCGATTTTTCCCGATAGCCCTCCCTATACCATTTGGGCAGAGCTGAAGGTCGGTGATTGTCATTTCTTTCAGAAGGATTATGTAGAGGCCATTGCGGCTTATGAGGAGTTTAAGAAGACCCATCCCAGCCATGAAGAGATGCCTTATATCCAATATCAAATTGGGATGTCCTATTTCAATCAGATGCGTACCCTTGATCGGGATCAGACTCCCACAAAGAAGGCTCTCTCCAACTTTGAATATCTCATCGCCAATTACCCCCCCAGTCTCTTTGTCGAGAAGGCAAAGGAAAGAATTGGCATCTGCAAAAAACGGTTGGCTGACCATGAATTCTATATTGGAAATTATTATTATAATCGAGGGGGATTTCAAGCCGCTGCCTGGCGCTTTGAAGGGTTATTAGAGAGATTTCCAAAAGACTCTGAAGAGGATAAGATTCTCTATTTCTTAGGAAAGAGTTATCTTGAGCTCAGACAATGGGAGAAGGCCGAATTGGTCTTTACGAAGATTGTCACCGAATATCCCAAAAGCTCTTACTCCAAAGAAGCGAGAGCCATTCTTGATAAAGACTTAACAGAAAAGAAAGTCTCTTTTAATAAAGCTAAAGAGTCTAAGAAGAAAGGCGAGGTGGCTGGAGCAGAACCGGATCACATTGCATTAGTCAAATTTGAAGAAGAAGGGAAACAGCCTATTTCACTAAAGGAAGAGAAAAAGGTTGAGCTGAGGAGAGAAGAAGCTAAGAAGGGTGAGGTTGGATCTAAGGTAGAATTTAAACCTATTGAGGAGAAGCGGGCAGCAGCATTACCGAGTCCTCCGACCCCTTCTCAGGGGAAAGAAGAAGTCAACCCCTCGACCCCCCGACCTGAAGACAGGAGCTTACCTTCGAAGGTGGGGCCTGTCGACCCCGAAAGGGTCAAAAAAGGGACCCTTTCAGAGACTAAGGAAGCCAACCTTGTGGATAGAAGTCAGCCCATAGATATCACTTCCGATAAAGTAGAAGCCTACCGGAAAGATAATTTGATCGTTTTCAAAGGGAATGTCATCGCTCGACAGAAGGATATAGTGATCTATGCTGATTCTTTAGAGGCCGTAATCATTGAAGACGGTAAGGGAATCGAGCAGGTGACTGCTAAGGGAGATGTGAAGATCCAACAAGGCCTTCGAGTTGCCAATTGTCAGAAGGCCGTTTTTTACAATCTTGATCAAAAAATAGTGTTGACGGGTGACCCGAAAGTCTCAGATGGGGATAATATCGTTTCAGGAAATGAGATCATTTTTGATATCGAAAAGAATCGAGTTGAGGTAAAAGGCGGATTGAGTGGACGAGGAAAGGCGAAGATTCAACCAGGAGAAGAAATTGAAAAGCTGAAATGAGGAGACCCCTCGTCTCTTTTCTGCCCCCCATTCTTTTCCCCTTAGCCTGCCAGGTTTCCGAATTGGAGATTTCTGAAAAAGTCCCGAAATCAATGAAATGAAAAGAAGGGAAAGCTATTTTTCAGAATTCTCAATTGGTTCATTTGACAATTTGAATAAAAGCTAATAAAATAAATTAGTTATAATTTATTAGAGAGAAGGTATGTTTGAAAATCTATCATCCAAATTAGATACCATTTTTAAGAAACTAAGAGGCCATGGAAAGTTGACGGAGCAAAATATCCAGGAGGCTTTAAAAGAAGTGAGGATTGCCCTCTTGGAAGCAGATGTCAATTTCAAGGTCGTCAAAGACTTTATTCAGCAAGTCCAGGTGAGAGCGGTCGGTCATGAGGTGATGGATAGCCTCACACCCGCTCAACAGTTGATCAAGATTGTAAAAGAAGAGATGACCTCCCTGATGGGTGCTGATGAGCAGAAGATCAATCTTTCGGGGAGCCCTCCTGTTCCGATTATGATGGTAGGTCTCCATGGGTGTGGGAAGACAACCACCGCCGCTAAACTCGCACGGTATTTTCAGGGAAAAAAGAAGCGACCTTACCTCGTCCCCGCAGATGTCTACCGACCTGCCGCTATTGAACAATTGCAGAAATTAGGAGAAGAGTTAAAAGTTGATTTTTACCGCCCCGAACCTTCCCAAAAGCCACTGGATATTTGCTTGAAGGCAAGAGATGTTGCTCTGAAAGGAGGGTATGATTTAATGCTTATCGATACCGCGGGAAGGCTCCATATCGATGAGGCATTGATGTTGGAGCTCCGGGAGATCAAAACCCAGATCAAGCCCAAAGAGGTGCTCTTGGTGGCAGATGCCATGACCGGGCAGGATGCGGTCAATATTGCAAAAAATTTTAATGAACGCTTGGGTATCGATGGAGTCATCCTTACCAAAATGGATGGCGATGCACGAGGAGGTGCGGCGCTCTCAATCAAATCTGTCACCCAAAAACCCATCAAATTTATCGGGGTGGGGGAGAAGTTAGATGCTCTGGAGGCTTTTTACCCTGATCGAATGGTTTCAAGAATTTTGGGAATGGGAGATGTCCTCACCCTGATTGAAAAAGCAGAGGCGGCCTTCGATGAAAAAAAGACCAGAGAATTAGAAAAGAAAATTCGAAAGGATACATTTACCCTTGAAGATTTTCGGGATCAAATCCAACAGGTAAGAAAGATGGGATCATTGGAGTCGATCTTGGGAATGATTCCAGGACTTCCCAAAAAGATGAAAGGAATGGGGGGCACTGATTTTGATGAGAGGGAATTGGTAAAAGTGGAGGCTATCATTAGTTCGATGACGCCCAAGGAGAGGGTCAATTATCAGATCATCAATGGAAGTCGGAGATTGAGGATTGCCAAAGGAAGTGGAACGGATGTTCAAGATGTCAACCGACTTTTGAAACAATATGCTCAGGTTCGAAAGATGATGAAACAGTTTACCAAAATGGGGGAGAAAGGATTCGGAAGAGGAAGAGTGCCATTTTTCTCTTAATGGTTGAAGACTTTTAAAATGCTTGATTTCCCCTCACCCTTCCCCTCTCCCCTGGGGGGAGAGGGGAAGGGTGAGGGAGAAAAGAAGGAGGTGGTTAAAAACAATATGGCTGCATCCATGAGATTGATGAGATTTGGTGGGAAAAAGAGCCCATATTATCGGATCGTCGTTTCGGATCGTCATGTTTCAAGGGATGGTAAGTTTATTGACCAGGTGGGGACCTATGATCCCAAGAAAAATCCAGTGGAGGTTCGATTCAAAGAAGAGAAGGCGATTCAGTGGCTGAGAAAGGGAGCTCAGCCCACCCCAACCGTTCGTCAACTTTTAATAAGATCTGGAATTTCAAAGAAGTTGACCGAAGAAAAAACTGAATAAGCCGTCTTTTCCCAAACCCTTGCTGATCATGAATCTCTTCGAGAACTGATGCAAATAATGGAGGTGGGATGATGAATGCAAAAGAGCTCATTGAGTATATAGCCAAGGCATTGGTCGATCATCCAGATCAAGTCAAGGTCTCTGAGATCGAGGGTGAAAGAACTTCTGTGATCGAACTTTCTGTGGCCAAAGATGATTTGGGGAAGGTGATTGGAAAGCAGGGGAGGACGGCCAGGGCCATCCGGATTATTTTAGGGGCTGTCTCGGCAAATTTGGGGAAACGGTCTATTTTGGAAATCATCGAATGATGATCTATGAAAAAAAATCTTATCCCCATTGGCAGGGTTGTCAAAACCCATGGGATCAAGGGGAAGGTGAAGGTGGAATATTTTGGAGAAGACCTCCGCCGTTTTTTTCTCTATCATGAGATCTTCATCGAGAACGAAAAGGGCAGACCCGAACCTTACGAAATTATAGAATCCATTCCCCAACCCCCCCGTCTCATCCTCCGATTAAAAGGGATTGAAAAAATTGAAAAGGCAGAGTCTCTGATAGGGAAGGAGATTCTCATTAAGAGAGAAGCGCTTCCGAAATTAGAAGCGGGAGAATATTATTGGGTGGACATCTTGGGGATGAGGGTTGAGACCCAGGAAGGCAAAAGGATCGGAAACCTGAAGGAAATCTTTCCTACAGGAACCCATGATGTCTACGTTATCGGAGGAAAAAGGAGAGAGATCTTTCTGCCAGCCACAGAGGAGGTAATCCAGAGCATAGACCTTAATAGAGGGGTGATGAAGGTTGCCCGAATGAAGGGCTTTTGGGAGGAAGAGGATGAGATTTGACGTTCTTACCCTCTTTCCTAATATGTTTTCCTCCCCTTTTCGGGAAAGCATTTTAGGCAAAGCCATCGAGAAAGGGCTTATCCAAATCCAAACCATTAACATCCGGGATTTTACCTTGGATAAACATCAGGTCGTGGATGATACCCCTTATGGAGGAGGTCAAGGCATGGTGATGAAGGTGGAGCCTATTGCTCGGGCCATTGAGTCGGTTAAGTCTCAAGACCCATCTGCCTGGACAATCTATCTGACTCCTCAGGGAGAGCCCCTCAATCAAGATTTAGCTCGCAGACTTTCCACTCAACCTCATCTCATTTTGCTTTGTGGCCGATATGAAGGGGTGGATGAGAGGGTGAGAGAGCTCTTTATAGACGAAGAGATTTCGATTGGGGACTACGTCTTGACAGGAGGGGAATTGGCGGCGATGGTTCTCGTTGATGCTGTCGCAAGGTTTATCCCAGGGGTTTTGGGATCCGATCGCTCAGTCGAGGAGGACTCTTTCTTCAACTCCCTTTTAGAATACCCTCAGTATACCCGGCCTTATACTTTCAGAGGGAGTTGTGTCCCAGAAGTCCTCCTTTCGGGAAATCATTCAGCGATTTCTCTCTGGAGAAGAAAAGAGGCGCTCAGGCGGACATCGTCGAGACGGCCGGATCTTTTAGTCAAGGCTAATCTCACTGAGGAGGATAAAAAACTCATGGAAGAGATCCTTAAGGGGAATTCGATTGATGATTGATGATTGGGGAATGCGGATTAAATATAAAAAATGGAATCTAATCTCTACTTAGGATTGGTCCACTACCCTGTTTATGATAAGAGAAGAGAGGTGGTGGCCACAGCCATCACCAATTTTGATATTCACGATATTGCTCGTTGCGCAAAGACATTTGGAGTAGGAGGTTTCTTCATTATCACCCCATTGGAAAGCCAGGTTCAGTTAGCGGAGAGAATTATTCAGCATTGGGTGAAGGGCATTGGGTCGGTATACAACCCAACCCGGAGAGAATCGCTTTCTCTCGTTCGTGTTTCACGGACCATTGACGAAGCAGATCAAGAAATTTCTGGTCTCTGGCAGACAAAGGTAAAGAGGGTGGCCACAGGGGCATCCCCCCATTCAAAGAATATTGATTTTGGATTCTTAAGGGAGTCATTAAAAGATCCAAATACTCCGTTCTTCATTCTTTTTGGAACAGGGTGGGGTTTGACTCAGGAGGTGAAGGACAACTCCGATTATGTCCTGGCACCCATCGAAGGGAAAGGTTACAATCACCTTTCGGTCCGCTCAGCCGTGGCTATCATTTTGGATCGGTTGTTGGGAGATAGAATTAATAGTTCGGAGTAATTAGTTCGTAGTTCGGAGAGGATATTTAAAATACTCCGAACTCAAAACTCCTAACTCCGAACTGATCATGGAAGGAGAAGAAGAATGAACTTAATGGAATTGGTTGAAAGGGAGCAGTTGAGGACAGATCTTCCGGATTTGAGGGTAGGAGATACGGTCAGGGTCCATGTGAAGATCGTAGAAGGAGAAAAGGAGAGGATACAGCCCTTCGAAGGATTGATCATCCGTAAAAAGAAGGGAGGAATTCGATCGACCTTCACGGTGAGAAAGATCTCTTATGGAATCGGCGTGGAGAGGATTTTCCCTATTCATTCACCTCGAATTGACCGGGTCGATGTGATCAGTCGAGGAAAAGTGAGAAGAGCTAAGCTCTTCTACCTTCGAGGCCTGAAAGGCAAAGCCGCTCGTATTCGAACCGAAAAGAGACAAGTCGCTTAATGATTAGAAAGGAGAAGGCAGAAAACAGGAAGTAGCAATCAGAATGCAGAAGGCAGTCGGACATTGAATCTTTAATTCTTTTCTGCATACCGCTTACTGCCTACTTTAATATCTTATGCTTTTTCCATCCCTTCCACCGCAGCCCATGGATTATTTTGAGAAGATGTATTATCGCCGGGGTTACCAATCGGTTGCCGGGGTGGACGAGGTAGGTAGAGGACCTTTAGCTGGGCCGGTTGTGGCAGCGGCTGTTATCCTGCCAAGAGAAGGTATTGGAGAGAGGCTTTTCGATTCAAAAAAAATATCATCGAAAGAGCGAGAGCGCCTTTACGAAATAATCTTTACAAAAGCCCAAGGAGTGGGAATTGGTATGATTGGACAGGAGGAGATTGACTGCCTCAACATACTTCAGGCCACGCTCAAAGCCATGGTCTTGTCTATTGAGAAACTTCCTAACCCTCCAGATATTATTCTGATCGATGGTCTTCATGGCCTCGAAGTTCCCATTGCTCAGAAACCCATCCGAAAAGGTGACCAGCTCTGTAACTGCATCGCGGCGGCTTCCATTATAGCAAAAGTGACCCGAGACCGAATGATGTTAGAATGCCACCAGAGGTTCCCCCAATATAATTTTGCAAGACACAAAGGGTATGGGACAAAGGAGCATCGGGAGGCCATTGAGAAGTTTGGTATCTGCGAGCTCCACCGCAAAACCTTTCGGGGAGTCAAGGAATACGTCTAAATGCATGGCGCATGTAGCATAGCGCATAGCGTTTATAACCCAAGGTTAAGGTTGAGGTTTAGGTTAAGATTGGATGTAAAACCCAAGCGAAACAAAAATGTAAGAAAGAGATGTTCAGGAATAATTACATAAGGGTCTAATTGAACAGGGAGAGCTGTGACGGACACGAATCACGGACACGTGCCACGGAGAGAGAAGAAGGAACTTGGGAGAAAGGGTGAAGAAGTAGCTCTTCGATTTTTGAAAAAGAAAGGGTATCGCATTATTGAAAAAAATTATGTCTGTAAGATGGGGGAGATGGATATCATTGCCAAAGAGAAAGATACGCTTGCTTTCATTGAAGTGAAGACACGGACCTCTACCGAATTCGGCCCCCCTCAATTAGCGGTTACCCCCTCAAAGCAAAGGCAACTTTCTAAGGTGGCCTTGAGTTATTTAAATAAGAAACAACTCAATGATGTGAAAGCTAGGTTTGATGTCGTGGCCATTCTCCTCGGTCAAAAAGGAGAAGAGATCGAACTGATCAAAGATGCCTTTGATGTAAGCTGGCCGTAAAAAAGAATTGCGGAATGCACCTGCCTGCCGTTAGGCAGGGAATGCAAATTGCAGAAATAGAAACCACCTCGATTCGGACAGAAAAAGAAAGGGGATAGCAAAATTCATATGCCATCCCCTTTTAAGTACTTAACCTTAGCCTCAACTTTAGCCTTCGATTTAGATCCTATTTCGTTGTTTCCTCCTTCGGTATTCTCATCGAGTAGAATGAACGCCACACGAAGATGAGCCCGACAATGAACACCGGAAGAGCGATATAGGGAGCGTAGTTCGTGGAACTGCCTTCCTTCGCGTGTACCGTCATCTCGATCGCGATTTCGGTCGCGAGCAGGCCGAACAGAGTTGAGAACTTGATGATGGGGTTCATGGATACGGATGAGGTATCCTTGAAGGGGTCTCCCACCGTGTCGCCAATGACCGTTGCGGCGTGGAGCGCCGAACCCTTTTCCTTCAGATCGACTTCGACAATCTTCTTCGCGTTGTCCCACGCGCCGCCGGCGTTTGCCATGTAGATAGCCTCGAAGAGGCCGAAGCAGGCGATGGAGATCAGATACGCGACGAAGAAGTTAGGGTTAAAAAGCGCAAAGGCCAGTGTAATGGAAATCAGCGCAATGAAGATGTTCCACATCCCTTTCTGCGCATACTGGGTGCAAATCCTCACAACCGTCTTGGAATCCTCGATATCGGCTTCCGTCTTGTCCAGGTTCATGTTCTTTTTAATAAACTCGACCGCCCGGTAGGCACCGGTGGTCACCGCCTGCATGGAGGCCCCGGCGAACCAGAAGATCACCGCACCGCCACAGATCAGGCCTAGAATGATCGGTGCGTCGGTCAGCTGCACATGGAGCATGTTCTTGCTCTGGAGCAGCAGGATGATCGAGAAGATCATAGTCGTTGCACCGCACACCGCGGTGCCGATGAGCACTGGTTTAGCCGTTGCCTTGAAGGTGTTTCCGGCCCCGTCGTTGGACTCGAGATAGAATTTACCCATTTCGAAATCGGGATCGAATCCGAAATCCCTCTTGATCTCCTGCTTGATCCCGGGGATGTTTTCGGTCTGCGCAAGCTCGAAGATGGACTGGGCATTGTCCGTTACAGGACCGTAGCTGTCAACAGCGATGTTGACCGGGCCCATGCAGAGGAATCCGTAAGCAACCAAACCGAAGGCGAAGATGGATGGATAGTTGATCACTTCGACAGGTATGGAAAGGCTGACGAAGTACGCGATGCCCAGGAGGAAAGCAATCAGTAAGCCCATGTAGAAGGCGCTGAAGTTACCGGAAACGATACCGGACAGTATGGTAAGGGATGCACCGCCCTCGCGCGACGCAGTCACAATCTCTTGCACGTGCTTCGATTTGGAGCTGGTAAATATCTTGGTGAACTCGGGGATGAGAACTGCCGCCAGCGTACCGCAGCCGATGATCATGGCAAGTTGCCACCAGACATGTGGCATGGGGGTAAGCACGCCCTCTTTTAGAACCTGGAGGTCGCTGATCAGCAGGTAGCTCATCACAAACGAGGTGCTGATGCACAGGGCGGCGGCGATCCAGATCAGTCTCATGAGGGGTTCTTCAAAATCGATCTCTTTCTTCCCTCTATATTTTACGGAAGAAATGGCCTGATTGACGAAGTAGGAAAGCCCGGAGCAGAAGTCCATAAGGAAACGCATTGTAAAAATCCAGACGATCAGTTTGCCCTGGATGGCTTCTTTGATCACGCTGTCAGGACTTACAACGGCAAGCGTGATAAAAGCTATTAACGCAACGCCGGTAACACCATAAGTTTCGAAACCGTCCGCCGTTGGGCCTACGCTGTCGCCAGCGTTGTCACCCGTGCAGTCGGCGATGACGCCAGGGTTGCGCGGATCGTCTTCCTTGACCTTAAAAACAATTTTCATAAGGTCAGAACCGATATCAGCGATCTTCGTGAAAATACCGCCTGCAATCCGGAGTGCCGATGCGCCTAATGATTCACCGATGGCGAATCCTAAAAAGCAGTACCCGACGATATTGCGGGGTACGAAAAGAAGGATGATCACCATCATGACAAGTTCAAGGGAAATGAGGAAGAGCCCCACGCTCATACCGGAACGCAGCGGAATGTTCACCACATCCCAGGGCTTTCCAGCGAGAGATGCAAAAGCGGTGCGGGCATTGGCATAGGTGTTTATCCGTATGCCGTACCAGGCCACGATATAGGAGCCGCCCATACCTACTACCGAGAAGAGCAGGACTAACAGCAGAGTTGGGACCCCCTCGCCTTTCAGAACCAGGAAATAGAAAGCCATACAAATAGCAATGAAGATGAACAGCATGACAAGAAATTTTCCCTGCTGAATTAGATAGGTGCGGCAAGTCTGAAAGATGGTTTCAGCCACTTTGAGCATCGATTCATGGGCTCTCAACTTCTTAACCTGATGGCGAAGAAATAAACTGATACCCAGCGTCCCAGCGATGATACACGCACCATAGAACAGAAGATACCATGGTTTGATACCACCCAACAGGGTATAAGGAGCGCCCTTATGCAAGTCGGGTATCGCAAGATCAGCCTCGCTCGCAAATGCCGCCAGTGGAATGAGCAGGTATAGAACCACCATCAATAACATTAGCTTCAGTCTTACATTTTTCAGTCTCATAGTGCCTTCTCCTGAAAGAATTTATAATTGAGTAAATATGTTTAAAGTTTAATAATTTCAGTTTTTTTCTAAGTCGGACTATTTTGCCTAAATTGATCTATTGTCGTTCCGAATAAGAAAGGGAGATCAAATAAAAATTTCGGGAAGAATATAAGGTATAGGTTTTAAGAAGTCAAGAATTTTTTCACAAATTAAATCGATTTTGGATTTTTCCGGTGGGGATAATTATAATTGATTGAAATAATTAAATTATTTCTTTCGATTGACATATCACAAATCATTTAGTAAAATTAACAAATAAAGATAGCTAGGGGAGCTCATTGGGCTGAGAGTCCTTGTCCCGACTAAGTTGGATAGGGAGACCCTACGAACCTGTTTGGATAATTCCAGCGAAGGGAAGCGGAAAATCAAAAAGAAGCCGTAATACCTCCATTGGAATTACGGCTTTTGTTTTTTAGCCATTAAGCCAAATCCCCCTTTATCCCCCTTTTCCAAAGGGGGAGATATAGAGATTTTGAAAAGGCAGATGGAGGGGGATTTTAAAATCCTGTCTTAAAAAAATAAATTGATACCGGAGATTTAAATCACTAAGGATCAGCAAACGAAAATATTTTAAAAGGAGGATACAAATAGAAAAACATGGTACTTGATGAAAGAATAATCACACAGGCAATTATTGATCGATACTTCGAGAAATTAAAAGAAAATCTCTCTGTTGATGTGGCAGTTGTCGGAGGGGGTCCGTCAGGATTGGTCTGCTCATATTACCTTGCCCGAAATGGGTTTAAGGTCACCCTTTTTGAAAGGAAACTATCGATCGGGGGGGGAATGTGGGGTGGGGGAATGATGTTTAACGAAATCGTGGTGCAGGAGGAGGGGAAGAGAATCCTTGATGAGTTTGAAATTCGATCCAAACCCTACACCAATGGCTATTATACCTCTGATTCAATTGAGGCCATCTCAACGTTATGTTCAAAAGCGGTGAAGTCAGGAGTGACCATTTTTAATCTGATTAGCTCTGAAGATCTCATCATCCGGGAGAATCGAGTGACTGGACTGGTTCTCAACTGGACAGCCGTAGAGATGGCTAATTTGCATGTGGATCCTTTGACCATTCAATCAAAATTTGTTGTGGATGCGACAGGCCACGCGACAGAGGTTGTTGCCATTCTCCAAAAGAAGAATGAAATAAAACTATTTACAGAGACAGGGAAGATTATCGGGGAAAAATCCCTATGGGCAGAGGCAGCGGAGAAGGACACGATGGTAAATACGAGAGAGGTCTTTGCAGGGCTCTATGTATGCGGGATGGCGGCCAATGCCACCTTTGGGTCTTATCGGATGGGCCCCATATTTGGAGGAATGCTCCTTTCTGGAGAGAAGGTGGCTGCCTTGATTACAGAAGAGTTGAGGAAGAAATAATCATTTTCACCCCCACCCCTGAACCATTTAAGGTTCAGGGCTTTGTCCTGCATCCTACGTGTTGCAGGGCCTTACCCTCTCCCGTCAA
>Ga0214474_1000743_pt1 | contig 15581 bp, 15 predicted proteins | sample RVTome_2_FD_187335 | JGI IMG/M metagenome (GOLD analysis project Ga0214474, IMG submission 187335) | Soil microbial communities from uranium-contaminated site in the Upper Colorado River Basin, Wyoming, United States - RVT95D214 HiSeq ...
GTAAAATAGCCTTGACTGTGGCGGAGATTGACGTCCCATCATAAGATCAGCTCCCTAAACAAAAGAATGTGAGTCATTCTACGCCAAAAAACCATAACAAGAAAGGGATTTGGGCAACAGCCCGTTGGCATTGAGCATCCTCCCTATGATCTCCTTTGTCATTTTTGAAGGAAAAGGGGGAATCCGACCACGTAACCCCCTCTTTTTATAACCCTGTCGTATCCTACCCGATGCACAATGCTTTGTCTAGCTTCGCAGCAACGTCCCTGCTTTCATTTTTTATATTCTCTCTGAGTAGTCAAGTTATTTAATATATCTAACTACGCCCCCCCTGTTTTACTGAGCGAGCCAATTTTATCCCCAGGTTATAAGCCTCTTCCAAAGGACCTTGTTTTTTTATGATCTCTCCTCTTTTGGTAACCCCCGGCACAATGATGGAGCCAATCAGGTTCATTTCCAAATACTGCAGACTCTTCTCGAACATCGCCTTCACCAGATCGGCTGCTGCGGGATCTTCTTCCTCGCAGGGCACTGCCAAGACTGCCGGCTTCCCCCTTATCCTGTCCCTGTTCTCTGGGCAGTTGAAATAGACAAAACGGTCGATGAATTCCTTCATCAAGGCAGTTGGGCCATACCAGTATACCGGCGTGCCGAAGACGATTGCTGCACTCTCCATGATCTGAGGAAAGTCCCGCCCCGCTTTGTATGAAAATCTGAAAGACGGGATGTCGCTCCCGCTCTCCCGAAGGTGACCCTTTGGTCACAATATAGAGATAAGGATTGCGGCCGAAGGTGGCCCTTTGGCCAGATCCCGAAGCGGGAAAAGCGACAATATCGTTCATATCATCATTCTTGCTGCATTCCTTACCCTGCCAGCAGGCATGACATCCGTCACACTCTCGGATGGCTAGATCGCCGAGGAAAAGGGTGTCTCCCCTAGCCCCCTCTGACCTTGCACCGTCTAGTATTCGAGAGATCAGAATATGGGTGTTGCCCTTTTTCCGCGGGCTTCCCATTACGCCGAGAATCTTCTGCATCATTAGTCTCCTGATATTATCTTTTTTGTCGCTTTGCGACATCCCGTCGTTCAGATTTTTATCAAAGCAGTGCGGGACATCCTGGCGGCGAAGAAGCCGTCTGTCTTGTGGCGATGGGGAAGGGTGCGAAGATAACCATGTTCATCCACCAACCCCTCACATCCAGCGGGAAGCAGCGGTGAGGCATCCTCAAGGCGAAACCCGTTCTGCTCGGAGAGAAAGGCCTCGATCACCCCCTCGTTCTCCTCCTGGGTAAGGGTACAGGTGCTGTAGACGAGGACTCCTCCCTGTTTTACCAGAGGGGCTGCCTGTCTCAGGATCTGGCCTTGAATCTCTTGCAGACGAAGGATGTCCTTCTCCGTGATCCGCCATTTGCCCTCGGGGTGCCTGCGCAGGGTACCCAGCCCCGTGCAGGGCGCATCGACCAGGCAACAGTCAAAAGAGCCGGGAGGAAAGGGGAGGGGTGCTGTCGCATCCTGGGCCAAGGACTTCACGATAGCAATGCCCAAGCGTCGGCAGTTCTCCTGCAAACGTTGCAGCTTGACCGGACTTAAGTCCACGGCGACGATCTCACCCTGATCCTGCATCAGCTCGGCCAGGTGGGTGGTCTTGCCGCCTGGGGCGGCGCAGAGGTCGAGGATCCGCTCCCCGGGTTTGGGCGCCAGGATAAGGGAGACGAGCTGGGCAGCCTCATCCTGGACCTGTAACCAACCTTGTTGCAAGGGCCCCCATGAGGTCAGGGCAGGGGGGGCTTCTATGCTTATGCCGACAGGGGAGAAGGGGGTGGGGAAGGCCTCTATCCCCTCATTATGCAGCTCCTGGATGACCTCCTCCCGGCTTCCCTTGAGGGTGTTCACCCGAACTGTCAAAGGGCGAAACTGGTTGTTGGCCTGGCACAGGGAGATGGTTTCTTCTACACCCCTTTGATCGACCCAGCGTTGCACCAGCCAGGCGGGGTGGGAATGAAAGGCAGCGATATATGCGATGGGGTCGGTGCGGAGATCGGGATAGGCGATCTCCTTTCTCCCCTCGGCGATCCCCCGCAGTATCCCGTTGACAAAGGCCGTGGCTTCTTTCTTCCTCAAGCCTTTGGCCAGCTTGACGGACTCATCCACGGCTGCCGGCGCAGGCACGCGGTCCATGAAGAGGATTTGATAGGTCCCCATTCGCAAGATGGCGAGGATCGCGCGCTCCAGGCGAGAGGGCTTGATGCGGGAATAGGCTGCGATGATCCAATCAAGCCTCCCTCTCCACCTGAGCACGCCGTATACCACCGCCCGCACAAAGGCCTTGTCCAGGTCCGTGAGCAGGGGGTCCTCCATAACAAATGCATCAAAAAGGGGGTCCATCGTGGACCCCCTCTTTTCCCAGCGAGTGAGTACCTCGAGGGCTTTTTTGCGTGCCTGATCCATTAGCGGTGAGCCATCTGCTCCAATCTCCTGATGCGTTCCTCGATAGGGGGATGGGTGCTGAAGAGGCTCTGAACCCCCTTCCGCGTCAGGGGGCTGACAATGAACATGTGGGCGGTGGAGGGGTTGACCTGCATGGGGATCCGCTTTGTCCCGGCATCGAGCTTGGCCAAGGCCCTGGCAAGATAGAGGGGGTTGCCGGCAAGCTGGGCCCCTCCCTCATCGGCATGGTACTCCCTGGATCTGGAGATGGCCAGCTGGATGAGGAGGGCGGCGATAGAGGCGAGGGTGGTAAGGACCAGCATAATGACGAGTTGTGCTGCCCCGCCCCCTTCTCTGTCATCGCCGCCAAACATGGCCCCCCAGCGGGCCAGAGAGGCGATTATACTGATGGCGCCGGCGATGGTAGCAGCGATGGTCCCGATGAGGATGTCCCGGTGGCGGATATGGGAGAGCTCATGCGCCAGGACCCCCTTGAGCTCTTCCTCATTGAGCAGCTTCATGATCCCTGACGTAACTGCCACGGCTGCATGTTGAGGATTTCTCCCGGTGGCAAAGGCGTTGGGGGCGTCTTGGGGGATGAGGTAAACCTTGGGCATGGGGATGCCGCCGCGCAGGGCCAGCTCCCTCACGATCCGATAGAGGCCCGGCTCCTCGGCCTCGGTTACTGCTTGAGCGCGGTACATCTTGAGGACGATGCGGTCACTGAACCAATAGACGCCGAGATTCATAAGCCCCGCAAAGATCAAGGCGTAGATGGCGCCGTTGCGTCCCCCAACCAAGCTCCCGATCCAGACCAAGAGAATCGTGAGCAGCGCCATGAGGATAAAAGTCTTCATTTGATTCATATCTTGTTCCTCCTTAATACTTTCTGAAATATTACCCTAGCCTGTCCCCGGCGTCCAACCGGTGGCCCCGGACAAACGCATCCCACCCTAGCCGTTTTCCCCCTTCCACTTGGAGCTCCTCGATGAAGATGGAGCCCGTGCCGCACGCCACCTCGATCCCTCTATCCAAGGAGATGATCTCGCCGGGAGCGCCGGTGCCGTCCCCGATGCTTCCCCTATAGATCTTTATCATCTTCCCTGCCCACATGGTGTACGCAACAGGCCAGGGCACCATCCCTCTTATCCGATCTCTGATCCGGCCTGCCGCCTCCTCCCACGGAATCAGGCCATCCGCCTTTTTCAAGAGGGGGGCGTATGAGGCGCCTTGTTCATCTTGGGGCATCGCTCGCACGGTTCCCTCTTTGAGACCCTTGATAGCCTCTACCACGAGCTCCCCGCCTATCTCAGCAAGCCTCTCGCCCAGCTCCTCGACTGTCTCTGCATCTCCGATCCCCACCTCCCTGATCAGAAGGATAGCACCCGTATCCATCCCCTTATCCATGAGATAGGTGCTCACCCCGGTTCGGGTCTCCCCCTTGATGATGGCCCAATTGATGGGAGCTGCCCCCCGGTACTTGGGAAGGAGGGATGGATGGACGTTAACGCATCCCAGGCGGGGTAGATCCAACACAGGAGGGGGCAAGATCTGTCCGAAGGCCGCCACCACGATCAGCTCCGGTCCCATTTCTCCCAACTGTGCGATGAAAAGAGGGTCCTTCACCCGCTCCGGCTGCAGGACCGGGACGCCGAGGTCGCGGGCGCGTTCCTTTACCGGAGTCGGTGCAATCTCTCTACCCCTTCCGCGGGGGCGATCGGGCTGGGTGACGATTGCCACCACCTCTTCAGCAGCAACCACCGCCTGCATCGTCGGGAGGGCAAAGGCAGCGGTCCCCATAAAGACGGTCCGGAGCTTTTTTTGTGGGGAGTTCATCTGACCAAACCTCAGGTGACCAAAGGGTCACTGGCCAAAGGGTCACTGGCCAAAGGGTCACTGGCCAAAGGGCCACCTTCGGCTTCGGCTTTACAATAACCTAGACCCATCTTCTTGGGACGCTTGTGCCTCCTGCATCAGCTTGCGTATCTTCCGCTGGATGATCCCCCGCTTCAAACGGCTTATCCTATCGATAAAGAGGATGCCATCCAGATGGTCGATCTCATGCTGGAAGGCCACGGCGAGGAGGCCTGCGGCCTCAATTTCTCGCTGCTGCTCGTCTAGGTCAAGGCCCCGCACCAGGACCCGCTCGGCCCGGGTGACGTTCTCTCTGATCCCGGGGACACTGAGACAGCCCTCCTCCTCCACGAGCCTGCCCTCCGCCTCGATGATCTCCGGGTTGATCAGGGTGATGAGCTCCTTTTCCCCCTCCGGGGTTTTGACGTCCAGAACGATAAGTCTCTCCGAAACCCCGATTTGCGGTGCAGCCAAACCGACGCCGGGGGCGGCGTACATGGTCTCCGCCATCTCGCCGGCCAGGCGGATCACCCTTTCATCGATCTTCTCGATCTCCGCTGCCCGGGTCTGGAGGATCGGGTCGGGATAGATGCGTATCTTAGCGACGGGCATGCCTCTTTGTTCCTTTACTCTTTAAATATAAGAACATCACCACGGAAATTCCAGCGAGGGGGATACCGATGGCTTGGCTTGTGGAGAGGATGCCTCCCAGGGCGCTGCCGCGTGCGTCACCGCGCAGGAACTCCAGAAAGAAGCGGCCGACGGAGTAGCAAAAGATATACGACCAGAAGAGCTCCCCCTGAAAGGTCTTTTTCTTTCGCAAGAATATGAGAAAGGCGAAGAGCGCAAAGAGACCGAGAGAGCTGTACAGCTGGGTAGGGTGTAAGGGGATGCCCTGAGGGGCCAGGCTGCGGGGGTCTGTGAAGGTGACTGCCCAGGGGAGGGCACACGCATCCCCGTAGCAGCACCCGGCTAGAAAACACCCGATCCTGCCGAAGGCGTGGCCGATGGCGAGGGAGGGGGCGAAGATATCGGTCACCTGCCAGAGGGGTAGGCCGAGCCTCTTGATATACCAGATCCCTATTGCTACGGCCGGCACGAGCCCGCCGTAAAAGACCAACCCCCCTTCCCATATCTTGAGGATATTGAGGGGATTATCGGCGTACTCCCCGAAGTTCATGAGCACAAAGAGGAGGCGGGAACCGATCAAGGCGGCCAACAGGATATAGAAGGTGATATCAACGATCTTGTCCCGATCGATCCCCTCCCGCGCCGCCTGCCGCCTCGCCAAAAACAACCCCACCATAATGCCGACGGCGATCATGAAACCATAGCTATAGATAGTCAATCTCCAAAAATGGAAGAGTACGGGATGCATGTCAGCGCTCCTTGCCCGCGTCCTTTTTTTCACCCCACAGGATCTTGAGGGCCAGCAACAGCACACCGATGGTGATGGAGGCATCCGCCACGTTAAAGGCGGGCCAGTGCCACCCTTTGTAATGGAAATCGAGGAAGTCCACGACCCCCCCGAGGCGGAAGCGGTCGATCAGGTTGCCCACAGCCCCTGTCAAAACAAGGGCGAGGCAGAGAGGGGTCCACACCTCCTCCTCTTTGATCCAGCGAAAATAGGAGACGATGAGGGCTATGGCTATCAGGGATATGATGACGAAGAAGGTACCGGCTCCGGGAAGATCGGCCAACAGGCCGAAGGCGGCCCCTCTGTTCTGCACATGGGTGATGGCGAAAAACCCCGGGATAACCTCCCTGGCCTGATGGAGGGGGAAGTGGCGCTCGATAGAGAGTTTGCTCGCTTGATCCAGGGCCAGGAGGATGACGAAGACGATCAATAAGATCCAGTATTTTCTCTTCATCACCCCTCGTCCGCGATGGTTCGGAAGCAGCGCTGACAGATCTCCGGGTGCTCTTTTTTCGCCCCCACGCTCGTGTCATAGACCCAGCAACGCTGGCACTTCGCACCCTCTGCCCGCGCCACCGTTACCGTCATCTCGACGGCTGCCCCGTCCTGCTCCAACGCCACCTGCGAGACGATAAAGATCTCCCGCAACTCGGCCCCGAATCCCTGCAGCAAGTCGAAGAGCTTCTGTGGCGCTTTGACCTTGACGACGGCATCCAAGGGATGGCCGATCACCTTGTCCTGGCGTGCCTTCTCCAGGGCCTTGGTCACCTCCTCGCGCGCCTCCCACAATCGCTCCCATTTCTGCGCCAGGGCCTCATCGCAGAACTCCTCGCCAGCTTGGGGGAAACTCGCCAAATGCACGCTCTCCTCCTTGTTGCCTTCCTGGGGGAGGTGCTGCCATACCTCATCGCAGGTGAAGGAGAGGATCGGGGCCATGAGCCGCACCATCCCCTTGAGGATGCGATAGATGGCATTCTGGGCGGACCTCCTCTTGGAGGCAGTGGGTGAGGAGGTATAGAGGCGATCCTTGAGGATGTCCAGATACAAGGAGCTCAGGTCTACCACGCAGAAGTTGTGTATGGCGTGATAGATGATGTGAAACTCATACTCTTCATAGGCCTTGCGCACCCGTTCGGCCAGTTGCCCGAAGCGGTGGAGGATCCACCTGTCGATCTCCAGGAGCTCTTTGAAGGGGATGGAATGGCGCCGGGGATCGAAGTCATAGAGGTTCCCCAACATGTACCGCCAGGTATTCCTGATCCTCCGGTAGGCCTCGGTGAGGCGATCGATGATCTCCTGGGAGATCTTGATGTCGTCCCGGTAATCCTCCGCCGCCACCCAGAGCCTTAAAATCTCGGCTCCGAACCTTTGAATGATATCTTCCGGGGCCACGACATTCCCCGACGACTTGGACATCTTTTTTCCCTCGCCGTCGACCACAAACCCGGTGGTGAGGACGCTTGCATACGGCGGGATCCCTCTGGTTCCTACGGCGGTCAGCAAAGACGAGTGAAACCACCCGCGGTGTTGATCGCTTCCCTCCAGGTAGAGGTCGCAGGGGAATTTCAGGGCTTTGCTCTTTTCGAGGACTGCGGCCCAGCTCACCCCTGAGTCGAACCAGACATCGAGGATGTCGGATTCCTTTTTGAATTTCTCGCCCCCGCAGGCTGGACAGCGGGTCCCCGGGGGGAGGAGCTTCTCAGCCGGCTCGTCGAACCAAATATCGGCGCCTTCTTCGTCAAATCTATCGGCGACAAAGTCTATCAGATCTTTCCGGAGAAGGATCTCGCTACAGCCCTCGCAGTAAAAGGCCACGATGGGGACCCCCCAGACCCTCTGCCGTGAGATACACCAGTCGGGCCGATGAGCTACCATGCCGTAGATACGCTCCTTGCCCCATGCAGGGATCCATTGAACGGCATCGATCCCCTTGAGCGCTTTCTCCCTGAATCCGTCGTGATCGATGGAGATGAACCACTGCTCAGTGGAGCGGAAGATGATGGGGTTTTTGCATCGCCAGCAGTGGGGATAGGAGTGCTCGACCTCTTCCTCTTTCAGCAGTGCGCCTACCTCGGCCAGCTTGGCATTGACGTGTTTATTGGCATCAAAGACGAATTCTCCCTTGAAGAACTCCACATCCGGGGTAAATCTGCCGTCGTCGTCCACCGGGGCATAGATCGGCAATCCGTATCTCAGACCGCTCTCATAGTCCTCCTGCCCGTGTCCGGGGGCTGTATGGACGCAACCCGTGCCGGCCTCCAGGGTGACGTAGTCGGCCAGGATGATGACGGATTCCCTATCCAAAAAGGGATGGCGGCACTTGAATCCCTCCAAGGCGCTCCCCTCAAAGGTCTCCAGCACCCGATAGTCCTTCATCCCCAGGGTATGCATCACGATGTCTGCCAGCCCCTCTGCTACAATGTAGACCTCACCGTTCACCTCGGCTGCTACGTACTTGTAGGTAGGGTGAAGGGCGATGGCGAGGTTGGCCGGAATGGTCCAGGGGGTGGTGGTCCAGATGATGACGGAGACCTTTTTCCCACGAAGGGAGGGAAGGGTTTTCCCGATATCGGAGATCATGGGAAACTTCACAAAGATAGAGGAGGAACGATGAGGAGCATACTCAACCTCGGCCTCGGCCAAGGCGGTATGACAGGTGGCGCACCAGTAGACCGGTTTTTTCCCCTTATAGAGGTAGCCTCCTTCTACAAATTTGCCGAATTCCCGCACAATGGTGGCCTGGTACTCGTAGTCCATGGTGAGATAGGGGTTCTCCCAGGTCCCCAGCACCCCCAACCTCTTGAATTCCTCCCGCTGAATATCGATGAACTTGGCGGCATAATCCCGGCAAAGCATCCTGATCTCGGCCTTGCTCATCCCGTTTTTGCGCTCCCCCAGCGTCTTATCCACCTCATGCTCAATCGGCAGACCATGACAATCCCATCCCGGAACATAGCAGCTGTCGAAACCGGCCATATACGTGGCCTTGACGATGATATCCTTTAGAATCTTGTTCAGGGCGGTCCCAATGTGGATGTGTCCGTTGGCGTACGGCGGGCCGTCGTGGAGGATATATTTTTTCCTCCCCTTGGCTGACTCGAGTATCTTGCTATACAGCCTCTTCTCCTCCCATGCCGTGAGCATCGCGGGTTCCTTCTTCGGCAGATCCGCCTTCATGGGAAAAGGCGTTTGGGGAAGATTCAAGGTCTTCTTATAATCCATAGGTCTTGTCCACGAGCATTTTTAAGGTTACAAAGGAAAAAATAAAAGATATCACAAAGACTGGTCTAAAGCAATAAGATATACATTAACGCTTGTTGCTCCATCCACTACCTGCTTGACCTAAAAGAGACTTTTGCGATCTTGCGCAGAGGCGCCAAGGGAAATCAGGAGGAAGCGCCCCAGTAATGCCGGCAAGAGGAATAGCAAAAAAACGACGGTCCTTTTATCCTTCATCCGGGTTCTTTCCGAGCGCGGAACTCGGAAAGGTCTAGCATATGCCCCTTCGCCGGCAAAAGTGAAAAGGATAATACGGTTTATATAACAAGATGTAAAAAATATGTTGACAAGTACCCCTTATTGTTGAGAAAATAATACTCGGGGTCGGGGTAAGAGATTATGACGCGTATCAATGGTAATCGTCAAAAACAGCAAAGGGAGGTAGATATGTTTTTGAAAAAAGGGATCGTTACAGGGATCGTCGTAATAGTCCTCACCGGCATTGTGGCCCTGCCCTCTGTGGTATGGGCTCAGGAAACGTATGCTCAGCAAATGGACAAACCGACAGGAACGGAGATAATGTTTGATCTCGTTATCGTCCGTCCTCTTGGCATGGTTGGCCTGGCCTTGGGAACAACTCTTTTCGTCGCTTCTCTACCTTTTCTCCTTGTCACCGGGAGCGCAGAGAACGCCGCTGACGCGCTGGTGGATGAGCCATTTAAGTTCACCTTTGTTCGAGGGATGGGCGAATACTAGGGAACGGCAGTAGCTTCATCGTCTCTCCGGCGTCATCGCTAACCTGCACAGCTGGGAAGCGCTGTTTTTGAAGTGTATCACCATCTGGGGGCAGTTGCTTGACAGTCAGGACTGTAGCCCTGTAGTGCTCGCGGAGCTTGAGCGCCGCCAGACGCTTGCCAAAAAACCTCCTGGAAGCAGAAACCTCCACGATAAGAAGTCCATGTAACAAGGCGAGTCGTTCCGATTCCATCCGCTGGTGGATGGCGGCAAGAGGTGGAAAATCGGGTGATTTGGTTGAGATTCTTTCGCCCTTAGCAGTGAGGCGGCGCTCAGACAAAATCTTGACCAGCGGATGCACGGTGTCTAAAGTAAGTCTCATATATTCTCACAGGGGAGGAATCATGTACTTCGTCATCCATTTGTTGATCAATATGGTGGCCATCCTGATCATCGCCTATCTCTTGCCGAAGGTGATCCGGGTGGATAGTTTGATGGCGGCCTTGGTCACAGCCTTTTTCCTGGGGGTTGTCAATACGTTCATCCGCCCCCTTTTGGTCTTGCTTACCTTCCCCCTCACCGTTGTGACCTTCGGGGTCTTCCTGCTGATCATCAATGGACTGCTGCTCTGGTTGGTGTCGGCTGTGGTGCGGGGATTTTACGTTAATGGTTTTTGGGGGGCCGTGATCGGCGCGATCTTGATCAGCATCGTGAGCTGGATATTATCCAGCTTTGTAAGCTCCTTCGGGGAAAGCACTTTTTTCTGAAAGACGGGCCGCGTCATTGAAAAATCAGGATAGGATCGTTATATTAATGACAGGGGAAAACCGAGTGTTTAGCTCCTCGCCGGTGAAAGCCGGCGTTGCGGTAAGGGGGTCCCCCATTTTATCCCCCCCCTGAGCCGGGTTTTCCCCTTAACTATTTTTAAGCTCCTTTTATTAGCGCGGGGATACACTTCTATCCCCTCCCCCGGTGGGAGGGGATGAAGGGAAGAGGATTGATACAGGACGAGCATGACGGGTGCGCGTTGCTGCTTTCGCTGAATGGATAAATTAGGACACGGCTTCCAATATCTTGTGTCAATGGCTGCCCCCTGTCATTAATAAAGACATGCTAATCATAGCTCTTGTAAGAGCTTTTCCATTTGGGCCTTCATTTTTTGCACTTCCCTATACAATTTCTTTGCCGCGGTGATCTCCCTTGTGGACGCCCTCAGTTTCTTCAGCAGGCTATAGATGAGCATTATGAAAATCCTATTGCCCGCTTGAGAATATTCACCGATGAATTTGATTAAATTCTTCCTGTGTATTCTAATGATAAGTGAGGCTCCTGAACTTTTCACGTTTGCGATTCTGAGCTCAGTCAGAAAAATGGCGGCCTCTCCGAAAATTTCTCCCTCTTCGAGATTATAGATATAGAAATCGTCTCCTTTTTCATGTACGGAAATGGCAACGGATCCTTTGATCAAACAGTATAAAAACTGACTGACATCATCTTGCGAGATTATTATTTCACCATCCTCAAACTCCATGAGTTCCGATCCGTTGAGAAAGGCAAAGAATGCCTCCTCCGACATATACCGAAACAGCACATTCTTTTTTATCAGATTTATATAGTTCTTCTGGTCTACGGTAACAGCCATTGCATCATCCCTCCTTCAAGGGCGCAGACAATAGCGTTAGGATGTAACCTTGACAATACGCTACCTTAATTATTGAACAGATTTTTTAAAAAAAAGATAGCATATACAATATTAGATGTCAATATGGCCAGAATTGTTTATGGATAATCATCTGCCCTCTGATTCACACCGTGAATTCGGCAACGACGATGGTATGGTCGGATGTCTTCTCCGCGAGCCTCGGGCCCATATCTATGGAGCAGCTTATGGATGTATCAGCCAGGGCAGGGGTGGCCAGGATGTGGTCCACCCTCCAGCCCAGCTTCCGTTCCACCGCCTTGGGGGCCCGGTAGTCGAAGAAGGTATACTGTCCGGATTCGCCGGCGTGGTGCCTTCTGAATATATCCACCAGTCCCCATGACTTGACTGAGTCGAAGACTTCCCACACCTCCGGGTTAAAACAGACATGTCCGAGCAGCCTCTTGGGGTTGTGCACGTCGATCTCCTCCGGGGCTACATTGAGGTCGCCGCACCAGATGAGCGGCTCCTTGGACGAGTAATGTTTGGCGAAAAACGCCCTCAGGCGTTTGAACCACTGGAGCTTGTATTGAAATCGGGGGCTCTCACGATCATATCCCTGGGGGACGTAGGTGTTGACTACCGGGATCCCTGAAAAGACCCCGTGTATCAGCCTATCACCGTCTGTCGGGCCTCCGTCGTCGAGGCCAAAGGATGCCTTATCAGGTTTTATCAGGGATGCTATTGCCACCCCGTTGTAGCGCTTCTCCCCTTTGAAGACCACGTGGTATCCGGCGTCTTCAAATTCCTGTGCGGGAAATCGCTCGTCCTCCACCTTGGTCTCCTGCATGCAGAAGACCGTTGGGTGATTTTTCTCCAGCCAGGGGATGATGATGTGGAGACGAGAGCGTATGGAGTTGACGTTGTATGTGGCGATCTTAAACCTTCCCATACTGCCCTCCCTGGTGTGCGGGGTCATTGTATCACGAACTGCTGGGAGCTGTCCTGATTAAAAAAGCGATAAAATTACCAGGCAAGGGCTGGGAATATGAACTTATTTATGGACAATATATCTCCATAAAAAGGAAGGTTAGGCAAGTTTTCCCAGTTAGAGTAAAGGGGCTGGAAGGGCATTTGGAACAGAGATGTTTAAAAATTGTTTATAACCAAAAAAGGGGGTGTCGCTGTCATCCAACTACTTTGTTAAAAAAAATCAAAATTAATGTAATATGTTGATATTATTGATTTTTTTATAATTGCCCATAAAGCGGGCATCCCCTTATAACCCCTTTAATCTCCATGGGTTAAGGGGCTTTTACCCTGGGTTTCCCACATCTTTTAAACAGATTGCGTTGATTTCCCCGTGGGCCTCGGCATGGATATGAGACCTATTTTCCCTTATTTTTTACCATTCGCCTTGATAAAAGCGCGCTCGTTGCGTATATATATGGTGAGGTTCCTATGAGCAGCTCATGGAATGAGGAGTGCGGGATCTTCGGGGTGTACGGCCACCCGGAGGCGGCGAACCTGACCTATCTGGGTCTCTATGCCCTTCAACATCGGGGGCAGGAGAGCGCGGGGATCGTCTCCTCTAATGGGAAGGGGATCTACGCCCACAAGGAGATGGGGCTGGTCGCGGAGATCTTTGACCAGGATATCTTGAAAAGGCTCCCAGGCTCCAACGCCATCGGGCATGTCCGCTACTCTACGGCCGGGGGGAGCCATCTGAAAAACGCCCAACCCTTTGTCTTTGACTATTCCAAGGGGGGAATAGCCATCGCCCACAACGGCAACCTGATCAATGCGCAGGCCTTGCGGGAGCAGCTGGAGCGAGAGGGCGCCATCTTCCAATCGACCATGGATACCGAGGTGATCATCCACCTCTTTGCCCATGCCGCCATCGGCTCTACCGTGGAGCGCATCATTACCGCCTTGAAAGAGGTACAAGGGTCCTATTCCCTCCTCTTCCTCAACGAGAAGGAGCTCATTGCCGTTCGGGATCCCTATGGGTTCCGTCCCCTGGTGCTCGGCAGGATCAAGCAGGGTTATGTGGTGGGGTCGGAGACCTGCGCCTTCGATCTTATCGGGGCCGAGTTCATCAGGGAGATAGAGCCCGGGGAGGTCGTGTTGATCAATGAAGCGGGTATTGAGTCTTTTCATCCCTTCCCCCGGGTGAAACACCAGTTCTGTATCTTTGAGTTCATCTACTTTGCCCGGCCGGACAGCTATATCTTCGGCCACAATGTCTATCAGGTGCGCAGAGAGCTCGGGGTCCAGTTGGCCAAGGAACATCCTGTTGAGGCCGATGTGGTGATCCCCACCCCTGACTCCGGCATCCCGGCAGCCATAGGCTTTGCGCACCAATCGGGCATCCCCCTTGAGTTAGGCATCATCAGGAACCACTATGTGGGCAGGACCTTTATCGAGCCGAGGGATGCCATCAGGCACTTCGGGGTCAAGATAAAGCTCAGCGCCGTAAAAGAGGCCCTCAAGGATAAAAAGGTAGTGGTCTTGGACGACTCCATCGTGCGCGGCACCACCGCGAGGAAGAACATGCGGATGATCAAGAACGCCGGTGCCAAAGAGGTACATGTGCGCATCAGCTGCCCCCCGATCATCGGCTCCTGCTTTTACGGGATAGATACCCCTACCAGAGAGGAGCTCATCGCCTCCTCCCATTCGGTGGAAGAGGTCAGGAAGTTCATTGGTGTCAACTCTCTAGGGTACCTCAGCTTGGAGGGGCTCAAGCGGTGCGTTGCCCCCCAGGAGAACGAGTTTTGCTACGCCTGTTTTACCGAAGAGTATCCCTGCGAGCCTCCCCCTGACAATGCGCAGCTCGATTTCTTCATCAAAGAGGTCTGAGATGGATGAGCGGTTGCGCCTTCTGGAGATCATTAGGCAGCGATCGTATGAGGAGCGGGAAATCACCCTGGCCTCCGGCCGCAAGAGCACCTTTTATATAGACGGCAAGCAGACCACCCTCGACCCCGAAGGGGCGTATCTGACGGGGCGGATCTTCTATCGGATGATCAAGGGCAAGGCTGAGGCAGTGGGCGGACCAACCCTGGGGGCGGACCCCATCGTCGCCGCCATCGCCCTGACCAGTTACCAGGAAGGGCACCCTATTGCCGCCTTCATCATCAGAAAGGAGCCCAAGGGGCATGGGAAGGGGCTCTGGATCGAGGGGGACAAGGCCCTGAAAAAGGGCGCTAAGGTCGCTATCATAGAGGATGTGGTTACCACCGGAGGCTCCCTGTTGAAGGCCATCAAGGTGGCTGAGGATCACGGCCTCAAAGTGGTGCAGGCCCTGACCTTGGTGGACAGGGAAGAGGGGGGCAAGGAGCAGTTGGCTGAGGCGGGATATACCCTGGAGGCGGTATTCACGCGCAGCGAAATCATCGGAAAATGAAAGCCGCCGAAGCCGCCGAAGGTGACCCTTTGGTCAAAGCCGAAGCCGAAGCCGGAGGTGACCCTTTGGTCAGTGGCCCTTTGGCCAGGTCTCCCTCTCCGGAGGAGGTTCTCGAAGAGATCAGGCAGGATAGGTACTCCGGTGCTGCTGAATTGGCCCAGCAAGGGGCCAAGCTCCTCCTCGATGCGCTCAAGCAGGGCAGGGCCGATGAGATCAGGACCCTGGCAAGGGCCTTGATAGATGCCCAGCCTGCCATGGCCCCCATGCTTAACCTGGTCAATCACCTGTTTTACGCCATCGAATCTATACAAGATCCCCGCACAATAAGAGAAAAAGGAACGGCAGCTGTCCAAGGCTTCTTGGATAGCCTCATTACGGGAGCAGAGAAGATAAGGGGACATGCCCTTGCCCTTTTGCAAGGGAAAAGGGTTGTCATGACCCTTTCCTACAGCTCAACTGTCTTACAGGTATTGGGACATAGCCAGGGTATCGAGGTGATCTGCCCGGAGTCGCGCCCCCTGTGCGAGGGTTTGCAAACGGCCAAAGAGCTGGGTGCGAAGGGGATCAGGGTGAGGCTGGTGGCGGACTTTGCCGCCCTCTCGCTGGTGGGTGAATGCGATTGTGTGATGGTAGGGGCTGACGCCATTACCCCTGAGGGCGCCGTGAACAAGATCGGCACCTATGGCCTTGCCCTGGCTGCCAGGGAGAAAAAAATTCCTTTTTACGTGTTGGCCGGAAAGGAGAAGTTTCTCCCCCCTCCTTTATCTAAGGCTTTACGGATAGAAAAGAAGGATCCTCAAGAGATCACCCAGGAGACTATCCCGAACGTGGTTGTCGAAAACTGCTATTTCGATGTTACCCCGCTGGATCTGGTCTCCGG